>Ga0256827_10000930_pt1 | contig 18448 bp, 17 predicted proteins | sample CV84metaG_FD_185977 | JGI IMG/M metagenome (GOLD analysis project Ga0256827, IMG submission 185977) | Hydrothermal vent microbial communities from East Pacific Rise, Pacific Ocean - CV84 | ecosystem: Environmental > Aquatic > Marine > Hydrothermal vents | place: Pacific Ocean: East Pacific Rise... | reverse complement strand
AAGAGCTAGGTCTTTGAGTTTCTCTTCATCAAAAAGCTCTTCACTCGCCTCTTGTGCTAAGATTTTTTTGGCTTTTTTAACGGTAACCTCTTTGGTTTTACCCTTTTTGTTCAACCCACCAATCACTTTAATAATTGACTCTTGCACATTTGCCATCTCAGGTGGTACATTGCCCCCACTCATTACGTCGATGGTTGGAGCTGGCATCTCTACTTCTATCATCAGTTCATCAAGCTCACCTGCTTCAAAACGTTTCTGCATCTTGGCAAACGAAGCTTCATAATCTGTCTGTTTCTGCTCACTTGCTCCTGCTGGAAGAGGTGGAAGAAGTTTCTCAATGATTTTGTTCTCCACATAGGCTTCAATCTTCTCTTGATTAAGCTCGTTTTGCTCTTCACGTACTAAGGCTAAAGCATTGGCTGCAAGGTCACGAATCATCGACTCGACATCACGCCCCACAAAACCAACTTCGGTAAATTTACTCGCTTCTACTTTAACAAATGGTAGACGCATCATGGTAGAGAGACGACGTGCAATCTCTGTTTTACCCACCCCTGTGCTACCAATCATTAAGATGTTTTTAGGCATCACATCACGCTGTAGTTCGGGGTCAAGTTGCAACCGTCGATAACGGTTACGCAGTGCCACAGCAATGGTTTTTTTGGCATTTCCCTGCCCAATAACATATTTATCTAAAAAGCTTACAATCTCTTTAGGGGTTAAGTTTGTTGGAATAACAGTACTCAATTAAATCTCCAATAGTTTAATATTTGTGTTGGTGTAGATACAAATCTCACCTGCAATGGTTAACGACTCTTTAACCAACTCTTTGGCTGATAAATCTGAGTGTTTGTCTAAAGCTCTAGCAGCAGAAATAGCGTAATTTCCACCTGAACCAATGGAGGCGATTTTACCATCTTCTGGCTCAACAACATCTCCTGTTCCAGTTAAAATGAAGATATGGTCACGGTTAAGCACCAACATCATTGCTTCGAGTTGTCGTAGGTGTTTATCTTTTCGCCACATTTTAGAGAACTCAATGACCGACTTTAAGATGTCGCCTTTCTTCTCCTCTAAAATATTCTCAAACATATCAAAAAGGTTAAAAGCATCAGCTGTACTTCCTGCAAAGCCTGCAAGAATTTTACCTTTGTAAAGAGAACGAATTTTAGTGGCGTTCCCTTTTAAGATGGTATCGCCAAAGCTTACTTGACCATCTCCACCAATGACAGCATTATCTTTACCTTTGTAGGCAAGTATTGTGGTTGCGTGAAACACTCTACTCTTCTCCTTTAATCTCTACTGTTACATGAGCATGAATTCCATGACCTAATTTAATGTCTACTTTATGTTCACCAACTGTTTTAAGTGCTTTTTTAAGCTCTACAATTTTTTTGTCAATCTCAATGCCCATCTGCTCTTTAATCGCTTTGGCAATGTCATCTTTACCAACTGAGCCTTGAATTCCTGCTGGAGCTAACTTTTTGGTAATGACAATATTTTTTTCACCAAGCTCTTTCTCTTCTTTTGCTAAACGTGCTAAAGTCTCTTTTAACTCTTGTTCCATTCGTGCCTGTTCAGCTTTCCAGTTCTCTACCACATCAGGAGTTGCTAGCTTTGCCATCCCTTTTCCAATTAAGAAGTTTTGACCATAACCATCTTTAACCTCTTTAATTTCACCTTTTTTACCTAAACTTTTTACATCTTTTATTAATAGTACTTTCATTTTGTATCCTCTATTTTCAGTTAATCCATAATTTTAGCAAGTTTTTTTTAGATATGAGTTATAATCATCTTATATTTTTTAAAAAATAACATTTTATGTTAAATATAATTATATTTACAACAATTTTACTCTATAATGGCTCTTATGAAAAGACTAATTAATTTTATATCAGACTATCCTAACCTAAAGCATAAAGTTACTGAAGAGCTTTATAGTTTTACACCCAAGACTTTAATCGCTGCATTCCTGCTGGCAACAATATTTATTTTTGTATTTTGGAATGCTGTTCACAACAGTACCTATTTACTCATTTGGTATGGACTAATTGGGCTTTTGAGTATTACACGCTATAGTGATTATCGACGTTATATTCAGAAACAAGATAAGCATTCTCTTCAAGATTACAACCGATTTAAAATAAAATCACTCCTACACTCTATGCTATGGAGTCTATTACCTATACTCTTTTTAAGCGAGTTGACACCTGACTACCAAGTTTTACTGCTCTTTTTTCTCTTAACCGTTGCCATCGCTGTGACGGTATTTGTCTCTGACTTTAGTATCTCCTCAACCATCACAACCATTTTATTACTGCCTATTTTCATCATGTTCTTTTTTTCAACCATTCCGTTTGTCTATTTACTGCAAACCCTTATACTTATTTTTTACTTTTTATTGTTAGCAGCCAACAAACATTTTAACTTACGACTCTATCAAGTCTACAAAAATGAAGAGCGTTATGAGTTAACAAAAGAGATACTTTCAAGTGAAGAGCAAAAGCTTTCATCACTTTTAGAGCAGGCACCCATTGGAATCTTTTATTACGACAAAGAGCTCAATATACAACGCTCAAACTGTATGTTTAAAAAACTCTTTGGGATTGAAAAAGAAGATACTAAAATTAATCTAAATGAGATAAAAGATAAAGATATTGTCCATTTACTACACCATGTTTTAACTGTTCCTACTGAAAAAGAGACCTTAGGCTCCTTTAATTTTTCACTTCAAAATAAGCCGATTTGGATTGAGCTTATCTGCTCTTCCCTAACCAATAATCATAACGAAATTATTGGTGGGATAGGTACCATAGAAGATAAAACTGTTGAACATGCTGGGTATGAGAAGATAAACTATATTTCACTACATGATGCCCTAACAGGACTGCCAAACAGACGCAGTTACCAAGAGTACATGAAAGAGCTTATTACCAAAGAGAAGCATACCGACTCTTACTCATTTTTATTCTATATGGACTTAAATCATTTTAAACAAATTAACGATACCTTCGGTCATGTAGTAGGAGATAAAGTACTTTTAGAAGTCGCTTCAAGATTAAAAAGTTTAACCATTCACCCTAAATTTCTCTCACGTATTGGAGGAGATGAGTTTATTATGCTTGTCCCCTTTACAACCAAAGATGAACACTCTTCTAAAGCACAAGCTAAAGAGATAGCACTTATGATTAAAAAGCTCTTTAAAGAGTCCTTTTATATAGAAGGACTCGATTTATACATGACCACAAGTATTGGTATTGTTATCATTGAGCCAAATTCTGATGATACTGAACAACTTATTCGAAAAGCTGATATGGCGATGTACCAAACTAAGCGTGAGGGGTTAAATAACATCCGTTTTTACGACCACTCTTTAGATTTAGTACAACAAGAGTTAACCTCACTACAACATGACTTAAAGTTGGCAATTGAGAATGATGAACTGGAACTCTACTATCAACCTATTGTCTCTATCAATGACAATACCCTTAATGCTGTAGAAGCACTTATTCGGTGGAATCACCCAACTAAAGGGCTTATTATGCCTGATAAATATATTCCCATGGCAACGGAGTCAGGGCTTATTACCAAAGTGGGTTGGTGGGTCTCAAAAGAGGTCTGTAGACAGCTAGCACTTTGGCAAGAGTCTAATGTTATTAACTTTGAATATGTCTCTATTAATATTAACGCTCGACAGCTTAATGAGATTAATTTTGTTGACCGACTCTCAAACTGTATTACACAAGGGGGAATTAACCCTTCCTTGCTAAAACTTGACTTAACTGAGACCACACTGTTAGACAATTTTACTAACACACAGGTGATTATTAAAAACTTAAAAGAGGAAGGGATTGAGTGTAGTATTGACGATTTTGGAACAGGATACTCCTCACTCTCATACCTCAAAAAAATTGCCTTTAAAGTACTTAAGATTGACAAAATATTTGTGAAAGATATGCTCACCAATCCTGACAGTCAAGAACTCATTAAAAGTATTGTCTCCATAGGAAGACAGTTTAACTATAAAGTTATTATAGAGGGAATAGAGACAGAAGAACAGCGACAGAAATTAATGGAGATAGACAGCAACATCTGCTATCAAGGATACCTGTTCAGTAAAGCTGTTCCTGCTAAAGAGTTTGAAGAGAGGTTTTTAACCTATAAAGAGACTATCTCATAAAGAAGAGGTAGTATCACTACTTCTCTATTGTGGTTGTTGTATCTGCTCAGCCAATTTCCCAATAGCCACATCCAGCTCTTCTCTATCTTTGTAGATAAAAGAGTGCTTCTCTTCATCAGAGACAACAATAAATATACCATAACCTGCTACTTCAACACGCCCCTTGGACTCAACATCTATCCACTCTAAACTCATCTCAGTGGTCTCATCTTTATAGCCTGTTTTTACCAACACTGCTGGGTATAACTGCTTAATTTCGTTTAAGTTAAATGTTTTTTCTTCAATTGTAATTTTGCTCATAATAGGAATTATAGTATAATCCTTTCAAATTAAGCCAATAAAACTAATAATAGGAGAATTTAATGAGTTTAAATGCACAGATAAAGTCAGATATTAAAGATGCGATGAGAGCCAAAGATGTTCAAAAGAGAGATACCCTTAGAAACATTCAAGTCGCTGTTAAAGATATTGAAGTAAATGAGCGTCGCGAAGTGACCGATGCCGACCTTGAAGCGATTTTAATGAAGTATGCCAAACAGCGTGAAGATGCCATGGCACAGTTTAAAGATGCTGGTCGTGAAGATTTAGTTGAAAAAGAACAAGCTGAGTTGGTCATTGTAAAATCTTACTTGCCTGAGCCTATGAGCGATGATGAGTTAGAGAGCATCTTAAAAGAGATTATCGCCTCAACAGGTGCTGAGTCCATGAAAGATATGGGAAAAGTGATGGGTGCTGCTAAGGCAAAAATAGGTAGTAAAGCTGATGGTGGACGCATTAACCTCTGTGTTAAAGCCCTTTTAGCCTAACGGATTATTTGAACGATTTTTTACCTTACGCGTTTCACTCTCCTCTTTTGAGGGGAGATTCTCTTTCGTGATGATAAAGTTTCCATACAAGACACACCCTTTACAACCAGGGTCACACTTATGTTTTAAAAGCCTACACCACTCTTTTTCCTCTTTATATGTCGTTAAATGTTGACAACCCCATCCACTACTCACATCGTTCCTTTAACTCTTGTAAAAACTCTATCACTCGTAATTGATAGATTCTATCCTCTTCATTATCAATACACGCTTGAAATTTCATTAAACACGCAATATCAATCTTCTCAGCAAAACGTTTTACCAACTTTGTCTCTTTCTCCACATCAAAGATAAGATGCTCAAAATCTAAACCATTATTGGTAATAATTTTATCAAAATACTCTTTAATCGTATCTACTAAAATTTCTGAACGCTCTTCATCGTTGTCATAAATTTCACGTGCCATTCTAAAAAGAAGCTCCTCTTCACAAGGTGTTATCTTTTTATTAACAGCCACAACTAAGGTAAAAATTTTAGCCCGATACTCTAAAGAACTATTATGGTAGAGGAGAAATTCTCTAAAAAACTTTTTTATCTTACGCCTGACAACTTTAACCATTCAGTAAATCTCTTACACACACCATGGGATCTTTTCCCTCTAACATTTTATCTACCTCATCAGCAATGGGTAGATAAATATCCTCTTTTTTAGCAATCGTATAGAGTGCTTTTGTGGTAGGAATACCCTCTGCTACTTCACCTAACTCTTCCAAAATCATCTCTAGTGTTTTTCCTTTAGCTAAACCAAACCCAACTCTATAGTTTCGTGAAAGCTCTGATGACGCTGTTAAAAAGAGGTCACCTGCTCCCCCTAAGGAGAGAAAGGTCTCTGATTTTGCCCCAAAGTGTTCACCAAAACGGGTCATCTCTACCAGACCACGAGAGATTAACGCTGCACGGGCATTGTTGCCCAATGCCAAACCATCACAGACCCCTCCTGCAATGGCAATTACATTTTTGTAGGCTCCTGCTACCTCTGCTCCTATCACGTCACTGTCAACATACCCTTTAATAAAGGAAGGGAGTGCCTTAGCATAGACCTCGGCTAAGGCTAAGTTGGTTGAAGAGATTTTAAGGGCTGTCGGCAAAGAGTTTTGAACTTCAGCAGCAAAAGAGGGACCTGAGATAAATGCCAACCTATCAGCCTCAACAAACGAGCCATAGACCTCATTTAAAAAATTTCCTGTCTGAACCTCTATCCCTTTGGCTGCTACTAAAAGTTTTTGATTTCTATCTTTAAAGTTCTCTTCCATCCAACCTCGAACAGCTTGAGCAGGAATTGCCATAATAAGGTATTCACAATCTAATGCTTCATCCAATGTTACAAAATTCTCTATATCTTTAGAGCTTCGAGAGGTTATCACCACCTCATTGTTTTGTTGATACGCATGATAGAGAGCCTGTCCCCATTTACCTGCACCGATGATTGCTAATCTCATGACAAACCTTTAACTATTTTTTTAATACTATATTATATCAGAGTAAAGTGAAATTAATTTTTCATAAATTTTTCAAATTTATCTAAATCTTTCATGTAACCAATACAGACCAAGGTATCCCCACTGTCAAAACGATTCTCTAGCCCTGAGGTTACAAAGATAAACTGTTTACTTAGATGATTATCAATCATCCCTACCAAAATAATATTATGAGGGTAAAAATCAAAATTGGCTGCCATAACGCCATCAAGCTTTGAGCCTTCTGGAATAACCATCTCCCTAAAAGAAAACTCTTTTTCTGCATTAAACAGCTCTTCAATAAGTTTTGTAGTAACTGGTTTATGCAGAATATTGTGAATACGATTTGCACTCACTTGATAGAGGTCAATAATCTTACTTGCCCCTGCCATTTTTAGCTTTTGGCTGGTGTGTCGTGAGTCTGAAAGAGCCACAATCTCTGCTTTAGGAAAAAGTGCATGCAGAGAGAGCGTTAAAAATACATTTAAGTGGTGGTCATCCATCACACAAATTAAGTAATCATTATCATTCACCTCTAAACTCTCTAACGCTTCATCATCGGTCACATCTAAGAGATAGAGATTTTTATACCCTTTCTCTTTGGCTCTAGCAAAGGACTCTTCATCACTAACCACAATGGAGAATTCAGTCAAATTAAGTCCCAATTGATGTGCCAAAAAAGTACGTTTTGAACTGTATCCAAACATAAATGCTTTACGTTTATACATAACGCCCCACCTTTCTTTTTTTCGTGTAGAGTGTTTTAAAATACTCAATACTCATCTTTCGACCCATTACAAGCAACACATCTCCCTTCTCTAATGTCAAATTGAATGAAGGATTAAAGATAAACTCCCTACTCTCTCCCTTTTCCAATCCAATAATTAAAAGTTTATGCTCCCGTATCGTTAACTCTTTAATTTTTTTACCCACTAGCTTTGGATGAGTCAGCAGATTTATCTCATCAAGTTGTGCCAAGTGTTGCCCTGTTAAAATGGCATAAATTGCCTTATACATCACAGGTTGAGTAATAGCAACAAACATCATACGATTGGCAATAAGGCTTGGTTTCACCACACTGTCTGCCCCTGCTAAGTAACACTTTTTAGCAATATTATCATTACTCGCTCTGCTCACCACGCGAATTTTAGAAGAGAGTGCTTTGGCATTAAGCGTAATGTAGATATTTGCCACATCACTTCCTGTCAATGCCAAGAGTGTAATAGAGGCATACTCTAAATTAAACTTATCTATTACATCATGTCGGCTCGCATCTTCATGCAAAATGGGATAGCCCTCTTTTAACGCCTCCTCTACTTGCTCTTTGTTGTTGTCAATAATAATATAACGGTTCTCATACTCTTTGGCATAGTAACGCAGAAACATTCGTGTCATCTGCCCATACCCACACAAAATCATAAAATCATCATTTTTATTTAACTCTTCAATGGTTCGATTCTCTTTAAGCTCCGTTAACTTCTCAGAAAAAGAGGAGACAATGACCGAGGTTACAAAGGAAATCATTGCAATCCCAGTAATAATAACCAACATAGAGACAACCCTACCCTCAGGTGTAACAGGGGAGATGTCTCCATACCCAACCGTCGAGATGGTAATTAACGCCCAGTAGAGAGCATCAAATAGGGAATTAATCTTTTCGTTCGATTGATACTCAAAAACATAAATAGCAATTCCAGCTGTGGCTGTCACAAAAAGAAGTAAAAACAGGAGAGTATAAAGCTCAAACTTTTTACTTCCTAAGACACTTAAAAACTGATTGATACTTTTGGTATAGCGAAGTAACTTAAAGACTCTAAAAAGTACAAAAATACGCAACACCCTTAAGGGTCGATAGGCAGGTAAAATAGCCAAAAGGTCAATAATAGCCGTGGGAGAGAGAATATGTTTGAGTTTTCCTTTAAGTATCTCTTTGGTTGGTGTCCAAAGTGAAAAATCTCTGTTTAAAAACTTTGACTTTCCATGCTCTTTAACCACCAGTTTATGCCAGTCATTATAGACCCAAAGACGGGCTAAATACTCAACAAAAAAGATACCTGTCACCACATAAATGTCAAAAAAATCAATCCAATTTGCCACAGGGTTCTTTACTTCATACACCAAAATAGCAATAGAGACCACAATAAGGGCAATCATAAAAACATCAAAATATTTTTTATAATGGTAATCTTGATTTTGAAGAAAATTGGCAAATAGCTCTTTGGTATTGGCATACCTTTTTGAACCATGTAGAAAAAATGCAAATTGAGTAATGATATTTTGTAACATTAAAACCCCTTTATAATTATTATAAGGGAGTTTTGCTTTAAGTAGCTACTTTTGTTTATTAATTTTATTTTAGCATAATAAAATGATACCAAACGGAAAAATTATTCTTCTAACGCCTCTAATTTTTCAATAAACTCCTTGGCACTCTCATCATACAAGTCAAAAATAACATCAGCCCCTGCCAATTTTAACTGTCGATTGGTCTGCTTGGTATCTGTTAATGCTATAATTTTTCCATGAAATTCATTAACTTTTAAAGAGATAGCTAAGTAGTGGTTAATCGCTTCATCATCCATCGCACAGATAATAAGATGATTTTGTAATCGTTTAAGAATCTCTAAATGTTTCTCATCCTCAAAATTCACCATCTGCACATTGCTATCTTCTCTCTCTACATTATCAAATATCTCTATATCAATACCCGATTGAATCGACATATCAACTAAGTTTTTGCTCTTTTGCCCATACCCAAAGACAGCTATTTTAGCCCGATTATTGGTTTTGAGATAGTTAATAATATAGTGATACGCTCTATTATGAATAATCGCATAAGGGTCAATAATGGTATTGGTTCCTATGGATTTATATTGAGATAGAAGGTGAGCATGAGAGATACGGGCAAACAACACACTACGTTTGTCATAACTTTTAGCATTTAAAATAAAGTAGATATTATCTATATCTGAGCTTTTTAACGTCATCATCGCCACAATATTCTCTTGTCTGTGCAACGTCTCCATAATCTTAGTCGAACAGCCATCCCCATAAATAGTTAAATGTGAACTGTCAAACGACTTGGCACTTTTTTCTTTGTCCTCTTCAATAACCACACAGTTGTATTTCCCATGCTCTTGTAAATAGTAAGCAATTCGTGACCCCAAATAACCATATCCATTTAAGACAACAATATGGTCTAAGTTATAGAGCGTATTAATGCTTGAATGAGAACGAAGTTCGTCAAAACGTTCTGCAAAGGCTGAGACCATCACCGAAGTGACAAACGAAATCATGGCAATCCCCAATACAATCCCTACCATGGAGATGACTTTTCCCATCTCTGTTACGGGGGAGATGTCTCCATAACCAACCGTAGAAACCGTTACCAATGCCCAGTAGAGAGCATCTAAAAATGAGTGTATATTCTCATTAATCCCATACTCTACCACATACAAAATAGAAGCAAATGAGAAGACAACCGTTACTAAGATGTAGCCCAAAAATTTAAACTCAAACTCTTTTTTAGCAAGGGCTTTGAGTAGCGTTTTTGCACCATATAGGTAGTGATAGAGCTTAAGGAGACGAACAATTCTAAACTTCGGGAAAATCGCCAAAATATCAATAATCCCTGTTAAAGAGAACACATAGTGTAACTTTCGCTTAACCACTGACCAGAGTATAAAGAGTCCAGAACGTTTTTTTCTAGTTAACTCTAACACTATTTTATGGGAATCATTATAGATCCAAAAACGCAAAAAATACTCCAGTAAAAAAATAGCTGAGACCAGATAGAAGTCGATAAACAGTACCCAGCTAGGAATACTATACGTTTTATTAAGTACCAAAATCAAAACAGAGAAGAGAATAATCACTATCATAAAAAAATCGACATACTTCGTGTAAGAGGTCTCTCTGTTTTCTAACAGTTCTCTAAAAAATTGTTTTCGCTGTTGATAGGTTTGGGAATTTTGTAAATATTTTGATTGTTGCAGTAGCCATTTTCGTAACATATAGCAGAGCCTTGTTTTTTTAGTTTGTAAATTATAGCTAAAAAACTTCTAGGTTGAGGTATGGCTACCTCAACACAAATTTATGATAATCTTTGTTTAAGTAACTCATTCACCTTTTGAGGATTTGCTGAACCTTTTGAAGCTTTCATTGTCTGCCCTACAAAGAAACCAAAGAGTTTCTCTTTACCACCCTTAAACTGCTCTACTTTGTCAGGGTTTGCTTCTAAAATAGCATCTATAATCTCTAAAATAGCCCCATCATCTGAAACTTGTGCCAGTCCCATAGAGTCAATGAGTCCTTCAATATCTCTCTCCTCTTCCATTAAGACATCTAAAATATCTTTTGCCCCTTTTCCTGAGATAGTACCATCATCTATTTTTGAGACCAACTCACCCAACTTACTCGCACTCACAGGTGAGGTAGTTAAGTTAAATTCTGTCTTCTTAAGACGACCAAGAAGCTCTGTGGTTAACCAGTTTACAGAATTTTTAGCACTCGCACCCGTCTCTAACATAGTCTCAAAGAAGTACGCCAACTCTTTTTCAGCACAGAGTACCAAAGCATCATATTTTTTAATACCAAGCTCTTGGGTATAACGTTTAACTTTTGCATCGGGGAGTTCAGGCATCTGTAATGCTTCATCTATCATCTCTTGAGTAACTACCAATGGACGTAAATCAGGGTCGGGGAAGTAACGATAATCAGCAGCCTCCTCTTTACCTCTCATCGACTTGGTAACCCCCTCTTCGACATTCCAAAGACGGGTCTCTTGATTTACCTCTTGTTCATAAATTCCATCTTCATACGCTTCGGTTTGACGCTGTACTTCATAGGCAATCGCAGCCTCTACAAACTTAAATGAGTTGATGTTTTTAATCTCAACCCGTGTTCCAAACTCCTCTTGCCCTTTAGGACGAATAGAGACGTTAACATCACATCTAAACGACCCCTCTTGCATATTGGCATCACTAATGTCCAAATAACGAACAGTTGAGTGAAGCTTTTTCAAGTAAGCCACAGCCTCGTAAGCATTTCTCATGTCAGGGTCGGAGACTATCTCTAAAAGAGGTGTTCCTGCACGGTTAAGGTCAACTTTTGAGTGGTTACCCTCGTGAATATTTTTACCAGCATCGGCCTCAAGGTGGGCTTGGGTCATACCAATACGTTTTTCTGTTCCATCTTCGAGGTCAATAAACACTTCACCCTTTTGCACAATGGCATTGGTCAACTGTGTAATCTGATATGCCGAAGGGCTATCTGGGTAGAAGTATGATTTTCTATCAAAGTTTGAAGAGTGTACCACGTTGGCATTAATAGCATAACCAAGTCTCATGGCTTTTACTGCTGCTTCTTTGTTCACAACTGGCAATGCACCAGGAAGTGCTAAACACGTGGGACAAGTGTTGGTGTTTTGATGCTCTGCAAAACTTGTGGGACAAGAGCAGAAGAGTTTTGTTTTTGTGTTAAGTTGAACGTGGACTTCAAGACCAATGACTGTTTCAAACATCGAGGACTACCTTTTATATAATACTTCATATTAAAAATTTTACGCGAAGTATACCTTTTCTTTCGTTTTAGAGGGATTAAAAGTTTTTATAAGACAAAGAGAAAAAATTCTCTCTTCGTCTTACAATTATATGCTCTACGCTATTTATCCTTAATTCCCCACATTACCTGTAGCACCCACTCTAAAGTAACCCATCATTCCAGCATCTTCATGCTCTAAGATGTGACAGTGGTACATATAGTCACCCACATTAATGAGAGGGTCAAACTTCGCAACAATCTTCACACTTCCACCTGGTTGTACCAAGAAGGTATCTTTCCATCCAAGGTCTGTTCCTGTCGCAGGTTTACCATCTCTCTCTAAAATCTGATACTGCACAGCATGAGCATGGAATGGGTGAGCCATCATGGAAGCGTTACGCACTTCCCAAATTTCGGTTGCCCCTGTTGCTATAAACTCATCAACTCTGTTCATGTCAAATGTTTTGTTATTAATTACAAATGACATACCACTTGTACCTCTTGCCATGGTCATCACAAATTTTCGTGGATTATCGGCATTGGTTGCTGTTGATGGGTCTATTCTTGTAGCAATCTCAGCTGTTGATGGTAAGCTCGTATAGAGTGTCACATCATCTCTAACCGATTCATTGACATCAAATCGCATAATGACAAAACCTTGTCCAGAGGAAGCCATACCTGTCATACCACCCATTGAATTTTGTTGACCCATTCCTGAATTGCTGTTTCCACCATTCATGCCACCCATTCTTGAGCCACCATTTCTACCATTCATGCCACCCGTTCCTGAGTTGCTGTTTCCACTGTTCATGTCACCCATGTTCATCATGCCACCTGCTGTTACACGACTTATCATGAGTACTTTATCACCTACAGCATCATTAGAAAAGTCTGCAACAATCTCAACACGCTCGGCTGCTCCTAACGTAATGCTGGTCATCTCTACAGGTTCATTTAGAAGTCCTCCATCGGTTGCTACTACTTTAAAGCTACGGTTGTCATCGAATGCAAAATCATAATTTCTAGCATTTGAGACATTATAGAGTCTCAATCTATATTGTGCTGTTTTGACATTAAGTTTTGGTACAATTGAACCATTAACCAAGACTTTGTCCCCTAACATTCCATCACTGTCCATTGCCATGGTTTTGTACTGTAACGCTCTTACCCCATTAACTTCTGGTGCAAAACGTCTATCTTGAACTAATAGTGTTATATCCTTATTACCCGAAGGAAGATTTTTATCTGTTTCTAGCTTTTTAGAAATATCATCTTCAAGTAAAAATACCCCTGCTAACCCCATGTAAACCTGTTTTCCTGTCTGCATATCAGGATGTGGGTGAAACCAAAGGGGTGCAGCTGGTTGTAACATAGAGAAACGGTACTCTTTGGTTTTTCCACTCGCCACAGGAACATCTGGCCCACCATCCATAATGGCAGGAATCTTAAATCCATGCCAGTGAATGGTTGAGTCTGCCTTTAATTGATTGTCTAACTTCAAAGTCATCGCATCTCCACGATTGGCTCTAATAATTAGAGGAAGTTGTTCATTGTTATATCTCCACATTGGGGTAACCCATGAACCCTCAGGCGTATTAATCGTTACGTTTACATCGGTGTTTGCCGTTAAGGTGTATGTTGCTTTTGCATCGGTTAAGTCACCATCTTCATCCCTCATGGTTTTTAAAATATTTAAGGTAGGCAAGGTTGTTGAAACTTTATAGTTAGCAATATCAGCTGTCAAATTGGCATCTCTTGCTTCACGCTCTGAGACATTTCTGTTTTGTGTTGCATTAACATTAAATCCTAAACTTCCTAACTCTTCTCTCTCTGCCTCAGAGAGGTTACCACTGCTTATTCTACTGGTTGTCTGCACAAAAAGAGCATCTCTTGCATTTGAAGTAACTTCACTTGCATTAACATCTAGCGTTCCATCATCGTCTAGGTCAATCCCATCCTCTTTGCCATCTTTAATGTCCTCTTTAATTTTTGTAATAATTTCAAAAACCCTATCGGGTGCTAGACCTAAATCTTTCATAAGATTAGAGTACGAGATGGCTCTGTTTTTTGCCAAAGCAATGGTAGCACTACTCGCTCCAGCTTTTACAAGGTTTCCCTTTTTAAGCACTTTATCACTACCTTGAAGTTGACTCACAGGCGATGAGTTCTTAATGAGTAAATCTTGAATAAGTGTTTCAGCCTTAGTCGTTGCCGTTGCCAAATCATCACCAGCTTTGAGGTTCTCTTTGGTTAACTCAGCGAAAATAGTAGTCTCAGGGGTCATCGCAACATACTCTTTGTTGGTAAGCATCTCAGAAAACTCTGCTTTACTCAATAGTGTCTCTAAACCTTCTGTTCCTGTCATGCTAACAGTTGTACCTGTCGATTCATCTTCATAACTACCACCCGTAGTAAGAATGGTATAATAATCACTATCTAGGTTAAACTTTTTAAGCGTAAATAGTCCAGCACTTGAAGTAGTTGAAGCTACCTCTTTTCCATCTTGGTCATAAACCGTTACCGTTGCCCCATCAATAGGTCCTTTAAGTACAGCCCCTAAAAGTCCACTACTAGGCGTTGTTGAAGGGCTACTGCTACTGCTTCCACATCCAACCAACAGCCCAGCCGTAATAACCGATAAGCTTACAAGCTTAAATATTTTACTCTGTTTCATTTTAAATCCTTTAAATTAGTTATAAAACAGTTTAACAGAGCTGAATTACTTAATCGTTAGCTTAACATTAGTTCAACATTACTTTTTCTAAATTAAGCACTATTTTTGTACCTTTTTTCACTTCACTCTCTACATCTATCTTAATGTTTAAATCGTCACAAAGCTTTTTAACCACGTGTAACCCAATACCCATTCCTCGGCTTGTTTCTCGGTAAAAACGATTAAATATCTTGGAAGGATTTTTAATACCAATGCCACTATCTTCTATCACTAAATTACTCTTCTCTAAAGCAACCTTAACTGTTCCATTGATAACATTATATTTAGATGCATTACTAAGTAGATTATCAATGACACGCACAAATGCTTCAGGGTTAATAGTTAAATAACATTCATCTAACTCAACCAAGAAATTAATCTCAGGAAAAACAATCTTATGACTCTTAACACGTTTAGTAATAAACGATGAGAGTTCTATTTTTTCTTGAGATAACGGACTATGAGAGAGAAAATAGACCAAATTAGACTGTAAATCATGAATACTTTTCATCGCCTCCTCACTACGATAAATCGCCTCATCTTGACCAAATTTTTTTTGTAAAATTTTAAAGTTTATTTGCAAACTAGAGAGGGGCGTGTTGAAATCATGTAACATATCTTTGACAAACTCATCATTTAAATTTAAGGCATCACGCAGTGGTCGTAATGCAAAATGGGCAAAAAAAGCAGAGACCAATAGGAGAAATAAGCTATATAAAAAACTCTTCTTTACAACACTGATTAAAATCTTTTGATGGTTTTTGCCATACTCTTTTTTTGAAAAAGAGAGTTTTAGGTAATACCCTTTAACCGTAGGAATTGAAAAAAGCATATAATACTCATTAGACTTATAAAATATATTTAGCTCTCTATTACTTAAATCTTCCATTAAGCCTATCTCATATTTTGGACACTCTAATGTGTAGGAACACTGTGTCATCTCATTCATAAGTTTCATATCATACTTATGCTCCACACTTTTATAGAACTGCCACATAACCACCATTAAGAAAAAGAGTTGTACCAAAAAAAAGAGTACAAAACTTTTTAAAAATGACTCTTTTTCATAACTCTTCAAGCATATACCCCACACCTTTGATATTTTTAATATCTAAGTTCAATTTAGCTTTGAGTTTACTCATGTTTACCCGTAACGCATTGGCATTGGGTGAAAGCAACTCGTCTAACAAAATATCTGTTGATACTACTCTATTTTTATTCACCATAAAGAGATGAAAAAGTCCAGAGAGTATACTACTAAGATGCACTAATTTTTTCGATTGATAAACCTCTTTTGTCACAGGGTTATATGCAATATCTTTGTAATATAATAGGTTATCAACGATGTATCTACTCTTAATTCTAAGCACCAACTCCTCAGGGTCAAAAGGCTTTTTAATGTAATCATCAGCCCCAGCATTGAACCCTTGTGTCATAGAGACTATATCGGTCAATGCTGTAATATAAATAGCTGGTGTCTCATCTCCTGAAGCTCGTAGTGCTTTTAACACATTAAAACCATTCTCTACGCCCAAATTTACATCAAATATATATAAATCAAACTTCTCATTATACGTTAATGTGTAGGCTTCCTCAGCAGAAAAAGCACTAAAAACTCGAAATAGTTCCATCTCTAAATAGGCTTTTAAACTTTTATGTAGTGTTTGATTGTCTTCTAACAGTAGTATTTTCATCATCATTCTCCGTTAAGCGTATTTTAGTAAAAACTTTGTGGAAAATGTGTGGAGAAGTTATAAAAAATAAAGAGATAGATAGACTAAGACTAGAGTAGTCTTAGTTTGGAGAAAAAGGAGGAGTTGTAACATTACAAATAGATTTAGTTGCCACTACCACACTTACCCATAGCTTTCATTTTAGACATATCTTCTGCTACTGCTTCGTCACTTGATGCACTCTTTAATGCGTGTTCATACTCCACAGGTACACTGGCTGTTTCATTCGTTTTAGAGACAGCATGTTTACTCATTTTTTGGTCAGCTCCACACTTACCCATGGCTTTCATTTTAGACATATCTTCGGCTATAGCTTCATCACTTGAAGCACTCTTTAATGCGTGTTCATACTCTACAGGTAGAGCTGAACCATTACCATCTTTGTGACTCATTGAGATTTTTTTATGGGCTTTTTGGTCAGCACCACATTTACCCATTGCTTTCATTTCACTCATATCTTCTGCTACAGATTCAACACTTGAAGCACTCTTTAATGCATGTTCATATTCTACAGGTGTGTTTGCCTCAGTTGCGTACAGTACTCCTGCAACAATTAAACTTGTTAATAGTATTCTTTTCATAATAATTCCTTAATAGTTAGTTCCTAGTTGTTTTACTAGGTTGAGTCTATTGTAAAGTAAAAAGTGTGTAAAAAGTGTGCATAAAATTTAAACTTCATAAATATACCCTACACCCCAAACTGTACTAATAGCACCTTCACCAATAAACTTTCGTAGTTTTTTAATATAGGTACGAATGGTTGACTCTGTTGGAGCATTATCATAAGACCAGACATTGACCATTAACTCATGGGTAGTGACCACTTCTCCTCTATGTTGCAAAAGGTAAAAAAGAAACTCACCCTCTTTTTTTGACAAAATACGCTCTTTTTTATTAACTATGAGTATAAAGCGAGAAGCATCATATTGAATACTATTTGAAACAGATATAATACTGCTATCTTCAATCTTAAAATGTCGCTGAATATTTTTTATACGTGCTTTTAACTCAATCATCTCAAAAGGTTTTTTGAGATAATCATTTGCCCCCAAACTAAAACCATCTGAGACATTTTGTGAACTGTTCATAGAGGTAATAAAAATAGCAGGTGTAGTATTACCTTTCTCTCTAAGCTCTTTGAGTAGTTCAAATCCACTCAATAAAGGCACATTCACATCAAGTAGAAGTAAATCAAATTTTCTTTCAAAAATAAGGTTTTCAGCCTCAATTCCATCATAAATAGCTGTTACGTGATGATGTTCACTCTCTAAATGCTCAATAATAATTTCAGAAAGTACCACATCATCTTCGAGTAAAAGTATTTTCATCTACAGTTTCACCTTTTTTAACCTTAACGCATTGACAATCACCGAAACCGAGCTAAAGCTCATGGCAGCTGCTGCAATGACTGGAGAGAGTAGTATCCCAAATATCGGATAAAGTACCCCAGCTGCAATGGGAACACCAGCTGAGTTATAGACAAACGCAAAGAAGAGGTTCTGTTTAATGTTCTTAATGGTTGCCACACTCAAACGATGAATCTTGACAATCCCTCTCAAATCGCCTTTTATCAAGGTCACCCCTGCACTCTCAATGGCAACATCTGTTCCTGTTCCCATGGAAATTCCTACATCTGCTTGAGCTAGAGCTGGAGCATCGTTAATGCCATCTCCTGCCATGGCAACCACTCTGCCCTCAGCTTGAAGCTCTTGAATCTTCTCTAATTTGTCTTTGGGTAAAACATTTCCATAAACTTTTTCAATATTTAAGCGTTTTCCCACAGCTTTGGCTGTTTTTTCATTGTCACCACTGAGCATCACAACCTCTATACCCTCTTTTTGTAGAGCCAAAATTGCTTCTTTTGAAGTTGATTTAATGGGGTCTTCTATACCTAGTACAGATACAAATTCTCCCTCAATCACAATAAAAATAACACCCTTACCCTCTTGGCGTAAAAT
>Ga0256827_10000929_pt1 | contig 18450 bp, 18 predicted proteins | sample CV84metaG_FD_185977 | JGI IMG/M metagenome (GOLD analysis project Ga0256827, IMG submission 185977) | Hydrothermal vent microbial communities from East Pacific Rise, Pacific Ocean - CV84 | ecosystem: Environmental > Aquatic > Marine > Hydrothermal vents | place: Pacific Ocean: East Pacific Rise... | reverse complement strand
ATACTCTAAGGTAATTAACGGTTCTACCGTGTCCATCTATTAGCATAATTTATCCATATTTTTTTTTGGCTTAGAGTATCTAAATGTTGATAAAGGTTAGATGATGTGCGTCAATAATTAAAAAAATAACAGAGACGTAAATTTTAATGAAAATATCATTCATTAGGGGTACTCTACTAATATCCAAGGTTTTTCCGATTAGAGTTTTGATATAGTTAAGAGAATTTTTAAATAATCAAGGTTATAAAAAATATGAAAATATATTACATATATACACAATCTGAAGAGAAGTTTGTTAATCGGGCTATAGAGTATCTGTTGAAGAGAGAGATTATTTTTCAAGAGATAGAGATAAATAATTTAGATTCAGTACTTATTGAACAAAATACACACTTTTTGATAACAGGAAGTCTGTATGATATTAAAAGTGTCTTGAAGATGGCATCATCTCATGAGGTAAGTGTAGGGATTATACCTCTACCAAAACAGAAAGAGCTTATCAATACATTTTCTCTATCTTCTGATTTTGAAAAGAGTATTGATATGGCACTTGTGCCATCAGAAGAGAAAATTGACCTGCTCTATTGTGAAGATAATATGGTTTTACAAGAGGTAGTAATAGGAGATGTGCCTCCTTTGGACTCCTTCTCTTCCTCTATGAATAGCTCTACAATTTGGCAAAGAGTTACATCTTTTTTTGGAATAACAAACAAAGTTAGACAACTAAAACATACATCATTTAAAATTACTACATCAAAAGAGAAAGTTTTAAATTTTTCAGCTATTGGAGCTGTTGGAGTGGAGTACAATAACCGAACTTTTGCCTCCAAATTAATTCATAAACATATCAAAGCAAATGATGGACGACTCTCATTAGTGATACTCTCTCCTAGCTCTGTATTACAATATATGCACTATATTTTTAGTACGCATATACTAAGACAGACACCAAAAAATCTTCCCTCTTCGGTAGGGTATATTCATAGTAGTAGCCTTTTTATAGAACCTATGCGAGAACTTCCTGTAACCATTGACAGTGACAGATGTATCAAGACACCAATTTTACTCAAAACAAAAGCTAAAGCACTATCTCTATCTGTAGGTGAGAAATTTTGGGAAGAGCGTAGCAGTGAAAACTTTACAAAAGAGAATGTAAAAGTAGACCATCTTCCCTCTGATAAAGAGATGTCTAACTATCTAGGTAAAAATATTCCTCTCTTCTCCCATGCTAGTAGAGAGCAGTTTTCTGGACTATTTATCTCTTTGCGTGAGGATGCACAACTAAACTCTACTTTTATGACTCTATTGATTTTAGCAACTATGATTGCAACCTTTGGACTATATATCAACTCAGCAGGTGTTATTATTGGAGCGATGCTTTTAGCACCTCTAATGCAACCGATAGTAAGTGCTAGTATGGGTCTTTTACGTCAAGATAGTACAATGCTTCTTAAGAGTATAAAAAGTATCTCCTTTGGTGTATTAGCTGTTCTATTTAGTGCTATGGTTATCGCCCTACTCTTGCCTATGGAACAGCTAACATCTGAGATGAATGGACGACTATCTCCTACTATTTTAGATATGTTTGTGGCTATCATTTCAGGTATTGCCGCAGCCTATGCCAAGAGTAATGAGAAGATTATAGGTTCACTAGCAGGAGTATCTATAGCTGTTGCTTTAGTTCCTCCTATTGCTGTATCTGGTATTGGTCTTGGTTGGGGTGATTGGTCTATGTTCTACTCTGCTTTTTTACTATTTGTTACTAACTTAGTTGGAATTATTATGGCAGCAGCTTTAACATTTATGATGCTTGGATTCTCCCCTCTTCATATTGCTAAAAAGGGGATATCTTATGCCTCTATACTTGTACTAATTGTAAGTATTCCTCTCTATATCTCATTTGATAAAATGATAGAAAAAGTTCAAGTGGAGCAGATATTAAGCAGGTTTGAACATAAAATAGGAGAGAAAGAGATATACCTACAAAATATCAAATTACAAAAGCATGGGTCAAAACTAGAGGTCAGATGTGAAGTGATATCTAGTGATATTTTAAGTAAAAAAGAGAAGAGTCTACTTAAGCAGAAGATATCCAATGAGGTAGGGGAGAATGTTGAGGTATTGGCACTCTTTCTATACAGATTATAATATTTACTTTTTATTAATATAAAATGTGTTACCATATATCACAATAAACACAAAGGATTATATTATGAAAATATTAACATTATCACTATCTACAAGCATTGTTCTGTTGGCTATTGCTTCTATTCAAGGGTGTACTCCAAAAAGTGCAGGAGCTGACTCTGCTTATTTAAACAAAAACCGTGGTGCAGCAGGGGCTCAAATCAGTAAAGCAGAAGCTGAACAGTATAGCCGTCAACAGGGACTTACTGCTGATGAGATTCGTTTAGAAAATATGAAACGTCGTCAAACTACAGACTCTATCCAAGAGGCATCATCTGCAGCGAGTAGTGCATCATCTGCTACAAGAAGTGCTGTTGGAGCTATTGATAGTGTTAGAGGACTTCTTAACAGTTTCTAAATCTATTTGACTTTACACAAAGGAGTACTAAATATGAAAACAACTATCTCAATACTCACACTACTAATGTTTAGTACTCTGTTTGTAGGTTGCTCTAAGGGCAACCCACCTATTGATATTAGTAAAGATATCAAAACAGATGTAAAACAAGAGAGTAGTAACAGTTCAAAAACTAATGGCACAATAAGTAACTTTAGAAGAGATTATTATGATAACTTAGGCTATCGTGATATCCAAGGTTTTTACTATGGAGATTATGATGACAGAGGCTACTTTTATAACAATAGATACTTTGAGTATAATGACCAATATAATTATAATGACAGATATCGTAGAAGAGGTTATTTTAGCAGAGATAGAGTACATAGACGAGTCTATCATCCTCAACATATAGAGGAGTTAAGTATTGGTGCAGGAACTTATAATAATATGAGCTATCGAAACCATAGCGATAACACAAAATAGAGATTAATAGGAGGTAGTTTCTCTTATATTAAAGGGAAGCTACCCCTTTTCTAAAACTATCATATAAAAAAACATCTAAAGACTCCTCTAAATCACTAACAGCTAGAGTTCCCTCTATCTGCATAATAACTCTATCATCTTTAGGCTCAATTAGAAATACTGTTGGAGTACCCCTATAGGTAAGTCCCATAGGAAGAGTATCATAATCAGCATTTATCTCTACTGCTTTGGTATGTCTGTTTACCATCTCTTTGAGATGATTATTACTAGAGAGTTCATGATTAAGTGCAATACATGGTTCACAATTACTAGCCTCTACTTTTATCATCACATATTTATTCTCTAACATAGCCTCTTTTTTGGCTCTTTCAAAATCTATATAGTGTATGCTTGGAACAACATCTTTTTTAATTGCCAACATATGTATATTTTTATTTACTCTATGTCTCTTAAAATCTCTTTTTGTATTTCTTTTCTCTTTTTCATTCAAATAGTTCAGATATTTTTTAGTATCAATCATAGCAGTTCGAGTTCTCTTTGTCCCATGAGATGATATAATATAGTTCCATGATAATTTTTCAATCTTCTGTAGAGTATTTTTCCATCCATCTAAAGAGTATGGCTTATCAATTTGAGGAGGCTGTCCGTTAGAGACATAATCTCCTACAAAAACTATCTTTTTATTTGGAAAATATACAACAAGATGTTTTCCATCATCTTTATCAAACTTTTTAATCTCTATCTTCTCATCAGCTAATTGAATATCTTTATCACTTTTTAAATAACTATCCAAAGGTACTAATCTAGTATTTGCAAAAGCCTCTTTTGATATTTTTTTAGCTGTATCTAATGGTATACCACGATTAAAAAGTTTATAATATGATTCAGGACCAATAAGCTTTGCTCCTCTCTCTTTATAAAACTCATTACCTAAAACGTGCATCTCTTTAACCGTAGTATTAATCACATACTTAACAGGTAGAGGTTTTATCTTCTGCATATATGCATATGCCTGTTGAGCATACTGATATGTAGGACCACTATCTATTACAACATAGCTGTCTCTATTTTGTACATAACAAGTATTAACTACTCTTCCACCATTCTCCTCTTTCGCATCCCCATACAATCCGAAAAAACATGATACACCAGCAGTTACCGTATATGGTTTAAGATGATACTCAAAACCCATACTATAGAGTGTCAATAAAAATAGTATAACAATAGATTTCATTACTATTTCCCCTTTTCTAAAGTTATCATCCTTTACGAATGAATAATTAAAATAATAGTATAAAAGTTAGTATGAAAAGTGAAATTTTTCACTTTTCACACCTATTTTTACTCCTCAACTCTAATGAAATACTAACTCTAAAAAAGTCTCTGTTTTAAGAGATGCTCCACCAACTAAAACACCATCCACATTATCTACTTTGGCAATTTCTGATATATTTGCACCCTTAACACTTCCACCATATAGAAGAGGTTTATCTACTATCTTTTTTAAAGCATCATGTGTCTGTGTTATCTCTTCTACAGAGGCTGTTCTCCCTGTTCCTATTGCCCAAATAGGCTCATAGGCAACCATAAAGTTATCATATGTAGTATCAATACCCTCAAACTGGGATACCAAATGCTCCATTACAGCATCAATACCCTGCTCTCTTACCTCTAAAGACTCTCCAATACAGTAGATAATCTCAAAACCATGCTCTTTGAAAAAGGCAAACTTTTTAGCTACCTCCTCTTGGGACTCTCCTATAATATCTCTTCTTTCACTATGCCCAATAAGAATAGTATTTATATTAAACTCTGCTAACTGCTCCAATCCAACCTCACCTGTATATGCACCACTCTCTACAGGATAAGCATTTTGAGTTCCCACTGTAAAATCACCATCATATATATCTAGTGCTGTTAATGGAGGAAAAACAAAAACTCTATCTTCTGTTTTTTTATCTTTTAATTTTGTTTGAAGTTCTTTAATGTAGTTTTGTGTAGATTTTCTTGTATGATTTGTTTTGAAATTTGCTGCGTATATCATGTTTGCCTTTTTTGATTTATATATATATTTAGGTGTAGTCTAAGACCACACCATACGGGGGTTTTATGCTTTAAGTGCCTCTATACCAGGAAGTACTTTACCCTCAATTAGGTTTAAACTAGCACCTCCACCTGTACTTACAAAGGTCATCTCATCTGCATCTCCTGACTTTTGAGCCACATCAGCAGTATCACCACCACCTACAATAGTAGTAGCATTTGCATCTGCTATATTATGAGACATTTTCAAGCTTCCTTTTGCATACTTATCCATCTCATATACACCCATTGGTCCATTCCAAATAATAGTTTGAGCATCATTTAAAACGGTACGGAAGAGTCTTGATGATGCAGGTCCAATATCTAGCCCCATCCAACCATCTGGAATCTCTTGTGAAGATACATATTTAGATGGAACGGTATCTGAAAATTCAGGAGCAACAATTATATCTACAGGAAGATAAAATTTAACACCTTTTTTTCTAGCCTTAATCATAACGGTTCTAGCCTCATCAAGAAGTTCATCCTCTACCAAAGAGTTACCAATCTCATAACCTTGTGCCTTTAGAAAAGTAAATGCCATTCCTCCACCAATAATAACCTTGTCTACCTTGTCAAGAAGTTGTCTAAGTGCTTCAAGTTTACCTGATACTTTAGAACCACCAACCACAGCCACAAATGGTCGCATTGGATTAGATAAGGTCTTATCAAAAAACTTTACCTCTTTTGAGAGTAGAAAACCAGCAGCTCTATGTTCACTATCAAAAAGTCTTGCCATAGCATCTATTGAAGCGTGAGCTCTATGACAAGCACCAAAAGCATCATTGATATAGATATCTGCCATAGAAGCTAACTCTTTTGCAAACTTAATGTCATTTTTGGTCTCACCAGCCTCATATCGTAGATTCTCCAACACCAATACCTCTCCTGTTTTAAGAGAAGATGCTTTTGCTTTTGTATCTTCACCTACAACATTATCTGCCAATGTTATCTCATCTGCTATTTTCAAAAGTGTTTTTAATCTGGTTACTACTGTTCCAAGAGAGTATTTATCCTCATAGACATTTGGTTTTGGTCTCTCATAATGGGATGCTAATATAACTTTACACTCACGGTCAAGACAGTAACGAATAGTCTGTAATGCCCCACGAATTCTTCTATCATCAGTTATATTTCCATCTTCATCTTTGGGAACGTTAAAATCACAACGGATAAATACCGTTTTTCCTACTATATCTAAATCTTTAATACTTTTCAAATTATGCTCCTTTGCTCACATGAACAGCCATATCTACAAGACGTACAGAGTAACCCCACTCATTGTCATACCATGATAGAACCTTTACCATTGTTCCATCTATAACTTGAATAGTATCCATTGCAACAACACTGCTTTGCTCCTCACCTACAAAATCTTGAGATACTCGATACTCCTCATCTATTCCCAAAATACCCTTATGAGAACCCTCCGAAGCTACTCTAAATGCCTCTTGAACATCTTCAACAGTTACTTCTTTAGTAAGATTTACAGTCAAATCAACCATAGATACATCAGGAGTAGGTACACGAATCGCCTGACCATTTAATTTCCCTTTAAGTTGAGGTAATACTTTTGCTATCGCCTTTGCTGCACCTGTAGTAGTAGGAACAAGATTTGTAGCTCCACTTCTTCCCTTTCTTGGGTCTTTTTTGTGTTTACCATCCAAGATAGGTTGAGAACCTGTATATGAGTGAATGGTAGTCATAAGCCCTGACTCTATACCAAAGGCATCATCTAAAACTTTGGCAACAGGAGCTAGTCCATTGGTGGTACAACTTGCATTTGAGACTACTGCCTCTCCTGCATATGTATCCTCATTTGCACCAATTACAAAAGTTGCTGTATCATCTTTGGCAGGAGCAGATAGAACAACTTTTGTAATTCCATTATCCAAATAAGGTTGCACTGACTCTTTGGTCAAAAATGCACCTGTACACTCTAGTACCAACTCAGCACCACACTCTGCAAAACCAATCTTAGCAGGGTCACGCTCTCCAAAAAGTTTAGCTTTTGTATCACCGATATTTACAAAACCATCTTTTACAGAGACATCTTTTCTTGTTCCATGAACAGAATCATACTTCAATCCATACTCAATAATATTCTCAGCACCACTTGCATTAACAGCAACAAGTTCAATATCATCCCTATCTGCTATAATTCGTGCCACACATCTACCTATTCTTCCTAGTCCATTTATTGCAACTTTTACTGCCATTGTAATACATTCCTTTAGTTTAATATGCTACTATAGCAAATATATTACATAATTCGAGGTTATTAGTTGTTTAAAGATACGCAAGAAAGCATTGCACTCTTTGGAGGTAGTTTCGACCCTCCACACCTTGGACACCTATCCATTATAAAAGAGTCATTAAAAATGTTAGAAATTGATAAATTAATTGTTGTTCCTACATTTTTAAACCCTTTTAAAAAAAGTTCTAATGAGACTCCTTATCAAAGATTAAAATTGTCTAAAGAACTTTTTGGTACTATCTCAAAAGTCTTTATCTCTGACTATGAGATAAATCAAGGCAGAGCAACTACGACTATTCAGACTTTAAACCATTTTCAAGAGCAATATCGTGTTAAACATATCATTATAGGTGCTGATAATTTAACATCTATTCATGAGTGGCATGAGTTTAAAAAGCTAAATGAGCAGATTATATGGGTAATCGCTACTAGAGATAGTTATAAGTTGGAGACAACTTTTTTAAAGAGGTTTATACTTTTACAGATAGATGTAAATATAAGCTCAACTAAAATAAGAGAACAAAATAAAAACAAAAGGATTTCAATGACCCTCAATGATAGAATAGAGCGTATAGTTAATGAACTAGATAAGAAAAAAGCTTCTGAAATAGAGGTTTTTAACCTAGAGAATGTAGATTACATTGCAAAGCGTGTGGTACTTACTACCTCACTTGGAGGAAAACACTCTTCAGCCTTAGCACAACATCTAAAAGAGGAACTCAAACCACTAGGAGAAGAGTTTTTACACATAGATGAGAGTGAAGATTGGGTTGTTATAGATATGGGTGATATACTTGTACATATTATGAACTCGGAAGCACGTCAAACATATTCACTTGAAGAGTTTCTAACAGATATTGGAAATCGCAAACAAGAGGAGTTTTTAAAATAGAACTATAGGGAGAAATCCCTATAGAAAGACTTAATTACTCCTATTTAAAGCAAAACCCACTCATTTATACAATATAAAAAAACAGTTTTATTATTTGCAATATCTTTTTTGTTTAATAGAATATTTTAATGTTATACATAACTCTATTTTTTAATAATCTTTTGAAAAATATTAAGTTTCTTCACTTTTTATTATAATAATTAAATTAATTTATACTAGAATTTACTATATCAAATTTAAAAGGAGTTTAGATATGGAAGAGTTCTTTATTATTTCAAGCAGAAAGATTGATTCAGATTGGTCTATAAGTGACCTATATGATAATAATCATGCGTTTGATTATTGCGAGGAAGTTCTTGATATTCCTGAGGAGTTTATCATGGATGCGACATTAACAGGAGAGGGGTTAGAGATTAGCCTTTGTGACTTATCAGAAGAGGATTTAGTCATTGATAACGATTGGTATATGCAACTACGCCGTGTTGCAAACAACACTAGAAAAGCTGCATAAACAACTACTATAATCTACCTATAATAAGAGTAAGCATCCTGAGGGGGATAGTGTTTACTTATTCCATTCAAAATAAGTCTTAGCCTTTGAAATATTACAATACTCAAAACGTACATCTTCACCTTTTTTTATAATAGTAAAACCACTCTCATCAGCAGATGATATCTTACCTCTCTCTTTATCTCCACCATTGATTTTAAACTTTACACGTTCACCAATAGCCGAGATAAAATGTTTAGGAGTTTCAAGCTTACGCTCTATTCCAGGGGAAGATACTTCTAAAAAATAAGCTCCATGCATAGGAGGATTGACATCAAAAAATACTGAAAGCTCATGAGAGATATCTGCACATAAATCAAGTTTTACACCACCCTCTTGGGTAATATAAACTCTAAAGATAGTATGACCATCCTCTTGTGCTGTCTCTGTTCCATAAAAGTCTGCACCATTAGCTTTAACAATCTTCTCTATCTGTCCGTTAAGACTCATCTGATTCATCCTTTTTTGCTTCTATTGTGGAATCTTTCTTATCATGTCGCTTACCAATCTCTTTAAATAATGCTTCAATTCTCGAAATCTCCTCCAATTGAGTATCAAACTCAAATGTAAACTTTGGTGATTTAAACCACCCTTCACTCTCTCGAACATAAGTAGAGAGAAAACCTGAAACAGCTCTTAATTGCTTCAAGGCTTCCCCCTGCTCTTTATCATCTAAATATGATTTATCGAGATATACTTTTGCATCATAACGACCTCTGGAACAGACAACCTCTGTTACAGATAGACCATTAATACGATTATCATTCATTGTAGAAAGAGCCTCAGGAATCAACTCTACAAGTCTGGACTCCGTTCTCTTTCTTTTTATCTCTTCTTCTCTCATAGTTAGTTCCTAGTCAAGTTTAACTTTCTCTTCTACCATCTTAAAGGTTTCGATTACATCGCCCTCTTTAATGTCATTGTAGTTATGAAGCATAATACCACACTCGAAACCATTCTTAACCTCTTTAACATCATCATTAAATCGTTTAAGAGATGAGATAGTAGTTGTGTATATAACAATACCATCACGTATGAGTCTAGCACCTGCATTTCTAATAATAGAACCATCAGAGACTCTACACCCTGCAATTGTTCCAACCTTAGCCACAGTAAATGTCTCACGCACCTCTGCTTGACCTGTAACCTCTTCTGAGATTGTAGGAGACATCATACCACCAAGAAGTGCTTTTACATCATCAAGAAGCTCATAGATAATTGAGTATGTTTTAATCTCAACACCAAGCTCTTTTGCTTTCTTCTTAACTGTTCCTGTAGGTCTAACATTAAATCCTAAGATAATTGAGTGTTCTGAAGCATCTGCAAGTTGAACATCTGACTCTGTAACTCCACCAACACCTTCATGAATAATATTGACTTTAACCTCTTCATTTTTAAGGTCTGCTAGTGTTCCTTTGATAGCCTCAAGAGAACCTTGAACATCAGTTTTAATAATAACAGGAAGTGCTTTTAAGTTACCCTCTGCAATAATCGCTGAAAGGTCATCAATAGTAACTTTGGTGCTTCGAGATAACTCTTTAGTTCTAGCATATTCTGCTCTTTTTGTAGCCAACTCTCTAGCCTCTTTTTCAGTATCCATAACAACTAAAACATCACCTGCCATTGGCACATCTGAGAGACCAACAACAGCTGCAGGAGTACTAGGTCCAATTACTTTAGTTCTTGTTCCATCATCCAAAATCAATGTTTTAACTTTACCATAAGTTGTACCAACAACAAATGAATCACCAATACTCAAAGTACCGTTTTGGATAATAACATTAGCAGTTGCTCCAAAACCTTTCTCTAAAGATGATTCAACAACTACTGCTTTTGCATTACGAGAAGCATCTGCTGTAAGTTCAAGTACTTCTGATGTAAGAAGAAGTGTCTCAAGCAACTCTTCAATTCCTTCACCTGTATGTGCAGAAACAGGAACAAACTCATGCTCTCCACCCCACTCTACAGGAGTAATCTCTAACTCTGCTAGTTGTGCTTTTGCCATCTCTGGGTTTGCACCCTCTTTATCCATTTTATTGATAGCAACAACAATTGGAACACCTGCTGCTTTCGCATGAGATACAGCCTCTTTTGTCTGCTGTTTTACACCATCATCAGCTGCTACCACAATAATTACAATATCGGTAGCTTGAGCTCCACGTGAACGCATCTCTGTAAAGGCTGCGTGACCTGGAGTATCTATAAATGAAATCTTTTTACCATCTTTTTCAACTTGGTATGCACCAACGTGTTGTGTAATTCCACCTGCCTCTTTAGCAGCCACTTTTGTTTGACGAATTCTATCAAGAAGTGAAGTTTTACCATGGTCAACGTGACCCATAATTGTAATAACAGGTGGTCTCTCTGTTGGATTTTCATCATCCACTTCATCATATACTTTTACATAATCAAGAGCATCTAATGGGTCAACTGTATGTACCTCTACATCAAACTCCTCTGCAAGAATCTCAATAGAGTCTTTGTCTAAGAAGTCATTTTGAGTAAACATTGTTCCAAGTGTAAAGAGAACTTTAATAACCTCTCCTGTACTTCGTCCAACTTTTTCAGCAAACTCATAAACTCTTACATTTTCTGGTATCTCAATAGAGGTAATAGTTCCTGTATTCTCCTCTTTGATATACTTCTTACGTTTTCCACCACGTCTAAGACCAGATGGTCTTCTACGATGTCCACCTGTTCGTCCACGGTTCTGTTGTTGTCCACCAGCAGCAGCTCTTTTTTTAGCCTCTTCTTTACGTTTTGCTTCCTGACGCATCATATCTTCATAGATATTTTTATCAGAGAAATCAAGCATAAGTACTTCTGGCTCTTCTTCTACTTCCGTAACTTGGTTACGTCCATGATTACCAAAACCTGTATTTGACATAAAATCTAATCTCTCTCCACTCTCTTTTGCTTGAGCTATCTTTTTAGCTTTTTTCTTAGATGGAGGAGTTGGCATACCTCTTGGTTTTGCTTTACTTGTTACATTGATTGTTGATGTAGGTCTACGCTCTTCAACAATTCTAATTCTTGGCTTCTCTCTATCAGCCTTTTTAACAACCGTAATACCTGCACGTTTACGTCTTGCTTTTCTTTTTTTAGCCGCAGCAGTCTCTGGAGCTTCAACACTCTCTGCCTCTTTAGTCACTTCCTCTTTTGGAGCTTCCTCTTTTGTTTCAGAAACCGTTTCAACTTTTTCTTCTATTACTTCTATCTTCTCTTCTACAGCTTTAGGTTTTGTCTCAACAACACTCTCTTCAACTACTTCAACTTTAGGTATAGGAGCTTCCTCTTTTATCACTTCAACTATCTCTATTTTTCTTCTTTTAGGTGATATTGTAATTGAACCTCTTTTAGAACTTCTTTTAATACTAGATTTTTTAGGAGCTTTCTCTTCTATCTTTTTCTCCACTACACTCTCTTTTTTTGAAATTTCTTCAACGACATCTGTATTGGCATCAGTAGATTTCTCTATCTTAACCTCTACATCAGCCTTTTTTACCACTTTCATTTTTGGTTTAGTTGCTGATTTTGGTTTCACACCATTAATTGCATAATCAACTAATACTCCAGCCTCTTCTATTGTCAAGGTACTGTTTGCTGCTTTTACATCATAGCCTAACTCTTTAGCTTTCTCAATAAGTACTGCATTTGATGCACCTGCTTCATTTGCAATCTCTTGGATTTTAACTCTATCCATTCTTATCTAACTCCTTTAAATACTTAACAAACTGTTCACTATCTTCACTTGTGAGTCGAAAACGTTTCATTAAACCCTTAATTTTTTTTTCGTTTTCACGACAATCTTCACATATATAAAAACTCCGACCCTGTCCAGAATAAGGAAAAATGTTACTGTTTTTCTCTTGTAGGCGAAGTAGTTTTTTTTGAAGCTCTCGTTCTCTACATGTTATACACATGCGTACTGGTTCATTTTTTCGCATAATTATACCTAATTTTTGTTATTAACTCTTTGAAGTGACACCATAATTGTCAAGAGTCTTAGTAAATACCCTAAATTTTGGGAATTTTTCTGCCAATATTTGATGTATCTTGTTTGCATCATCTGCATAACATAAAGTAAAAAATGTTGAACCACTACCTGAGAGAGTACTCATTAAAGCACCATTACTTAGAGCAATTTTTTGAACTTCAAATAGGTCAGGCATCTGTTTCATACGTCTTGTTTGATGTATTTTATCTTTTGAAGCAATACGCAATAAATCCCATGACTCCGTCATAAACAAGGAGGTCATAAAAGATGAACGAGATAGAGAGTAGACAAGCTCATCTGTTCTGTACAGATTTGGCAAAACATTACGAGATTTTGCTGTAGATATAGTCTTGTTTGGAATCACCAATACAGCCCTAAGATACTCAGGAACTTTTCTCTTTTTACTATAAACTTTTTTATCCTCTACACAAGCGACATTAAATCCACCCATTACAGCAGGGGTAATATTATCAGGATGAGACTCATACTCCAATGCTAAATTCAAGATTTTTCTTTTATTATATCTCTCCTCTGCAGCAACATAAGCAGCAGTCAAAGCAGCTGTAATGACTGCTGATGATGAGCCTAAACCTCGGGAGATAGGAATTCTATTGGTAAACTCAAATCTAAAATTATCTTTTTTACCTTTAAGTTTATGATACTGCTTATTGAAGATATTCATAAAAAGAATATTTTTGCGAATATGAGGATTTTCTGCTCCCTCACCACGAGTAGATACAGAGAAAAAACGAGATGGTTTTATGGTAATCTCATTACGAAGATTTATCGCTAATCCAAGGGTATCAAACCCCGGTCCAAGGTTTGCTGATGTTGCTGGTACAGATACAAACAAAGTACTTCCTTTGCTGATGTCAAACGTAGAACGCTATACAGCAGGTAGAATATACATTGGTCTATTATCGTTTAAAACTGCTACTTCACTCAACATGGAAGGTAATTCAAACCGTTGCTCTACTGCTTCATCAAATTTTTTTGTTATTATAGTATCTTTTTCTTTGATAAAGTATAGTTTTCCCATCGCTTTAATTGGATTTTTTTGATTAAGTGAAAATGCGTCACACCCATCAAAATCTATCTCTTTTAAAATCTCCAAAGAGCGTAAGGTGATATAGGTCAATTTGATAGCCATATATGAACCTGGACCCGAAGTATATAGAAAATGTTGACAGCTATACTTCTCTATAATATCGGTGAGAATTTTGAGAAGAATAACAGAAGTTTTCTCCTCACTTTTTATCTCATCAATCAAAACTCCATCCTCATAAACACCTATAATTAGAGGAGAAGCTATAGAGATGATTACAGCTTCATATCTAGGCAAAACTTTTTGCAAACTCTCTACTTCTTACACTATCAAGTGTTACCATTTCATAGTTAGCAGGGTCGCTCAAAAGTGCAACTGTCAGAAGATGATTAAGCTTATGACTTCCTGCAAAAGAGGAGTATGCACCCAATATATTATGTCCTGTTACCATCATATCACCCATAGCATCCAAGATTTTATGTCGTGCAAACTCATTATCAAATCTCAACCCTTCAGGGTTTAAAACCTTATCATCATCTAGTCCAATTGCATTATTTAAACTTGCTCCTAGAGCTAAATTTATACTCTGTAGATACTGAATATCCCGAGCAAAACCAAAGGTTCTAGCACGTGAAATTTCTTCTATAAAAGGTCTTGTTCCAAAACTATAAAACTCTGACTGTTTTCCAATTACTGGATGTTCAAAATCTATCTCAAAATCAAAAGTAACAGTCGAGCTAGGTTCAAGCCTTACAAACTTAGCTCCATCTTTAACTTCAACTGCTTTTTTGATACGAATAATTTGTTTGGAAGCCTCCTGCTCTGTTGTTCCAGCTTCATCTAAAAGCAGACAAAAAGAGGATGCACTTCCATCCATAATTGGCATCTCATTTCCATTAACAACTACACGCATATTATCTATACCATAAGCATAAACAGCTGAAAGAAAATGTTCAATAGTGGAGATAGAGCCTGTCTGATTATTAGAGTTTTTAGAACCAATTACGGTTGCCATCTGTGTGTCAACAACATTAGATGGTTTTAGAGGAATAGTTAATGCTAAATCTTCACGGTAGAAAACAATACCTGCATCCACACCCAAAGGCTCTAACCTAAGTTTGATAGGCTCACCCTTATGTAATCCTATACCTACAACCTCTACTGCTCTACTGATTGTTCGCTGATTCATATAAATATTCCTTTACTTTTAACAACATATTATAGCATAATTGTATATTTTTTGTAAAACGTGATTTTTTATTTATTTTATAGAGATTTTATATAGTTTATTATGGTCTAATATTGATTTAGTTCTTATGTCAATTTCCTGTTTTTGAAAATTTTTATATCTTATGAAAATCACAAAAAAATTGTACTATTTCTTTAAGAAAAATTCAAGAAATATTCCTATTTTACCTAAAAAAGTTACTAAAGCTATTCTTTTTTAGTTTAAGAAAAATTTAATCTCATAGCTTTTAATTATCATGTCTATTTTTTAACTAATCATGTTATATTGTCATCTAAATAAGACTAAAATAGTCCGAAATAATTTTAAGGAAAAAACCCATGAAATATAATGATTTAAACAGTGAAGAGATAAGAGTAATAGAAAATAAAGGTACAGAAATGGCATTTTCTGGAAAATATGATGGCTTTTATGATGCAGGTATCTACAGATGTCGTAAATGTAACACCCCTCTTTTTAACTCCACCGACAAATTTGACTCAGGTTCAGGTTGGCCAAGCTTTGACGACACCATAAAAGGAGCTGTAAAAGAAGTTCCTGATGAAGATGGTAGAAGAGTAGAGATAGTATGTGCAACTTGTGATGGTCACTTGGGTCATGTATTTAGAGGAGAACAGCTCACACCAAAAAGCACACGTCACTGTGTCAACTCCATCTCTCTATCATTTGACTCCAATGAAGAGAACTCAAAATACAAAAAAGCCTACTTCGCATCAGGATGTTTTTGGGGTACAGAGTATTGGTTCGCAAAACAAGATGGTGTAGTAAATGCAGATTCAGGCTACATGGGAGGTCACACAAAAAATCCAACCTACCAAGAGATTTGCCAAAAAGATACAGGACACCTAGAGACAGTAGAAGTAACCTACGACCCAACAGAGATAAGCTATGAGTCTCTATGTAAGCTATTCTTTGAGACCCACAACCCAGAACAGATGAACGGTCAAGGCCCTGACATAGGTTCTCAATACCTTTCAGCAGTATTCACCAATAATGTAGAGGAGGAAGATACTGTTCAAATTCTCATTAATCAATTAGAAGAGAAAGGGATGAAAATAGCCACTATGATAAAAGATGCGAATGAGCATAAGTTCTACAAAGCAGAAGAGGAGCATCAAAACTACTATAAGTTAAGAGGCTCTACTCCTTATTGTCATGTTTATACGGCAAGGTTTTAGAGATTAAAATATAACTATGTTATAATAGTCCCATTAAACTAAAATCCTAAAGGAGCAATCATGTGTGCAGTTGAATATTATAGTTATGAAGAGTATTGCCAATGGAAAGGAAACTGGGAACTAATCAAAGGTGTTCCTTTGGCAATGTCTCCTGCCCCTATGATTACCCATCAAGCCATAGCTTATGAGATAGCTTTTGAGCTAAAAAGCTCTTCAAGAAATTGTAAAGCCTGTATGGTTTTTGGAGAAGCAGATTGGAAAGTAAACGATGACACCGTAGTAAAACCTGATGTTGTCCTCACCTGTAATGAGACCAACGACACCTACATGACCAAAGCTCCTGAAATTATTGTCGAGGTCATTAGCAAGTCAACTGCAAAACGTGATGAGCAAACAAAGTTTAAACTCTATCAAGAAGAGGGTGTAAAATACTACATCATCGTCTATCCTAAAGACCTCAAAGCAAAAGTTTATAAGCTTGAAAACGGTCGCTATCTTAAAGTTGGAGATTTTTTAACAGAGTCGTATACCTTTGACGAGAGTTCATGCAAAGCATCGGTTGATTTTGGAGCTGTTTTTGAGAGGTTTCGGAAATAATTTCCCACATAAAACGCGTAGGGTACGTTTCCCAACGTACCGTTTTGTAAATGTTTCAAATAGTAATAAATTCAAATTTTATTTTGTCGGTACGTTGGGAAACGTACCCTACAGCCAACACAATTTAATCCCCATACTTCTCCCTCAACCTCCCAACCTTATCCACCATCTCCTGCACCGTCTCCTCTAGCTCTGCCCCCATCCGTTGGTACTCTGTGGGGTACGCATCTTGCATAAAATACATTAGGGTGTAGTAGACAGGTTTAAACTCATTTTTTAGGTTTGGGAGCTTGTCTAGGCTTTGGGTTTGTTGTTTGGCTACATAGTGTAAGTAATCATTTAAAGAGTCAATATATCTTTTTACTTTTAATAAAGCTTCTGCATATCTATATTGAACAAGAATTTGCTTCCAAGCTACCTATTCGGTAGTACACATTTCAAAAGGTACTCCATCGACAAACTTGACCTTCCAAGCTACCTATTCGGTAGTACACTATTTAGCCACCTAAAAAGCTTAGATTTAGAGCTTCCAAGCTACCTATTCGGTAGTACACAATAGGGGAGTGTTACCACTTCGAATAAAGCTACTTCCAAGCTACCTATTCGGTAGTACACCTTTGTGGGTCTATGCCCTCGGCTCTACTCATCTTCCAAGCTACCTATTCGGTAGTACACTTAATAATGCAATCGCTAAAAAAACAAATCTCCTTCCAAGCTACCTATTCGGTAGTACACGATTGTCCTTTGACTACACTTGATAGATTCTTCTTCCAAGCTACCTATTCGGTAGTACACTGGCATTTACTCTTATAGTAAAAACTACATATCTTCCAAGCTACCTATTCGGTAGTACACGATGAGCTTTGTAAACTTGGAAATGATGAAGACTTCCAAGCTACCTATTCGGTAGTACACTCACTTAGAAGTTGAGCGAAGAACAAAGATGACTTCCAAGCTACCTATTCGGTAGTACACTCACTTAGAAGTTGAGCGAAGAACAAAGATGACTTCCAAGCTACCTATTCGGTAGTACACAGGCTAAAAACTCGGATTTGAATCCGAAAAAGCTTCCAAGCTACCTATTCGGTAGTACACGATAGAATAAGTTTAATATCTTTGCTTTTGTTCTTCCAAGCTACCTATTCGGTAGTACACCTTAACAAACTCTTCCCCAGCATCAGGCATAACTTCCAAGCTACCTATTCGGTAGTACACCGTCTATAACCTCTTTTTCTGTTGTTCCTATGCTTCCAAGCTACCTATTCGGTAGTACACTGTTTTTCTTTGCAGGGGGTTTAAATCGGCTTCTTCCAAGCTACCTATTCGGTAGTACACTTCTTTAAGCCGTCTTTTGCTCCAACTCGTGGCTTCCAAGCTACCTATTCGGTAGTACACTGTCGCAATTCCTAGTTTCCAATTCCAAACTTCTTCCAAGCTACCTATTCGGTAGTACACTGTTGCATAAGGTTGTAAGCTTTATACTTTGTCTTCCAAGCTACCTATTCGGTAGTACACTTCAAAGGGCTATTTTAAGCACCTCGAATAGTCTTCCAAGCTACCTATTCGGTAGTACACCTTTAAAAGTAATAATAATCT
>Ga0256827_10000928_pt1 | contig 18466 bp, 28 predicted proteins | sample CV84metaG_FD_185977 | JGI IMG/M metagenome (GOLD analysis project Ga0256827, IMG submission 185977) | Hydrothermal vent microbial communities from East Pacific Rise, Pacific Ocean - CV84 | ecosystem: Environmental > Aquatic > Marine > Hydrothermal vents | place: Pacific Ocean: East Pacific Rise... | reverse complement strand
TCATACCATACATAGATACAAATGCTCCTATATTTGTAGATGCAAAATCTGGAGTAAGTGGAGCAGGAAAGAAACTAAGTGAAACAGCCCATTTTGTAAATATTAATGATAATATTTTTGCCTATAACCCACTAAAACATCGTCATGCTCCAGAGATTGCAGAGAAAATAGAGAAGATACACGGTAAAAAAGTAAATGTAAATTTTGTTCCACATCTCATATCTGCTACAAGAGGAGAGTTAGTCTCTATTTATGCAACTCTTAAAGATGATATAGACCCACTAGAGATTTTAAAGGAGCATTATGAAAATGATCCTTTTATACGCATTAGAGAGACACCTGTCAACATTAAAAGTACAGCAGGTACACACTTTTGTGATATATTTGCTGCTAAAAATGGCAATGGACTATTTGTAAGTTCAGCTATAGACAATCTACTAAGAGGTGCTAGCTCACAAGCACTAGCAGCAGCCAATTTAATGTGTGGTTACGATGAGGGCTTAGGCTTACCTACAATCTCTTATGTTCCATAAAATAAATTAATGATTAAGATTCAAGATAAAGCACTATTTATAGCTGACTCTCACTACCCACATCACGGTAGTGAGTTTTTAAATATTCTTCAACAAATAGATAAAAAAACAATAAATCCAACTCAACTATTTTTAATGGGTGATAATTTTGATTTACTCTTTGGATATAATGATTATATTCAAACTTTTTCAAAAGATGCTATTGAATTACTTCAAAAAATTTCATTGAAAGTAGATATTTACTATTTTGAAGGTAACCATGATTTTTGTTTAAAACATATCTTTACAAACATAAAAGTATATTCAAGAGAAGAACAACCCATAGTTTTTACTCTGAATAGTAAAAAAGTAGCTCTATCTCATGGTGATAAGTTTGTAACTAGTTTAGGGTATGATTTTTATAGTAAAATTCTAAGAAATAAATTTATTCTTACTCTTTTAAAACCTTGGGAGATAACTATAATAGACTATAGAATGAAAAAATTATCTCAAAAAAACATTTGTAACTCATTTAAAACATTAGACAAAAGAGTAGAAAAGATACTAAAATACTATAAAGATGTAGAACTTGTTATTGAAGGGCATTTTCATCAAGGAAAAGTTCTTGGTAAGTACATCTCTCTACCCTCCTTAGCATGTCAAAGAGAAGTTGGAGTTGTTGAAAATGCTAATATAGTATTTAAAAAAATTTAATGATCTATTTAACACTTTTTTTAGTAGCTTTAGGATCTGCTACTCTTTTACCATTTGGTAGTGAAGCACTCTATATTTACTACATTAACGAAGGTAATAGTCTCTTTTTATTATGGTTTTTTGCTTCTTTTGGTAATACACTAGGTTCTATAGTCAACTATTGGTTAGGATTGAAAGGAGAGGATTATTTAGAGAGTAAAGGGTATATATCTACAAAAAAAATCAAAAGTACAAAAGTATATTTTGATAAATATGGAGGGTGGACACTACTACTATCTTGGATGCCAATAGTAGGTGACCCACTTACATTTATAGCAGGAGTTTTTCACTATAAGTTTAAATACTTTATTCTCATAGTATTTATAGCAAAATCTACTCGTTATGCTATTGTAGCTCTTTTACTACAGAGTTTTTCTGTATAGAAAGAACCAAAAGGAACTAATGAAAGTACAAAATATAGAGCTGTCTCTTTTAGAGTAAGTTTAACTTCACTTTTTGCTTCCATTAATTGATATATAAAATATACAAATAGTAAACCATGAGCCATACCAGCAATCTTAGTTGCCATAGGATAACCCATCATATATTTTAGTGGCATTGCTATAAAGAGCAGTATTATAAATGAATACCCCTCTATTTTATTTATAATTCGGAACTTTTTAAATTCAGACATAATGACTCCTAATTTTTTTAGAAGTATAGCTAAAAGCTTTTAAAACTAGAACCTATATCCAAATTGAAAAATAATATTTTGTACTTCTACATCTTTATTGGCAATAGGTATCTCTGTTGCATTTTGATAAACATACTTTAGATGCAAATCAAAGTTTTTAAAGCTCTTACCAATACCTATCATATATGTTTCGTTAAACTCCATAGCGTGATGTTGCACTTTAAATCCATCTTGCATTACTGCAAATACTCTTTTACCAAAGAAAGCTCCTGCTCCTACATGATAACTATTATAGTGTGAATGTAGTTTTATTCCTGCTGTAAAGTAGTTCTCTTTTGCATTTTTACTAAAAGCATTACTCTCTCTATCTTCTAAGTAAATATATTTTCCTAAAAAAGCAATTTTTGTTTCAAAATCATTAAACGATTGTTTTAAAACATACTTTAAATCTGTTTGATAAACATTGAAATTTTCATAATCACTAAAATACTGTGTTAATTTTAAATTTGCATACTTATAACCAATACCATAAATGTTACCTCCATCAGTCTGCTTCATTAAGTTATCATTTACAGTAGCGTAACTCACACTTATACCTTGTTTACCATCTAACATATAGCTATATTTCAAATAGTATTTATCTACATTTAAATCATCTTTTAATGGTGGCTTAAATGTATCTGTTTTTGTTTTATTATAGGCAATTTCATAGAGTGATTTTTCAGATTTATGGCTTAGAAAAATACCAAATCTATCTCCTTTATCTTTCTTTTTTGAGTTGTCAAAATTTAAATTTTCGTAGTTAAATTTTATTGTAGTATCTTCTGCATTACTCAGTGTAAATAGCATAGATAATAGCAATAGCATATATTTTTTTTGCATTACTAATCCTTTGTTAATTATATTTATTTTAAATTGTAAGTTGTGTTATAAAATTAACAAATAGGTGGTGCTGTACTATAATTAGCTTTATTTAAAAAAGTTATATTTTCTATTTTATATATAGTAACATAAAAGAGTAATGGCTTTAACTCTACAATATCTAACCCATAAGATGGAGTATCTATATCTTGAAAATTATTTACAATAATACATATATCACACTTAGCATCATGTTCAAAACCATCATGAATATGCACAGCAGATATATAGGAGGTAGATAAAAAAAGAAATAGTAAAATCTTAAATAAAAAATTGTTTTTTTTAATAGTATATCCATTTATAAAATTTCTAAAAGTTAAATAAAATTATACTATAAGCTTCTTGTAAATAGCTGACTACATATAGTACTATATGAGTTCATTTAAAATAAAATAAATAGAAAATTTCAAAATTTCTATATCTTATGATATAATCGTATATGCTTAAAAATTTTATGATTTTTCAATATATTGCTATTGTTAGAACTTTAGAAATCATTATTTTAGTTATGCTTATACTTATAGCATACAATTTTGTTCCCATAAGTACAGGAGCTATAGAGACCATATATATAGATGCTAGTAGTAATGATAGTATTGTAGAATCCCTCGAATCAAATGGTTATACTGTAACTCCATTAGATAAAATGATGATACTACTTGACCATAAGCCTAAAAGTGGTTGGTATAGATTAACACATAATACAGAGGATAGATATAAATTTTTTAAAAATATATATAAGAAAACAGCAGATACAATGCAGATAGTCATCTTTTCAGGAGAGACAAACTTAGAACTTATAAATAGATTGGCAAATGATACAAACTTAAATAAAAAGTTACTACTACAAGAGTATAATAATTTAAAAAAATTTCAAGAAGCAAATATATTTTCAGGTCATTATATTATTGCAAAAGATGTTAAAGAGAAAAATCTTATAAATTTTCTTTTTACTATATCCAATGAGACACTCAAGCTATTTATAAAACAATCATTCTCTACAAAACCTAGTTTTAATACAATTAATACACTTATTATTAAAGCATCTATCATACAAAAAGAGACAAATAATCCTAAAGAGATGTCAAAAATATCTTCAGTTATAGAAAACAGATTAACTAAAGGTATGAAACTTCAAATGGATGCAACATTAAATTATGGTAAATACTCCCATAAAATTGTTACACCTGAACGCATAAAAAGTGATACTAGCAGATTTAATACCTATAAATATAAAGGCTTACCTCCTTATGCTTTAGGGACTATATCACTAAATGCACTAAATGCAGCTAAGTTCCCAAATAGAACAAAATATCTATTTTTTGTTTTACAACCTAAAGGTGGTCATATATTTTCTGAAAATTATGAAAAACATCTTGCTAGTATAAAAAAATATAAAAAACATTTAGAGAAGAGTAAAAATCTTAAAAAAGAAAAAGAGATTATAAATATTAAAATACAGAAAAATACACATGATTCAAATATAAGTAGTAAAGATATAAATATAACTATTACAGATAAAATTCATTAAAATTATCTCTTTGGCATCTCTATTTGAAAAGAGTGCTGTCGCTTCATCAGTACTCTTTTTTAAATTCCTAAAACAAACTATATTCCCTTGAGACTTTAACTCATTTAAAATTCTATTTGTTCGGCTATATACTTGAATAAACCATGGAAACACAGATTTTTATCTACATACAGAGTATTTAACGATTTACTATCAAACCCAGTTAAAAACATATTGACTTAACTCTTCTAAGCTTATAAGATTTCTATCTTTACTATTTTTTCTTTTTAAAACATCATAATAATCTTCCATATCTTCAAGATAGTTAGCCAAAGCCTCTTTAACAAAAAAGCTTTTTGGTCGCTGTGTACTTTTTGCTAAGTTATTTATACGATTTTCCATCTCTTTAGGTAAGCGAACACTAATCATTATATTCCTTTTGTATTACTTGTATGACAAGTATAACATATTTTATACAAACATCCTTTGAAGCAGTCCTTTTTAAAACTCTTTTGTTTTAGCTAACTGTTCTTTAGTGTGAAGCTTCATTATATTTTTTCCAAGTTTTGTAGATGTTAAGTTAAGGTCTTCAACAAAGATGTTCAAAATCATTGGCAAAACTTTCCATTTTTTCAGAAAGATATTTGTAAAATATAAACCCTAGTATATAATCCCTAAACTCATCAGGGTTCATCTTACCCCTAAGCTCATTGGCTATATTCCATAACTGTTGTTCTAACTTCTTTTTGGCTTCTTCACCCATACTATTTTAGTCCATCATAATTATTTTTGTTAATTATAGCTTACTTTTATAAAACTAGAAATTTTTGTAAAGTAAGTTAGCTTATTCTACATAAAATTTAATCCTATTTTATTTAATATATACTATATTGAACATAAAAAATTATTTTAGTCTTTTGATTTGGTAATGGGTAATCTTTGTAAGCTATGCGTATGACTTCTAGCGTATTATCATCTAATGATTGATAGCCTATTCGTGTTTTTAGCCTTAGATTAGATATATCTCCATTTGGATGAAGGTAGAAAGAGACCACATTTGTTCCCTCTTGACCTGTTCTTCCTGCTACTTCAGGGTAACCATTTCTATTTAGAGTTCTTTGAGTTATTCTATGAATAGCTCCTAAATTATTTTTTATAAAGCTCTTTTGAGTTTTTGTAAATGTATTAAATTCACTACCATATAGCTGTTTTATGACTCTATTATTATAATTTCTTCTACTTGCTTTACTAGACCTTGAAGGTGGCATATAGCTTGAACTAGCAGCGTTTAAAAGATTATTTGCAAGTATAGAGTTTGAGTGTCTTTTTGCTACTATGTTTTTTCGTGTAGCTTTTCTTCTTTGTTCACTCTTTTTTTTCTCTTTTTTAACTTCTATTTTTTTAGTAACTTTTTTACTTTTTTCTACTTTTTTTACAAAAGTACTTGTTTTATTTTTAACCAATTTCTCTTTAGGCTTAGGTTTTATTACTTTTTTTTCTACTTTTTTGATAGGAGTAGTTTTTTTAATTTGAGTACTCTGTTTTCTTTGAGGTTTATTAGGTTTTGATGCTTTTGTTGGTGTTGAAAAATCTGCTAAATTTAAAGAAATTTTTGTTTGGCTCTTTGATGTTGGTGGTACTTTTATTTTAGGTATATTTACAAAAAATAGTAAAAAAATAACTATATGTAGTAGTAATGAGAAGATAATAGCTTTTATATTTCTGATAGTTATCTCCTCAATTAGATTAAAATTTGTAAATTAATTTTAGAATTATACATAATGAGCATTAATGAATATAAATGGTTATCCTATTAACTCTGCACATAAATCAAATCTGTTATGAGTCATAAGGTGTACTTTGCCATGATGTTTCATAACATCATCAAATATGGCTTTAGATAGTGCAAATCCTACCTCTTTCTCTTTCTCCTTACCATCCATAGCAGCTAAGTTCATCTCATCAATAATCTCTTTAGGTACTTTTATACCTGGGACTTTGTCATCTATGAAATTTGCTGTTCTTGCAGCTACTATAGGGAATTGACCTATGACTAGTTGAGCATCTTTTGCTGTGTCTCGTATGCTCATAGTTTTTGCCTCTTCAAATAGTTCTAGTAACTCTTTTGCATTTTGCATATTGTAAACAGGTTGCGTTATAATGGCTCTTGCACCATAGTCTAGCTTTTTTACTATGCGTTTTTGAAGTTTACTCATATCTCTTGCATAAGAGTTACTAACAGCAAAAGGGTAGATGGGTTTAGGAGCTGGTTTTAACTCTTTATTTGAGTAGTCAAGACCTCTGTTTAAGTGGTATATAATGCTTAAAAGTAGAGTAGAATCTCTCTCTAGTACACCTTTTACCTCTGGTTGGTCTGAAAACTTAGCAGGGTCACCAGTAAGTGCTAAGATACAACGCAAATCAAAGTCATTTGCACCAAGAAGTGTAGACTGTAGAGAGAGTTTATTTTTATCTCTCATACTCATAGTAGCAATAACAGGCTTGTTAAACTCTTGTTGTAGCTTAATAGCAGAGAGTACACCTGACATTTTAAGTTTAGCTAGTGGATTATCTGTACAAGAAAAACCAGTAACTTTTTCATGTAGTTTATGTTTTTTTATATCTTCTAAAAGAGCATTCAATGATGCACCATGTGGGGGGTTAACCTCTACTGTAATAAAGTCTCTATCTTTACATAATATATCGCAAAATTTATCAAACATATTTTCTCATTATTTTGGGTTTTGTTTATTTCGATATAATTCTACCAAAATTATGCATAGAGGTATATATAATGAGAAAATTAGCCGTATTTGATTTTGACTCAACATTAATGGATGGAGAGACTATTGATTTCTTTGCAGATGAGTTAGGTTTTAAAGATAAAGTAGTGGAGATAACTACAAGAGCTATGGCAGGTGAGTTAGATTTTTATGCTTCTTTGGTAGAGAGAGTTTCACTTTTAAAAGGCTTACCTCAAAGTAGAGTAGAAGAGATATGCAGTAGCTTACCTATGATGAATGGTGCTTTTGAGGTGGTTCAAGGGTTAAAAAAGCAAGGTTACACTGTAGTGTGTTTCTCTGGTGGTTTTAGAGATGCCACAAAGAGTGCTTGTGAAAAGTTGGGTATAGATGCTGATTTTTCAAACTTTCTACATTCACAAGATGGCATTTTAACAGGTGCTGTTGGTGGAGAGATGATGTACTCAGAGGCAAAGGGTGACATGATTACAAGACTACAAGCTCTACTTAACATTGGAAGAGAAAACACTTTAGTAGTAGGTGATGGTGCAAATGATTTGAGCATGTTTAAACATGCCGATACACGCGTAGCATTTTGTGCAAAACCCATCTTAAGAGAGGCTGCTACTCATTGTGTAGATATTAAAGATTTAAGAGAAATACTAAAAATCATAAAAACTAAGGACTTAAATAATGATTAAACCCATAACCTACCTAATATTAGCATTTAGTTTAAGTTTTATAGTATCTTGTTCTTCAAATACTGAATCTATAAGAAGTAGTGATATATATACAAAAATACCTGAAAATAAAATGGTTGATTTTTGTAGAAATAAAATTATAAAAGAGTTTGGATATAGTAGAGATAGTGTGTTTTTACACCCTTTAGAGTATAAAAAAGGTGCTAAGCTTGTATATGGAAAATATCAAGTAGATAATAAGAACATGGATGAATTTGTATGCATATTTAACTCTAACGACACTTATGCAGGCATTAAAATGAGATATTCACACATTAAAAATGAGTTGTGTTATCCAAAAATTATAAGGTATTAAATGTCATTTGAAAATTTAGGACTATCAGAGTCACTACTTAAAGCTGTAGCAGAACAAGGCTACACTACACCAACACCAGTACAACAACAAGCCATTCCTACTATAGTAGAGGGGCATGATGTTTTAGCAGCTGCTCAAACAGGTACTGGTAAAACAGCTGGGTTTACACTCCCACTTCTTGAGAGACTATCACATACACATCCTAAAATGGCTAAAAAACAAGTAAGAGTTTTAGTACTTACTCCAACTCGTGAACTAGCAGCACAAGTTGCTCAAAGCATAAAAACTTATGGGAAATATATGAAATATAGCTCTACAGTTGTTTATGGTGGAGTTGGAATTAACCCTCAACTAGCTACCATCCGAAAAGGTGTAGACATAGTAATAGCAACACCAGGTAGACTACTAGACATAGCAGGACAAGATGGCATAGACTTCTCTGTACTTGAAACACTAGTGCTAGATGAAGCTGATAGAATGCTAGATATGGGATTTATTCACGATATTAAAAGACTCATAAAATTAATGCCTCATAAAAAACAAACTCTACTTTTTTCTGCAACTTTTTCACCAGAGATAAAAAAATTAGCAGCATCTTTTTTAAATAACCCAAAAACAATAGAAGTGGCTAGAGAAAACTCAACAGTAGACCAGATAAAACAAGTAGTACACTATGTAGATAAAAGTAGAAAAAGAGAACTTCTTTCTCAACTTATAAAGACAAAAGATTGGAGACAGGTTTTAGTTTTTACTCGTACTAAACATGGTGCAAACAAATTAACTAAACAGTTAAATGAAGCAGGCATAGAGACACTAGCTATACATGGTAACAAGAGTCAAGGGGCAAGAACAAAAGCACTTGCTAATTTTAAATCTAACAATATTAGAGTACTTGTGGCTACAGATATTGCAGCAAGAGGATTAGACATTGAGCAACTCCCTCATGTAGTAAATTTTGAGTTGCCAAATGTTCCTGAAGATTATGTTCATCGCATAGGTAGGACAGGTAGAGCAGGGCAGAGTGGTGAAGCTGTATCTTTAGTTTGCATTGATGAGCATAGCCTACTATTTGACATAGAAAAGTTTATTAAAAAAGATATTGAAAAAGTTCATATTGAAGCTTTTGCTCCAGATCCCAACATAAAAGCTGAACCAATACAAAAAGGTAGAGGTAGTAGAAACAACAATAAAAGTAATAATAAAGAAAAGAATACAAACAATAAACCAAAAAGAAATTCACGAAACAAGAGTAAAAACAGTGATATCGCTGCAAAAATAGGTAGCAGAATACAGGAAAAATTAGATAAACTTGAAAAAAGAGATAAAAGGAGTTAAAAATGAATGTAAATGTTGTATGTCCTAAGTGTTTAAAGGTAAATAGAATACCAAAAAAAGAGTCTTATGCTAAAGCAAATTGTGGTTCTTGTAAAAATTCTTTATTAAATAGTGAACCAGTAGAAGTAAATGCTGAAACTTTAGGCATATTTTTAGTAAATTCAGACATACCAGTGGTAGTAGATTTTTGGGCTCCTTGGTGTGGACCTTGTGTACAGATGGCACCTGCATTTAAAGAAGCTGCACTAAATATGCCACTTCAAGCACAGTTTTTAAAAGTAAATACTGAAGAGCATCAAAACCTTGGAGCAGAGTATGCTATAAGAAGTATTCCTACTCTAATAATCTTTAAAAATGCAAAGCAAGTAGATCAACTTTCAGGTGCATTAAGTGCTTCTCGTCTTCAAAACTGGGTAAAGCAATTTACCTAAGTGTAACTTCTTGAAGCACTAAAGTTACTCAAATTGCATATTTTATATATTATTTATAATATTTGCAATTATATGTTATTATTCTAATGTATAAAATTCAAAAGGATATATATGACTAAAATTACTAAACTAGCAATACTTTCATTACTTGGGTTTGCTGTACTTTCAACAACAGCTTCTGCTGATGCTGCCAAAGGACAAAAACTTTATATGAAGAAGATGAAAGCTAAGTGTGGTTTTTCAGGTGCTAAATTTTCTGCAAACCATACTCAAGCTGAGTGGGAAGCATTAAAAGATCCAGTTGCATTTAAAGCTGAAGCAGAAAAACTTTGCCCAGGTGTAGAGCTTAAAGATAAATATGTAGAACATATTTATGATTTTGCTCATGCATATGCTTCTGATTCAGGAAATGTGCCATCTTGCTAAGTTGAGCATTTAGTCTGCTGTGAGAGATGCTTTTGCATCTCTTTAACCAATTAAAAATTAAAGGAAAAAAAATGAAAAAAATTGCAATCTCAATGTTATTTGCTGCGTCTACACTACTAATGGCTGATGGAGCTGCTGCTTATGCTAAATGTGTTGGTTGTCATGGTGCAAATGGTGAAAAATCTGCATTAAATAAATCTGCTATTATTACTGGTCAAGATGCTGCTAAAACAATAGAGCAACTTAATGGTTATAAAGCTGGTACTCTTAATCAACATGGTATGGGTTCAGTTATGAAAGGTCAAGTAGCTAGTCTTGATGATGCAGCTATTAAAGCTGTTGCAGATCATATTGCTGCAATGAAGTAAAACTTCTAGTAAAATGAGGGTTTACTCTCATTTTACTAACTAATTCTAAAAAAATATCTCTTCTATATTAATCTAATACTAATTTACCATTAACATAAACTTTAGATACTTCATTGGTATGTAAAATAGTCCAAAGTGCAATTTCATCTTCTCTTTTTGGTTTTTCCCTTAGAGTAACTACAGATAGATCTGCTAATTTTCCTACTTCAATTTTACCACAGTTAAGACCTAAAATATCTGCTGGTATTGATGTTACAGACTCTATGAGTTTTTTAGATAACTCACTTATAGGTGCTAAGTGTTGTAACATAAATGTGGCTCTCAACTCATCAAAAATATTTAGTGAGTCATTAGAACTTAATCCATCAGTAGCCACAGAGTATGGTATATTTAACTCTTTTAATTTCTCCAATCTAAGTCTACCACAACCAAGGTAACGGTTTGAACGAGGGCAATGTGCTATGGAGTGTCCTTTTGAAGATATATGCTCCAACTCTTCATTGCTAGCTTGCACAGCATGTGTAAAGTGAGTAGGGTAGGTATCGAATGCATGTAAAAACTCTTTAGTACTTGTTACAGGAGTAGATGTATTAAAAAACTTTTCAAAAAAACTTTTTAATTCTCCACTTGCACTCTCTAACCACTCCCTTTCTGCCTCTGACTCCATAAAGTGAGAACTTAATGGCATTTTATGCTCTTTTGCAATATTTACAGCTCGTTGAAGTATTATAGGATGTACTGAATATGGTGAATGAATAGCTATAGCAGGAGTAATAAGTGATGATTTCTCACAAGATTGAGAAGCCTTTACTCTCTCTAAAAAATCACCATAAAGCATATCTGCATACTGAGCATTTGAACCTATGAGTTCATTGAAAAAAACTACTCTTTGAGGTGCTTTTTCACAGACTTCAAGCTCATTAGCAAAACTAGAAATAGCACCAAATGTTGTAATACCTGAGCGTAGCATTTTATTACACTCTTTAAGCATAACCTCATTGCTACAACTAGACACTAACTCTTCTCTATGCTCTATGACAGAATCTAGCCAAGGCATAAATGAACCATATTTTAGTGCTGTTGCATTTGCTGAAAACTCTAAGTGTACATGTGTATTTATGAAACCAGGATAAACTACTGAGTTAGATGACAACTCTTCAACTATAGCTTCTGGATATTTCTCTTTTAATATAGTTAAACTATCTATAGCTTCTATATTTTCACTAAAAGCTATGGCTTTATTTTTCAAATAATCACCATTTACATATATGTAATCTGCCGATATTATTTTCATAAGTACTCTCCTTAGTATATTAAAAGACTATTTGACCATCATTCTGCATACGCATCATTATATTTTTTGCTTTTTGATGTCCTTGAAATGATGCTTTCCTACACCACTCTATGGCTTTTTCTTTATCTTCCTCACAACCTAAACCTTGGTCATATAATGCACCTAAGTTAAATTGGGCTGAAGCATTATCTGCCATAGCAGATTTTTTAAAAAGAACAAAAGCTTTCTTAAAGTCTTGTTCTACTCCTCGACCCTCTTTAAACATGGCTGCTAAATTATTGAAAGCATCTATATTTCCTCTTTTAGCAGCCTCTTCATACCAAAATGCTGCCTCTGAGTAGTTTTGATCACAACCTTCACCATTTTCAAGCATAAGAGCAACTTCAAATTGAGCTAAAGGAACTTCTCTTGTTGCAGATTCCAAATAGTTTTCATAAGCTTTTTTAGAATCTTTTTCTACTCCAAAACCTCTAAAATATAGAAAACCCAAGTAGTAAAAACTTGTTGCCTCTTTCTGCTTTGCTAACTCACTATATAGTTCAAATGCTCTAATATAATTTTTATTTGTCAACTCTTTATATGCTTCTTTTACCATATTGTCTCCCATATAAAAGGTTTAAAAAAGAGTATACTCTTCTTTAATTGTATTTAAAATACTTCTATTTGCATTATATATAAAAGCATAATTAAAGTGAATATTTTTAAGTATCTCTCTTACTTCCTCTTCACTCTCAAACCAATGTGGGTGGTCTATATTTGGTACTTTTGTTTTTGGTGGAGTTAAAACTATACTCTTTACCCACATATTACTTCTCTTTACATACTCTCTAGCTTTTGCTATGTCTGTTAGATTATCAGTAAAAATGGCAACTCTATCTGAGTTACTAGGTCTTGTACTTTGTAGTTTTAGGTCAATAAACACAGGTAAGAAGTGTTTAGTATATTTAATCTTATCTATAGAATATGGTAACTCTTGTTCATTACAAAAGTTAACTACTCTAAGTAAAAATTCTATGTGAAAAGGTATTAACTCTTTCTCTTGATATACAAAACCATCTACTTTAAATGTTGTTCTAAATAGAGTATCAGATATTGCATAACCATCAACATCACCCTTTAACCTTTTAGCATCTGGTTTTATAAGTTTTATTAACTCTTCATCAGTACCTATGAAAAGTGAATCATCTGAATTCAATATTTGTTCAAATGCTTTTTTCCAATCATCTGCTATAAAAGATATATTTGTTTTATGAGTTAAAATCATCTTTAAAAATGTTAATTCGTACTCACTTAAAAGGTAAAAACTAGCCTCTTTTTTTATGACAACATAACGAATAAGTTTAAAAGCAGCTAACTGAATATCTGATACCTTTATCCATGCTATCTCATCATCATTTTGTATTATATTTTCATCATCATATACTATGGCATACGCACCATTTTGGATGGCTTTATCTATCTCCTCTTGATTTGAAGAGAAAAATAGATCTCCATGCTCTACCTTTGATGGGTAGACTGTAGCAGCACTTATGGCTTGAACTTTTGGTTCATTACTAAGTACTCCCTCTGTTAGATTTAAAATATCTTCAATTTTCATACTAATTTCCTTGCTTGTTTAGCTTATAGGTGTTCCTACTTTTTTAGGCTTCTCTGGACGAATCATACACAAACCATCTTCATCTTTACTAGCAAGTAACATACCTTCACTCTTAAGTCCCATCAGCTTTGCAGGTTTAAGATTTGCAACTACACATACTTGTGTATTTAACATCTCAGAAGCTGAGTACCACTCTTTTATACCTGCTACTACTTGTCTAGGTTTATCCTCACCAATATCAACTTGAAGTAGAAGAAGTTTTTTACTTTTTGGTACTTCTTCTGCCTCTACTACTGTACCTATTTTTAATGAAGTTTGAAAAAACTGATCAATACCTATGAGGGCTACACCTTCTTCTTTCTTACTATTATCATCTTTTTTCTTAACAGGTTTTTTCTCTTTTTTATCTGCTGGTTCAGCTTGTTCTAATAGAGGCTCTTCTACACGAGGAAATAGAGGGTCTATTTTCTCTAGTTTAAATGTACTAAGAAGTTCTGTATCTTTTACCATTTTACTCCAAGAGTTATTATCAATAGTAAAGTTAAGTGCTGTAGCTATTTTAGTACATACTGCTGGCATAACAGGGTAGAGCATTATAGAGACTTTTGCCAATATAGCAGATATAAGCCCATTTAGAGCCATTGCCTCTTCCTCTTTACCATCTTTCATAAGAGTCCAAGGTTGATACTTATCAATAGATCTATTTGCCACAGATAGTGGTCTCCAAAGCTCTTCTAAGTAACGATGTATCTGCATATCAAAAAGAAGTGGCTCTAGTTTATCTAATGAAGTATGTACCTCTTTTAGTTCATCTTCATAATACTTAGTTACCAAAGATGAATCAACCTCTCCATCAAAGTACTTACCACTCATACCTATTAGTCGATTAAGTAAGTTACCCAAATCATTACCCAAATCTGAGTTAATACGATCTATAAGTGCTTTTTGAGAAAAGTCACCATCTCCCCCAAAAGGTACTTCTCTTAACATAAAGTAACGGAAGTTATCTAATCCATACGCATCAGCCACCTCTTTTGGGTTCACTACATTACCTTTTGACTTTGACATCTTTTCACCATCTCTAGTCCACCAACCATGTGCTGCTATGTGCTTAGGTAGAGGTAGTCCAAGACTCATTAAAAATGCTGGCCAATATATGGCGTGGAATCTAAGAATATCTTTACCTATGAGGTGAACTCTTGCAGGCCAAAAGTCCATATTTGCATCATCTTTACCATACCCTAGAGCTGTAACATAGTTCATAAGAGCATCAAGCCATACATACATAACATGTTTTGGATCATTTAAATCAGCTGGAAGTTTTACACCCCAATCAAAACTTGTTCTTGTAATAGAGAGATCATGAAGTCCACCCTCAACAAAACGAATAACTTCATTTCTTTTACTCTTTGGTAGTATGCAATTTGGGTTATTTTTATACCATTCAAGTAGTCTATCTTGATATTCAGATAATTTAAAGAAATAACTCTCCTCTTCTACAATAGTTGTTACCTTACCACACTCTGGGCAAAATTCATCATCTACAAGCTGAGTCTCTGGGAAAAATGTCTCACAAGAGATACAGTAGTGACCTTTATATATATCTTTATATATATCACCATTATTATACATAGTACTAAAAGCCTTTTGTACACCTATCTTATGCTCTTCATCTGTAGTTCTTATGAATTTATCGTAAGATATATCAAAATCATTCCACAGTGTTCTAAATTTATTTGAAATTTCATCAGCATACTCTTGAGTACCTTTACCTCTTAGCTTTGCTGCTTCTTCTATTTTCTGTCCATGTTCGTCTGTGCCTGTAAGAAAGAAAGTCTCTAAACCAGACATACGAGAGTAACGGGCTAGGGTATCAGCAATAATAGTAGTATAGGCATGACCTATATGTGCAATATCGTTAACATAATAAATAGGGGTTGTGATGTAAGCTTTTTTGTGACAAGATGACATTAGTAATTTCCTTAAACAGATGAGTTTTATGAAATAGATTTTATCTAAATAGTGCTTTACTATCTATTGATATGTGTTATACTTTTAAAAAAGTAGAGAGTTATATGTATTTTGTATATATATTAAAATGTTCTGATAGTACTTTGTATACAGGTATAACAAACAATCTTGATAGACGACTAAAAGAGCATAATAGCTCAAACAGAGGTGCAAAATATACAAAAATGAGAAGACCTGTAGAACTTTTGTATAAAGAGGAGTACTCAAATAGAAGTTTAGCATCTAAAAGAGAGTACTATATAAAAAATAAAATGAGTAGGCTAGAGAAGTTAGAGCTTATCAAGTAAATATCTACTATAATACTATATAAATTTCAACATCAAGGATAGGAATGAGACAACTTTTACTACTCTTAATTTTAAATATATTTTCTTTTTCTAATGCCATAGTAATCTCAGAAAATTTTCATGCCAACTTTACTCAAGTTGTAACAAATCCTAAAAATAAGATTATCAAATATTCAGGAAAAATATATTTTTTAGATAGCTCTAAATTAAAGTGGAAATATGAACAACCAACAAAAAAAGAGGTGTGTAGTAGTGAAAATCATGTTATAGTTGTAGATCATGATTTAGAACAAGTTTCAAAATATAACTTAGTAGATAGATTTAATCTTATAGCCATTTTAAAAAGTGCAAAACATCACGATAAAAATTTATATTTGGCAAAATATTTAGGAAAACAATACACCATACAAGTAGATAAAGATAATAGACTTCAAGCTGTGGCATATTTTGATGATTTAGATAATAAAGTACAAATCTTATTTACTAAAATAAAATATGAAAAAGCCCCTTTAAAAACAGTTACTTGTACATATCCTAAAGATTATGATTTAATAGAAGGGTAAAAATGGAAGATATTATATATAAAATAAACAATATTTTACTATCTAATGATCTACTATCTATGGTAATTGTTGCGGTAAGCATTGTCATTATTATATTTATTCTTTTGATAGTAGTCATATCTAGTATGAGAATTAGAGGATATAAAGATAGATATACAAACATAAATATTGACAATCAAAATAAAGAAAATACTATAAAAGATTTACAAGAAGAGTTAAATAATATAAAAATAATAAATGCAAAACAAGAACAAGAGTTAAAATATTATGAAGAGACCAAAAACAAGTTAGATAACACTGAGATAAAATTAGATGATTTAAGAACATCACTAAGCAATCTTAGAACAGTTGAAAGTGAAACACGAGTAGAGTTAGATCATAAAATAAGTAAATTTGAAAGTTTAAATGAAAAATATAAATTACTTAAAAAAAAGTTTGAATATATACAAGAGGATAACAACAAACTAAGAGCTACAAATACTAGACTCTTAATGAAGTTTGAAACAGAAAATTAAATTAAAAAAGGTAACAGATGAAAAATATAAAAATATGGCACAATCCAAAATGTTCAAAATCGCGTAATACTTTAGAGTTATTAAATGAAAAAGGTGTAGAAGTAGAGATAGTTAAATACTTAGATACTCCGCCAAATAAAGAAGAGTTAAAAGAGATGCTTAAAATGTTAAATATCTCAGCAAGAGAGTTAATGCGTACTAAAGAAGATATATACAAAGAGTTAAACCTTAAAGATGAAAATAGTGAAGAGAAACTCATAGATGCTATGGTAGAAAATCCAAAGCTTATAGAGAGACCAATAGTCATAAAAAATGGTAAAGCAGCTATAGGTCGTCCTATTGAAAATATTATAGATTTACTAGAGAGTTAAAATAAAACCATGAAAGCTATGATACTATCTGCTGGTCTAGGAACGCGTATGAGACCACTAACCGACACCACTCCAAAACCTCTACTAAAAGTAGGAGGCATACCTCTCATAGTATGGCACTTAGAACGCTTAGCTCATGATGGATTTAAAGAAGTAGTCATAAACATAGCCCATTTAGGCTACAAAATAAAAGATTTTTTAGGTGATGGTAAAGATTGGGGTATACATATAAACTACTCAGATGAACAAGAGGAGGGGGCTTTAGAGAGTGCAGGTGGCATCATTAAAGCTCTACCTCTCTTAGAAGATAGCGAACCTTTTTTAGTACTAAATGGAGATATTTTCACAGATTATGACTTTAATATCTCCAAAAAATTAGATAAAGGTATATTGGCTCATCTAATTTTAGTAAAAAACCCAAAACACAACCCAAATGGAGATTTTGATTTAGAAGATGGACTTATAGTAGACCGTAAAAACTACACATTCTCAGGCATAGGCTACTACTCAAAAGAGCTTTTCCAAGAAATAAGCTATGGTAAAAGCAGTACCATCCCCCTACTAAAAGAAGCTATGAAAAACTCTCAAGTAACTGGCGAACTATATAGTGGCGAATGGGTAGACATAGGAACACCCCAAAGACTAGAACTACTGAATGCACAGTTGTTTAATGGTAGTTAGTTATTATTTCATCAATCTTTTTTTCCATAACATTTTCAGTTTTACTCTTTGAATATATATAAACTAGTAAAATAGTATCTTCAATTTTTGTGTAGGTAATAACTCTATATCCAGCACTTTTTCCTTTATTATTACTACTATTTTTAACTCTTATTTTATATCTACTATTACCAAGACTTATACCTAGATAAGAGTCTTTTTGAAGCTTATTAACTAACTCTTCCAATGTATTAAGTAATAATTTATCGCTTTTATATAGTTTAGCTAAAGATTTTTCAAATATTTCTGTAGTTTTAATATCCACTTCTAATCCTAGAAATAACATCTTCAATATTATTTAAAGATTTTTCTCCACTTTCAAATAGTTTTACTTCATCAAACCCTTTTTTTACCTCATGCGTTAAAAGTTCAGTTTTTATAAATATCATAAAATCCTGTAA
>Ga0256827_10000927_pt1 | contig 18472 bp, 19 predicted proteins | sample CV84metaG_FD_185977 | JGI IMG/M metagenome (GOLD analysis project Ga0256827, IMG submission 185977) | Hydrothermal vent microbial communities from East Pacific Rise, Pacific Ocean - CV84 | ecosystem: Environmental > Aquatic > Marine > Hydrothermal vents | place: Pacific Ocean: East Pacific Rise... | reverse complement strand
CTGTTGAGCTACAGTTGCGATGGCAAACCCCATCTTTCCTGAAGAGTAATTAGAGAGATAACGGACCGGGTCAAGCTCCTCCCGGGTCGGTCCGGCAGTGACCAGAACATGACAGCCGAGGAGATCTTTCGGAGACAATATGGACTCTGCAGTGGCAAAAATGATTGCCGGATCGGGAAGTTTTCCCGGACCTTCCCAGCCACACGCAAGAGACCCACTGACCGGTTTCAGGATATTGTAACCCAATTCCTCCAGACAATTCTGATTACGCTGATAGATCCGGTTTTCATACATATTACTGTTCATTGCCGGAGCAATCAGCACCGGAGTTTTGGTTGCCATAATGGTGGTTGTCAACAGATCATCGGCAAGACCCTGGGCAATTTTCCCAACCAGATTAGCGGTGGCTGGTGCCAGAATAAACAAATCAGCCCGGTCCGCAAGAGAGATATGATCAATCTCCTGCTCCTGAGAAAGATTAAACAGATCGGTATGGACCGGGTGACATGAGAGGGTTTGAAAGGTGAGCGGAGTGACAAATTCCCGGGCATTTTTGGTCATAATAACATGGACATCAGCCCCCGCTTTGGTCAACAGTCGTAATAGTTCAATCACTTTATAGACGGCGATTCCGCCACTGATTCCAAGAACAATAGTTTTCCCCTGCAACATACTCAACTCCTCAGCGTAAAAACGGATTGTACTGTTTCTCTTCACCAATGGTGGTCATGGGCCCGTGACCGGGACAAACCCTGGTTGCTTCCGGTAACGGCAAAAGTTTCTCTTTAATGCCACTGATCAACAATTGATGATCCCCACCGGGCAAATCAGTGCGACCGATAGAACCGGCAAACAGGGTATCACCGACCAATAAACAGTCATCAACATAAAGACAGATCCCCCCCGGTGAATGGCCGGGGGTATGGATCACCTGCAGGGACAATTCTCCCACCGATAATTTTTCATCACCAATAAGCTGGCGGGTTGGCGCCGGAGATGCTTCGGTCTGCAACCCATAAACGGCAGCATGCTCTAGAGCAAGATCCATCAGTTGGCGATCATCCTGATGGATCAGCAACTCGGCTGACGTTGCTTCGACTAATTGTCGATTTCCACCAATATGGTCAAAGTGACCGTGAGTGTTGATAATCATGACCAGATCCAATTGATGGTGGTGCAAACGCTGCAAGATCTGTTCAACATTGCCGCCGGGATCAATCACCACAGCTTTTTGCGTTTTTTCACAACCAACAATGTAACAATTGACCTCTAGAGGGCCGGTTGGCAACGTATCAAGAATCAAGAGTTCTCCCCTTTTTCAGTCATGGAGGAGAATAAATCAAGGTTTTTCTCCCGCAGCTGGTCACCCAGATTCGTTCCAAGTGGCTTATTGTAAGATTTACGTTCGGTTCGGTTCGATTTCTTTTCTACCTGCTGCGGTCTAGCTTTGACCGGAGCAGCTGTTTCAACCTTCTGCGGTTTTGCTGTGCCGACTCCTTTGTAAAAGTAGCGGTCATAGAGGCGGTGATAATTTGTCCAGTTTCCCTCCTTATCCGGCTCCTTATCGATGTGGGTCTGCACCCCATTAATTTTAGAATCCAGATCATCAATAAAGTTGAGAATCACCGCTTCCAGAAATTTCGGTCGTTTTGGTGAACCAAAATCGTACTGACCATGATGAGACAGGAGTAAGTGTTTGATCTGCATCGATAATTCGGCGGGAAAATCAGGAATCTGCCGGATCTGATCTTCCACCATCTGTACCCCGATCACAATGTGCCCCAACAGTTTTCCTTCATCGGTATAATCGAAAGAGCGGCGGTATGACAACTCTGCAACCTTACCGATATCGTGCAGCAATGCCCCACAAATCAACAAATCACGATTCACCTGTGGATAGCGAACCGCAACGTCACCCGCCAGGCCAGTAACAGCAAGGGAGTGCTCCAGTAACCCACCAAGGAAGACATGGTGCATTGCCTTAGCCGCCGGAGCCTTACTGTAAAGGGAGAAGAATTCGGGATCATCAAAGAACGAACGGAGTAAGGTCGCAATGTAACGATCGGTCAAAGAAGCGAGAATCTGATCGAGTTCCTGCCGCATTTCACCCTGAGGACGTTTCGAAACCGGCAGAAAATCACTCAGATCGACCTGATTTTCATCGATCCTCTTCAGATCCTGGATGACGACCTGCATCTTCCCCATATAAACACTGGCTTTAGCACTGACCAGAATAAAATCATCCTTCTCAAACTGACTGGAAAAGTAATCGACCTGATCCCAAATCCGCCCCTCAACTTCACCGCTACGATCCATCAGCTTCAAGGTCATATACGGTTTTCCATTTTTGGCCATGGCGGTGATTTTATCCCGCACCAGAAAGATCGACTCAATCCTGGCCCGTTCTCTAATTTGATCAACATAGATTGTTTTACCTGCATTCTCGTTCAAAGGAACCTCTTTTCAAAAACTGTTGTGTGTATTGACAATTATTCCTGCTGTTTTTAATCCATCTAGGGCGGCGCTCATGATTCCCCCGGCATAACCGGCCCCCTCACCCACCGGAAACAGTCCCGGGTGACTGATCGATTCTCCCAACTGATTGCGCAAAATCCTTAATGGTGCTGAAGTGCGGGTTTCCACCCCGATCAGGGTCGCTTCCGGACCGACAAAACCCCGCATCCGTTGGTTGAAAACCGGGAGAGCCTGGCGCAATCCATGACTCACAAAATCGGGCAGACAGGTGGTCAAATCGGCATGAACAACCTGTGGTTGACATGATGAATCAAGTTGACCTCCACGTCCATGCAGAAATTCCAGTAACGGCTGTGCTGGAGCATGCCATCCACCCCCTCCCGCTACATAGGCAGCCTGCTCCCAGTGTCTTTGAAACTGTACACCGGCCAAGGCATCAGCTGCTAAAAAATCATCGGGATGCACCGTAACCACCAGGGCACTGTTGGATCTGGGTGCAGCACGCCGGAAATCACTCATCCCATTCACCACCAGACCATCTGCTTCGGAAGACGCATTAACCACCACTCCTCCCGGACACATACAAAAGGAGTAGATTCCCCGCTTGGTGGTTGGATCATTCCAGGCAAGACGGTAATCGGCACTCGGCAATTTCGGATGACTTGCCATACCGTACTGAATCTGATTGATCAATTCAAGGGGATGTTCAACCCGCAGACCGAGAGCAAAAGATTTCTGCTCCAACTGAACTTTTTTATCAGCCAAGACCTGATAGGTGTCACGAGCGCTGTGACCGATCGCCAGAAGCAAATGATCACACTCTATCACTCTGGAATCATTTACGATACCGGCACTCAATTGACCATTTGCCGTCTCAAATCCACTCAAACGGCTGGAAAACTGGATATCAACACCGAGGGAAAGGAGATGCTTCCGGAAATTGACCAACACCCCCCTTAAACGATCAGAACCGATATGCGGCTTCGCCTGCCAAAGGATCTCTTCCGGAGCACCAAAGGCAACCAGACGTTGCAGAATATAAGCGGCGAGCGGATGATTGATCCGACAGGTTAATTTACCATCGGAAAAGGTCCCTGCCCCCCCTTCGCCAAATTGAATATTACTCTCACCCTGCAATCCACGACCGGAGTGAAAATGTTCAACGTCCTCCAACCGCTCAGCAATTGGCCGCCCCCGCTCAATCAGACAAACCTCGGCCCCCGCTTCAGCCAGAGACAACGCACTGAATAACCCCGCCGGGCCCATCCCGACAACCAGAATTTTCAATTTAGATTTAAGTGAAACAGTATCAAAACAAGGAGTGTTTTTCACTTCAACGAGAGTGGTGATATGTTGATTTTTTGTGCGGACCGCTGTTTCGTTTAAGCAGTTGAATTCAACTGTATAGACTCGCAATACAGAAGATTTACGGCGCGCATCAACCCCTTTACGGACAATTTTCCAGGAATGAATATCAGCCACCGGAATATTCAGAATTCCAGCAATCTTCGTCGGAATTAAGTCTTCATCCTCATCCAGCTGGAGAGGTATTTCACGCAATCTCAGCGACATAAGAATTAATGAACCGAGGTTGGGAGTAAGGGGATTTCAATGATAAAACAGGCCCCGGCATCGGGAGGACTATCAACCGTTATCCGTCCCCCCAGACTGTTGACAACCCGAAGAACCACCGAAAGTCCAAATCCGGTCCCCTTCTCTTTAGTGGTAAAAAATGGGTCAAAAATTCTCGTCATATTTTGACTGGGAATACCCGGGCCAGTATCAGAAACCATGATAATTATTTTTTCTACATCAGCCTGCAAATCAATAGTCAGAGTTCCCCCCTCCGGCATTTCATAGAGGGCGTTGCCGATCAGGTTGGTAAAAATTTTTTCAACTTCAAGAGAATCAACTCGGATTAAGGGAATTTTTCGATTGAGATTAACCTTAAGTTCGACATACTGACTCTCTATTCTGGTTTGATAATCACCGACCACCTTATCAATGATTTCAACTAAATCGATTGGCTGCTTACTACTCTGATTAGAATTGGAGGCTAACATCTGGATCAGGATTTCATCAATCCGTTCAACTTCCTGAGTGATCTTATAGACGTAGCTCTGATTTTCTGCATCAAGACCTTCGGCAGAAAGAAGAATCTGGGCAAAAAGATTGATGGAATTCAGAGGATTACGTATTTCGTGTGCCATACCTGCAGACATATGCCCGAGAGCAGCCAGCTTTTCTGATTGAATGATTTCCCTATGGGCTTGTTCTAATTCAAAACTCTTTTCAAGAACTCGCTGCTCCAGTTTCAAATTCCATTGTTTGATCTCACTCTGCAGATATTCACGCTCTTTGAGCAGTTCACGGTTTTTAATTTCAATTTGTCTGACTGATAACACTGTGTCAATGCGTTTGATCAAACTTTTGCTGGCAAACGGTTTACGCAGATAATCTGCAGCACCGGCTTGCATTAACTCGACAGCAACATCTTCATTCCCTTTACCGGTGAACATGACAACAGAGCTATCAGGATATTGACTCCTGATTTGCTTAAGAGTCTCCAGGCCATTTTTGACCGGCATCATATAATCAAGTAAAACCAGTGCAGGATGGTGTTTTGCAACCATTTGCAGGCCCAGGTCGCCATTTTTTGCCGAGAAAACTTCAAAGCCACGTTTTTCTAATAGTAATTCCAGCAGATTAACAATAACTTCATCGTCATCTACAATAAGAATTTTTTCACCAGAAAACTGACTTTGCTGATATGACATCTCAAAAACCTTAATTTAATGACAAAACTAAAGATAATTACACTTTAAGATCAATCAATCGTACGCAAAAAAATAATCGCATAATCAAACAAAAAAAGCAGCCAAAAGGCCGCTTTTTTTATCTCTCAATAAAAAAAATTTCAGAAACTATTCTTCCAACCTGACGGTTAAAACCGGTACGGTTGATTTACGCACCACTTTTTCTGCCGTGCTACCAAACAAAACATGATCCAATCCAGACCGTCCGTGAGTTCCAAGAACAATGAGATCTGCAGATTTTTCTTTAGCCTGGGCAATAATCTCTTCATATGGAAGGCCTGAAACAATTATCTTCTGATAATTTTCAAAATCAGCCATATGGGTACGACAGAAACTTTCCATCATCTTCTCTGCCCCCTCTTCAATTTCCTCTTCTAATCGGGCAAACGAGATATGGGGCACATAGAAACCACGCAAATCAACCGGTTCATTAATAACATGCAACACCAATAACTGCGCTGAAAAGTTCTTTGCCAATGAGAGTGCCATTTGAAATGCATTGTCAGAACTGTCGGAAAAATCAATAGCAACTAATACAGTGGAAAATTTATCCATAGTCACCTCCTGTCAAGTCGTTCTGGAAAACCATCAATAAAACTAGCGGTTCAACGCTTTACTGAGAACCAACTGTAAATCTCGAAGTTTAACTGGTTTGTGTAAATACTCCAAGGCGCCCAGGTTCATCGCCTCAAGATAGGAATCAACCCCACCATAAGCAGTAATCATAACAACAGTTATCTCAGGATATGTTTGGTTCAACTCACGGAGGAAAATCAGGCCATTCATTTCAGGCATATTAATATCAGTCAATATCAGCCTGATACCCCCTTTTTTAAGATATTCCAAAGCTTCAAAACCGTTAGCAACAGCCTTGGCATGATATCCCTCCTGAGCCAGGAGTTTAACTAAACCAATCCGGGTATTTTCTTCATCATCAACTATTAAAACTTCGTTCATAAACACCTCAAAAACCAGCCGTTTTAACAAGTTTAACAGCAGCTACGCATCTGTCAAGCATAGATGAAAAATCTAACCTACTGATTTAATTGTATTATTTAAAATACGGAATAAGTTTAAACAGGCTGGTTACTGAATCAATGACAAGATCCGGATAGCGTTTTCAGTAGATCTTCTGCTTTAAAGGACATTGCAGTATTTGGAGAATACTCAATAATTGCTTCAAGCTGCTCATGAGCTTCCTCAATTAAATTTTCTCGGACAAGCAATAAGGCCAGTTGATAACGTGGTTCAAGAAATTTTGGTTCAATTTTTATAGCACGCTGCAAAGAGAGTTTTTCTTTATCTATATTTCCAAGTGAGTGATAAATCATACTTTTAAAAAAATAAGGGGACGCATAACGTGGTGCAAGCTCTATTGATTCATTCAAATAACCTAACGCCGTCTGGTACTCATTCTTTTTTAAATAAGCATAACCTTCACCTGCAATTGAAACAGCTGTATCCGCAAACAAAAGATTATGTGCCGCCTGGTCAAAATAATAAATTGCTTTATCCCACTTTTCCATATCCAGATAGAGAGAAGCAAGATTGTTTTGATAACTTGGGTCATTATCAGAAAGTTCCAGAGCTTTTAAATAGTGTATTTCTGCCTGCATGTAGGCTTTTTTCCGCTGATAAGTTTGCGCCAAAGCAACCTGGATGGAAGCATTTTCAGGATCTAACTCCACCGCAACCAGCAACTCCTTCAGTGCCCCTGTCGGATGGTTGGCTTTAAGGTTAGCTAGCGCCAACTTATAATGGGTATCAGCTCGCTCAAGATTACTCCTTTGTGATTCTGGTGGAACAGGGACACAGGAAAAAAGGGTTAACAGCAGCAGTACAGTTACAAATTTCAACATACGAAAAAATCACTCCTAAAATTAAAATCACATTGATGCAAAAAAACGCCCTAAGCTTTTCAAGCTGGACGCACATAACTTTCCAGGCTCTGGTACACTATTGCCAGCAGAGACAGCTAACTTTGCTGTTATTTCATCTGCAGACTGATTGATTGGCAAGATAATCCAGTATGACTGTTTTTCATCTTCTGTCAGTAAATGGTAATCCGTTTCATTCAGTTCAAAACCCATTGATTCGATAAAACCATAACCTTCTTCATAAATTCCTTCAGCATCTTGATGTGGCACCTCACCAGACTGGGGAACAAAGAAAATTGAACATTGACTCTCTGTTAAATAAAAAGCCACCACAACAAGGGTCTTGCCTCCCCCTGAGATCTGGAGCAAATACGCCTGGCATAACTGTGGAAAATGATCAGCAAAAGAAAGCTGTACGCGATTTGATGCAGAATGGAGGTGTGCAACCTTTTCAGCCGGAATATTTAAATTCTTCAACTGTTTATGTTGTACAAACATGAGCAGTAGCCTTTTTAATGGGAGATATGAGAAACAGACGTTCCATTAAAACATATTTAATCAATATCGGCAAACTCGGTTAACAATTTGATTTTTTTATAGCGATCAGAAATCTCAGAATACTCAATATCCCGCAGGCGGTCGAGACTGAATTTCTCTACCGTAAAAGAAGCCATGACTGTCCCAAATACCGTTGCTTTGCGTAGATTTTGTTCATCGAGATGACCCGTTGCCGCAATATAACCAATAAACCCACCAGCAAAGGTATCACCGGCCCCGGTCGGATCAAAAACTTCCTCTAGCGGGTATGCGGGGGCAGAAAAGATTGAACCGTCACCAAACATCAATACCCCGTATTCTCCCTGTTTAACCACCAGAGTTTTTGGACCAAAGCTGCGGACGATTGTCGCTGCTTTGAGAAGGTTTGGTTCATCTGCCAACTGACGAACTTCTGCTTCATTAATAATCAGGATATCAACTTTGGCAAGAGTTTTAATCAATTCAGATTTTTTTCCCTCAATCCAGAAATTCATTGTGTCACAAGCAACCAATTTTGGATTTTTAATCTGCTGGAGAACTTCCAGTTGCAATTCAGGGTCAATATTTGCCAGAAAAACATATTCGGCATCACGATAATTTTCCGGCAATACCGGCCGAAACGATTCAAATACATTGAGATGGGTTTCCAGAGTATGGGCTTCATTCAAGTTATAATCGTAGCGCCCCTTCCAGCGAAAAGTTTCCCCCGGACTTTTCTGTAGACCTGCCAGATCAATATTGCGACTGTTTAAAAAATCAACATGCTGTTGCGGAAAATCATCTCCAACAACCGCCACCAGATTGACTTGAGTAAAAAAACTGGCCGCAGTAGAAAAATAGCAGGCCGAACCACCTAGAACATCATCTGCAACACCAAAGGGAGTTTTTATCGAATCAAAGGCAACACTGCCCACCACAAGAATACTCATTACATTATTTCCTTTCAGCTCAGATATTTACCGATGATTGGCTTGAGAGCTTCCTGAGTTGCCAGCGGAATTAAACTTTTATCCGTCATAATCGCAAACTTAAGCGCCTCATCACAATGACAATTTTTCGGCTGTTGGGTCAGATTCTGCACGACTGTCTTGATAATCTGCTTCGCGGTCGCAACGTTCTGCTGAATAATGGCAATAACCGCTTCGACAGAAACATCATCATGACCTTCGTGCCAGCAATCATAATCGGTTGCCAAAGCCACAGTGCCATAACACATCTCGGCTTCACGCGCCAAACGAGCTTCGGGAAGATTGGTCATGCCAATAATATCCACCCCCCAGCTCCGGTAGATACGGGATTCAGCCCGGGTGGAAAAGTTTGGGCCTTCAATGCACAGATAAGTCCCGCCGGCATGGACGGTTGCACCAACTTCACGGGCAGATTTGACCAGAACGGTTGAAAGGTCTGCACAAACAGGGTCGGCAAACTGAACATGACCGACAACTCCATCACCAAAAAATGTCGAAGCACGCTTGCCCTGAGTCCGATCAAAAAATTGATCCGGAATCACAATCTGGCCGGGGACAATCTCCTCTTTCATGCTCCCAACCGCAGAGACTGAAATAATCCGTTCAACCCCAAGGGTTTTCATTCCGTAAATATTGGCCCGGTAATTCACTTCAGAGGGCAGCAAACGGTGACCACGACCGTGACGCGGCAGAAAAACCAGTTCAGCATCACCAAGAGAACCGGTCATATAGCTATCTGAAGGGGCACCAAAGGGGGTTTCAACCGCCACCTCCTGAAGATTGGTTAAACCTTCTATTTCATAGAGCCCACTCCCGCCGATAACCCCGATAACCGGTTGTTTCATACAAACATTCCTCTCTTTTCACTATTCCATTGACAGTTTAATCTGTTGATTCTGGATCAAGCTTTCCTTTTAATTGACCACATGCTGCAGAGATATCCTGTCCTTTACTGGCACGCAGAGTTGCCACGATATCCCGCTGCAACAGGTAACTTTGAAACGCTTTGATCGACTCCGCTCCAGGAGCTTTAAACTCGGCACCCGGATGTTCATTATAAGCGATCAGGTTCACTTTACTGCGAACCCCATGCATAAGTTTAACCAGCCGCTTCGCATCAGCCAATGAATCATTAACCCCGCCAAGCAAAATATATTCAAAAGTGACCCGCTGTTTCGTCAACAGAGCATATTCACGGCAGGCCGATATAAGTTCACTCAGGGGATAACGCTGGTTAATCGGCATCAAACGGCTGCGAACTTCATCGGTTGTCGCATTGAGAGAAACCGCCAGATGCACCTTGATCCGTTGCCCCAATTGTTTTATTTCGGGGACCAGACCACAGGTTGACAAGGTAATTCTCCGGGTCCCATAACCAAGTCCATCGTCCAGATAAAAAATCTTCAGCGCAGCAACCACATTATCCAGATTATGCAGAGGTTCACCCATCCCCATCAGGACAATATTGGCGATGGGTCCATCCTGGAGTGCGGCACAAACCTGATTAACAATCTCCTCCGGGCGCAGGTTTCGGGTTAAACCAAAAGTCCCCGTCATACAGAACTGACATCCCATAGCACAACCGACCTGAGTCGAGATGCACAAGGTTGCCCGACCTTCGTCCATTGGGATTCTAACCGCTTCAACAGACATTCCATCGGTCAGACGAAATAAATACTTGCGGGTTCCATCACTGCTGGTTTCGACACATTCAGGCTCCAATGTCGAAATAATCGCCTGCTCTGCAAGTTGCACCCGAAAATCTTTTGCCAGATCGGTCATCAGAGCAAAATCACTGATATGACGCTGATAGATCCAACGGAGAATTTGCTTGGTCCGATATTTTTCTTTACCGAACGAAGAGAGGAATATCTCCAGCTGTTCCCGATCCAACCCTTTGAGATCTAACTTTTCACTTTTCAAAAACTATCCCCACAAAAATAAGTAATACAATAGAAAAGCCCTTCAGAATAGTACCGAAGGGCTTTCATAGAAACAAGTTATTACTTGGAACAAATTACAGCAATTCCAAACCATTGAAGAAGTAACCCAGTTCAAAAGCTGCAGTTTCGGGAGCATCAGAACCGTGAGTAGCATTTTCACCAATGTTACTGCCGAATTCTTTGCGCAGTGTGCCATCAGCAGCTTCTGCCGGGTTGGTAGCACCCATCAGATCACGCCATTTGGCAATTGCATTGTCAGCCTCAAGAGCCATAACGATACAGGGGCCACTACTCATGAAATCGGTCAGTTCACCGAAGAAGGGACGCTCACTATGGACAGCATAAAATCCCTCTGCTTCAACTTTACTCAGATAGAGCTTTTTCAATCCAACAACCTTGAAACCTTCAGTATAAATCCGTGCCAGAATCTTCCCAGCAGATCCGGCAGCAAAGGCATCGGGTTTGATAATTGCGAATGTTCTTTCCATGATATTTTCTCCTTATTTTTTTAAGTATTTAATCGAGGCGGGTTCTATCATCCACACCGGCAAGTGTCAAGGACTTAGAATCTATCGCTCTGCCAATTCAAGCAATAAGGGGATTACCTTACGTAGAGCAGTTCCCCGATGACTGATCCGATTCTTAATCTCCAGCGACAATTCAGCTGTGGTTTTTCCATACTCAGGAACCAGAAACAGAGGATCATAACCGAAGCCATCCGTCCCTCGCTTTTCACGCAGAATTAAACCGGAGACTTGACCACTGTAGGTTTCACAACGGCCATCCGGCCAGGCCAGCGCAACCACACAGTGAAACGCCGCCTGTCGCTTGTCGTCGGGAACACCATCCATTTCAGCCAAAAGCTTGAGGTTGTTAGCAGCATCATCCCCCTGCTCTCCAGCATAACGGGCGGAGTATACTCCAGGAGCACCGTCGAGGGTATCAACAACCAGTCCACTATCATCAGCCAAAGTAAGGTAGCCACTGAAGCGCGCCATTTCTAAAGCTTTTTTTTGTGCATTGGCAGTAAAAGTTGTCCCGTCCTCAATCACCTCAGGGGGATTGGCAAGCTGGTCAAGCCCGACAATTTCAATTGCTGAGCCTTCCAGAAGTTTTCTAATCTCTTTCAACTTTCCCTGATTACCGGTTGCAACCAATAATTTCATGATTCCAAACCCAATGACTGCCGTTGCAGATCAGTCAACTGAGCACAGCCATGTAATGCTAAATTACGCAACTGATCCAGTTCCTCAAGTGAAAAAGGTTCCTCTTCAGCGGTCCCCTGAACCTCGACAAATTTTCCTGAACCGGTTATCACAAAGTTCATATCAACATCGGCATTGGAATCCTCTGCATAATTCAGATCCAGCAGTGGTTGTCCCGCCACAATACCGACACTGATTGCCGCAACACTATCTTTCAGAGGAATCTCCTTCAGAACCCCTCGATTGACCAACCCATTCAATGCATCATAAAGGGCAATATAAGCTCCGGTAATTGATGCAGTCCGGGTTCCACCATCAGCTTGCAACACATCACAGTCGATCTGAACGGTGATCTCTCCCAACGCATCAAGATCGGTGACAGCCCGCAGAGAACGGCCGATCAGCCGTTGAATTTCTTGAGTCCGTCCTGAAATCTTCCCTTTAGCCGCTTCTCGCATAGAACGGGTATGGGTCGCGCGGGGCAACATGCTGTACTCAGCAGTTACCCAACCACGCCCCTGTCCACGCATAAACGGAGGAACCCGTTCCTCAACTGAAGCGTTGCAGAGAACTTTAGTTTCACCACAACAAACCAGCACCGAACCTTCTGCATATTTAGTAAATTGACGTTGAAAACTAATCGGACGCAATTGATTCTGTAAGCGGTCATCTAACCGTTGATTATCATTTAACACTCTCTATTTTCTCCTTGGATAATTCAGCATAACGGTGAATACCGCTGTAAAGTGCCTGAACAATTTTATTTTGATATTCTGGACTCTGCAAGTGTTGCAGCTCTTCCGGATTGCTTAAATAACCGAGCTCAACCTGAACTGTCGGTAGATTTCCCCGCCCTAGAGACAACCGGGATGATGGATAGATACCACGAACCTTGATAGAACTCTCCTGCAAAGACACAGCTATTTTTTTAGCAAGGATCAAACTGTCACTCTCCACTGACTGAGCATTTTCCCCCTCGGGATCACTCTGGGCCATCTCGTCTGCCCGGATAAACAGGGTAACCCCATTTTGTTGCGGCGAAAAAGCGGCTTGGGCATGGATGAGAATCCACAGGTCAACATCTTCCTTTGATGCCGATTGTAGTCGCTGCTCCATCGTCAATTCGTAATCGCCATCCCGACTTAAATATACTGGAATTCCCAGTTTCATTTTCAACTGTTTCGCCAGCTTTTCAGCAACTTGCAAATTAAGTTGTTTTTCCTTGTACCCTGATGGAGCGATGAAGCCAGTATCCAGCCCACCGTGCCCCGGGTCAATCGCGACAGCACGGATCAAAGGTCCACTTGCTGGTGTTTTCTTATTCAAGAAAAAAGCAAATAATTTTTCTATAGTCGTTTCTGCTTTGACTGGAGTGTTGTCGGTATCAGGATCAAGATTACGAAAATAAATCGATCGCCCCGTCAATTGTGCCAATTGATTAAGGATAAAACTATCGGTGACGCGGAGACGACCATCGATAAAGCGTGGTTTCTCTTCCAAGGGATAGTACTCACCCCCAATTTTCATAAAGCTGCTGGCAGGAGAGATTACCGCCAAACCACGTTTGGTACTAATCAAAAAACTATGTGAAATCGAGTTCCAGTGTCCTCTCAACCCCACGGCAGACAAAGCATCTTCTATAGCAATATATGGAACTCCCTGCTGTTGGTAAACATCTTCCAGATGAACCGGATTCTTACCGCGTAATGCAATATCAACCGCAGCAACAGCCGAATGAGATGGCAGGAGTAAGCAGATCAGAATGATGAAAAAACGCATAAACTCTCGCTGAAAAACAAGTTGAAATTACTGGCATCCGAATCAAAAATACCACTATTTTCATTCAGACTTTCCGGCTAAACACTAGCTTAGCCTTCTGTGCTCTGTCAATCGATGGGTTGCCGTAAAAAGTGTTCAGATGAGGAGTGTTCCCGGACCTTTGGGTAAATTGAGAGCGCGAAACATTCTCTCTGTAAGGCGTTTCTCCAGATTTTGCTGAGTCTGTTCATCCTCGGCAATATCACGAACCTGACCTCCCGCAACCATACCATGTCCTCCGGCGGTACCAATTCCTGCAACCATCTCCTGAATAACAGATCCAAGTTTAACGTCTGGATTCAAAGAGCGCATCGACAGGATTTGGGTCGTGTTGAACCAGCCCATTCCGAGAACATAATTGACCCCCTGTTGACGTAAAAGAAAGTCAGCTAATTCTGCAACAAGGTCAGGGTTTTCAATCTTTTGTAAATTAAAGACCAACATTTCACCATAGACTCGGGCATTTTTCAGTGCTGTGGCAAAAGTGGAAAAATAATCAGCGGTAACCTGTGGATGAATGATGTTGTAGAGAATCTGATTATTCGAGAGTGGCAGTAATTTCAAATAAGCTTCACGATCAGCTTTTGACCATTCACGGCCCAGATCCTGAGTCTCAGATTTAATCGCATAAAACAGACTGGTGGCCAGTTTGGTATTAATCGATACATTCTGGCCATTAAGATATTCATAGAGGATAGTTGCCGAGGCACCATAGTTTTCACGAATATCGACCCAGAAGATATCTCCATACTCTTTTTTCGGTGGATGGTGATCGATCACCAGGTGAACCGGTTGCTCGGCAGGCAAAGAATTATTTCCTGCATCCGGCTGAGTATCAACCACACAAACAACCGCAAACTGCGAGAGGGTCAGTTCAGAAATCGGTACCAGAGTGATTTCCAGAAGTTCAACCATCTGCCTGTTTTCACTGCGGCCAATCACCCCACCGTAAGAGAGGACTGCATCCTGACCAGTTTTCATCAGGATGAGATGGCGGAGTGCCACCGCGGCAGCAATTGAATCCGGATCGGGATTATCATGGCAGACAATCAGGATTTTCCCCCGCCCCCGTAACCATTCAATCATGCTGGAAACAGAATCAGTCGTAATTGAAATATCAGAAGTTGAACTCTCTTCCGGATCAGAGCTAGAAATTGGCTTATTCATCAAACCCCCTCATAACTGGATAATTTCAACTGGATTATCAACAATCGACTCCACTCCGTCGAGAATCCCCCATGGTGAATTCTCGACAACAACGACCGGCACCTGAAGAGACTTTTTAATCTTCTCAATATTAACATCATCAAGAAAAAGCTGCCTCCCATCCTTTAACATAATATCAGGAATTAGTAACCCATCACCTAGAGAGAGCCCCTGCAGTTGCTGTAACAGATCATTACCGGTAATCAACCCAGTTACGGTAATATCGGGGCCAAAGAAATCATTACCAATAGCAACAACCTGGAGTTCAACGCCCACCTTAGCACTGAACTGTTCAGCATATTTAATCAGCTCATCCCGAAACAGGCAACCGGTAATCAAAGTTATCTTGTCCAGATCCAACTCTTCAACATCCTGCAGAACCTCCGCTGCCTGATGACGAAATTGAGCGATCAACCCGACACCATTTTCAATCTGGGGAAACTCTTCATAAGCGGCGTAAGGCGGAATCTGTTTCTCTGCTAGAAGATAGAATTCATCCGCCGCAAAAACAAAGCGGGTTCCATGTTGAAGTGAAAAAACATCCTGATATCGATGTATCAACTGCAGGCAGGAAACCGCATCCTTTGAGGTCACTTTTTCCAACCGTGGTAAGTTACTCCGGTATCGGGTCAATCCGACAGGAACAATTGCAACCGAAGCGACCTGCGGGTAGAAACTGGCTAAATCCTCAATGGTCTGTTCCAGTGCTGTTCCGTCATTGATCCCGGGACAGAAAACCACCTGACAATGGAGCTCTATTCCAGCGTTAACCAACTGTTGCAGTAAAGGGAGAATTTCTGGAACTTCAGTACCGAGAAGTCTCTCACGTAAAAGATGATCGGTTGCATGGACAGAGATATAGAGGGGAGAAAGTTTGTCACGGATAATTCTCTGCAGGTCAACTTCACTTATATTGGTCAGAGTAATATAAGAACCATAGAGATAGGAAAAACGGTAATCTTCATCTTTGATATAAAGGGTTTTCCGCATCCCTTTTGGTAACTGGTGAACAAAGCAGAAAAGGCATTGATTTCCACATTGCCGTGGCTGAGGATGTTCAATATTGATACCGAGATCCTCATGTTGATCCTTCTCCAAAGCGAGTTCCCACAAATCATCATTCTCTCTAAGAACTGTCAACAGAAGCTGCTTTGCCCCCATACACAGATGATAATCAACAAGATCGGTCATTTCGTGACTGTTAATACTGAGCAGCCTGTCCCCGGCAAGAAGTCCGAGTTCTGCCGCATAGCTATTGGGTTCAACCGATTCAACCCTTAACATTGATAACTTCTTTCTCTATCAAATAACAACAAAGGCGGTACCATCGGAACCGCCCCTGAAAAAATATAGACTTATCTAAAATCTAATCACGCCCGCCATGCAAACGAAAACTTCCATCAGCCGAAGTAATTGCACTCACTGCATGTTTATAAATGAGAACATCGCCCGTAGATTCAGCCAAGATACAAAAACTGTCAAAAGACTTGATATATCCCTCCAGTTTTTCTCCAGTCATCATGATCAAAGTAACCTTAACCCGCTCTTTACGGGCCTGATTTAAGTACTGATCTTGAATATTAAATGGTGATTTTGGCATATCCTCTCCTTTACTCCAGTAAAAAATTATCAATAGATTTTATTACTCTATCAGACTTCATTAAGGAATCAACCCAAATAATGTCCTCCTCTTTTCTGAACCAGGTCAACTGTCTTTTCGCATATTGGCGGGTGTACTTCTGAATATCATCACCCATTTGCTTGGCACTGATTTCTTCTTTTAAGTATTGAAGAACCTCCCGATAGCCAAGAGTCTGTAAAATTTTCAACCCGAACGAGTAATCTTCAACCAACCCCCTGACCTCATCGACCAACCCATTTGAGAGCATCTGCCCGGTTCGCTGATTGATTCGCGAATAGAGATCATCACGATTAAAATCGGGAGCAAGTTTCAAAACCCGATAGGGCCGCTCAGAAAAACTGTGCTCGGCCTTTAATTCAGAGAACCTCCGACCACTGACAAAACACACTTCAAGTGCCCTGACAATACGGATAAGATTGTTAGGGTGCATCTCAGCGGCGGCGACCGGGTCTACTCTCTGCAACTCCCGATGCAGGCTCCCTGCCCCCTCTTTTTGTTCGCGCTGCTGTAGCTGGTTGCGCAGTTCTAAATCTGCTGAAGGTAAATCTGCCAGCCCACCCAATATTGCCTGAATATAAAGTCCCGTCCCTCCGACAACACAGGGGATCTTCCCTCGTGCCGCAATTCTTGGGATGAGGGGACGCACCAAATCAACAAAGTCCGCAACCGAGAATTGCTGATCGGGATCGACCAGATCAATCATGTGATGGGGAACTACAGCCTGTTCCTGCACGGTTGCTTTTGCGGTGCCGATATCCATCCGGCGGTAGACTTGTCGTGAATCGGCTGAAATAATCTCCAGTGGAAATTTCTCAGCCAGAGCAAGAGCAAAAGCGGTTTTACCAGATCCGGTTGGCCCACAGATGACCAACACCGGGAGTTTTTCAGCAGTCTTGACCATTATTGCCGCCGGAACAGACGTTCAATTTCAGTCAAGGTCATCCGCTGCATCACCGGTCGGCCATGGGGACAATTTGCCTTAAAATCAATCCGGTCAAGCTCCCGAAACAAAGCAATTATCTCAACGGTAGTGAGTGCCTGGTTGGCACGAATGACACTGTGACAAGCCATCAGAATCAGGATTTCATCGATAGATTCGCGCAGCTGGGCAGTGTGACCGATCCGTTCTAATTCGAGAGCGATATCAACGACCAATCCAGAAACATTCTGTTTTTCCAATAACTGCGGAATCGCTTTCAAAGCAAAGGAGTTCCCTCCAAACGGTTCGATCTCAAAACCAAGTAGCTCTAATTCTTGTCGATGTTCACCCAACGCAGTCGCGCTATTGAAATCAAGCTCCAGCACTTCGGGGAAAAGTAATCTCTGGCTGGGAATTTTTCCGGCCGAGTATGCATGACGCAGTTTTTCAAACCCCACCCGTTCATGCGCAGCATGTTGATCAATCAAAATCAGGTCGGGACCATCCTGGCAAAGGATATAACTCTGGTGATACTGCCCGAGTATCTGCAACCGGGAGAAAAACCCAGCCGGCTCACTGCCGGGCAAAGTGTATTGACCAACCACGGCGAAGTGCTCTGGCGAAGTAGATGGCTCCAGAGAAGAACTCAATGGGGAGACTGTTGTTGCATTGCTGAGCCCGTTCTGTTGAGAGGTCTCTGCCGGAGGAGAATATTGATGGGAGGTTTCCCTGACAGAAATATCACCAACTTGCCCACCATCGTTCCGCTCAGTTGCCTGCGTTTGCGGCAAAGAAAAACCATTTGCGGCCTCTCCCACAAATGAAATCTCAGGCTGTTTCTCCAGCCAACCAGCCGGGCGGAGGGTCTGCCGTAAACTCTCAACAATAAAGTCGTGAACCTGGGACTGTTCCCGAAAGCGGACTTCATGCTTGGTGGGATGGACATTAATATCAACCTGGGCAGGGTCAATTTTTAAAAACAGCACAACAACCGGGTAACGCCCCTTCATCAATAGATGACGATACCCATCCATCACAGCATGCTGAACGACCCGATCGCGAATAT
>Ga0256827_10000926_pt1 | contig 18476 bp, 14 predicted proteins | sample CV84metaG_FD_185977 | JGI IMG/M metagenome (GOLD analysis project Ga0256827, IMG submission 185977) | Hydrothermal vent microbial communities from East Pacific Rise, Pacific Ocean - CV84 | ecosystem: Environmental > Aquatic > Marine > Hydrothermal vents | place: Pacific Ocean: East Pacific Rise... | reverse complement strand
GATAAATGTACCGGCGTCCCAACTCTTCGGCGACATCAACAGCTTTTCGACCGGCTTTATCCCTGATATTTTTGTCAGCACCAAGCTTAAGTAATAGCTTAACCAGCACTGGATTGTCTGCCACGGTGCATTGCATAAGGGGGGTATATCCATAGGCATCAGGGGCATCCAGATTGGCTCCGTGTTTTGCCAGCAGTTCGATAACCTGTTGCGCCATGGAGTTTCCAGACGATGACGGGACTGATGATGTGTCAGTCTGACCGGTAAAAACCTGCTCTGCCGGTGATGAAGTACTTTCATTAAAATACGAGATGGCAACGTGCAAGGGCGTTTCATTCTCCCACCCCCGGGCATTGATATCGGCCCCCTTTGCAATAAAAAAAGGGATTAACTCAAGAGCTGACTCCCGGGTTACTGCATAATGGAGAACCGTGCCGTCATCGGCATCTTTCATCTCAATGGTTGCCCCATGGCTGGTTAATAATTGAGCCATCTTCAGTGACTGGGCAAGCATGATGGCCGTTTGACCGGTTTTGTCAAAGGGCTGATTCACTCTGGCTCCCTGCCGCAGAAGCCGTGACACCTCTTCCACATCATCATTGCCAAGTGCCAGCAGAAATCGCCCCTGGATTTCAGCTTTGGGGGGTAAAGTATCCACATCTCCCATAAGTTTTGACAGTGTCAGAGTCGGTAGTGGCTCTTTGCCGACACGTTTTTCTTTGATAATGGTCTGGGCTCCCACGCTGGTAATAAAAATTGTCAGACATATCAGCACTATAAATATAAATCTCATCGGCTCACCATTATTCTATGATCAGAGAATGCTTTTGGGGGGGTAACACTTCCGTGAGCATCCAAGGTCCTAAATTAAAAAACTTCGGTAGAAATTGTTCAGCTTTCTTAAAATTTTTCCGGGTCTTCCAGCCGTTACCAGGGTACGGATCGGCAATATCTTTCATCACTTAATATCCCTCCAAATGGATGGTGCTCTTCGAAATGTTTTAAGGATTTACCGCAAAAATCACATAATCCATCATGATTTTTATCCTGGGAAATATTATTCATCTCTCCGGTGGAGTTGCCACCTATTGTCCATCCATGAACCGACGATTTGCAATACATAGTATGACCCTGGCACTCAACCTTATTCCCTTCGGGAGATTGACCGGTATTCCCTGAACCGGAATTATGTGATGACCAAATACTATCGGCAGTAGGCAGGGGTGCTGAACCTCTGGATGGTTTTTGGGACATACTGGATCTCTGCTGAATACTCTGCACACCATTAATGACTGTTGACATTACATTCATCCAGTCACCTTGATTCTGCCGCTGCGTTTCTGCCTGCTGACGACGTTGATCCTCCTGCCTTTGTAAGGCAACTCTCTGATTGTGCTGATCGATCAAGTTACTGGCCCATTGCACTAACTGGGGATCGATTTTACATTTACTGTCGCTCGCCTGCTTCCAGAAACCACTGGCCGCTGCAGCATTGTTGTTTGCACAGGCTGCCTGCATGTTGGCAACGATCTGCCCGCAGGCCTGCTGTTGCCGTGCAGTAGCAATCTGGGCTAACGCACTTCCCGACCAGGGACAGCCTGAGCACTCCATTGCAAGTTGCTGTGCTGCGTTAAAATCACCAGCGTTAAATGCGTTCCGCACCCCGTTCTCGTAGCGGCTACAATCGATACAGCGCTGCCCCGATTTCCCCCAAATTTTTCCCTCACTGCAGTCACAGGCGGCTTTATGCTGATCCTGTAGATAGACAGCGATGGTACCCTCATACCTGGAGCAATCGACAGTCGCCAGGTAGGCCGGAATATTCAGATCCTCGTAGCAGGAGATCAGGATTGAGGAGTCGGTCTTGGAGATCATTGCGCCACTGCCGGGGTCTGTCCCTGCAACCCGGTACTCCCAATCGGGATCGGGTGCCTGCCCGGCGGAGATGACCTGAAACTGATAACCCGCCAGTACTGCCTTCGCCTGATCACAGCTCTCCCCTCTGAGGTTCGGCAACTGCATGCTGAAGGAAGTGCTACTCAGTTGTTCGGCATCGTTCATACAGAGTCGGGTCTTTAGTAGCTGATCCATACAGCGATTAAGATAGCCCTTGCCCATATTCGTCAACAACTCGACAAGATCAGACTGCTCAATAATACTGAATGCTGTGACGCTTTCTATTATTCTACTGTCACACTCTTTGCCAGATTTCGGGGCTGATCAACATCAGTTCCCTTGAATACCGAGATATGATAGGCAAGTAACTGCATTGGAATGGAGGTCAAAATCGGCAGCAGATCTTCGGTGGTTTCTGGCACTTGTATCAGAGCAGAGACCCTCCCCTGCAGCTCATCTTCATTACCGCTGGCAACAGCAATAACTTTACCGCCCCGGGCACAGACTTCCTCCAGATTGGAAACAACCTTGTCATAGGTTGCATTACGGGGAACCAGGACAACAACCGGAAGATTTTCATCAATCAGGGCAATCGGGCCGTGTTTCATCTCCCCGGCCGGATAACCTTCAGCATGAATATAAGAAATTTCCTTGAGCTTCAATGCCCCTTCGAGGGCGATGGGATATTGGTTGCCCCGGCCCATGTAGAGAAAATCACGGGCGTTCATATACTCACGGGCAACTTTCTCAATCTGGTTATTCAGCTCCAGAGTATCCTCAAGTTTACGTGGTAACGTCAGTAATGCTTCAACGTGGTTACGACACTCATCGGCAGTCACGGTTCCCCGCACCCGGCCTAATTTCAGGGCGAAGAGATAGAGGGCAACCAACTGAGTGGTAAACGCCTTGGTTGAAGCGACACCAATTTCTGGACCGGCATGAGTATAAATAACCCCGTCACTTTCACGGGCGATGGAAGAATCCACCACGTTACAGATACAAACCGCTTTACCACCCTTCTCTTTCGCCTCACGCAGTGCAGCCAGAGTATCAGCTGTCTCACCACTTTGGCTGATCAGAACCGTCAAACTTTTATCGGTAATAATCGGATCACGATAGCGGAACTCGCTGGCGATATCGATTTCAACCGGAATCCGGGCCAGCTTTTCAATATAGAATTTACCCACCAACCCGGCATGCCAGGAGGTTCCACAGGCGACAATAAAAATCTTGTCGAGACCGGCCAGTTGTTCCAGACTCAGGTCGAGATCTTCCAGATAAATGTCGCCTTCATCACTTTGCAAGCGGCCAGCAATGGTGTCGGCGATCGCTCTTGGTTGCTCGTAAATTTCCTTCAACATGAAATGCTTGTAGCCACCCTTCTCCGCCATCAACGGGCTCCAGGTGATAATTTTGGTTTCTCGGGTTCGTGGCTGCCCCGAAAGATCAGTTATCTGCATTTTTTCGGGGGTAAAAACAGCAATGTCACCATCTTCAAGGAAAATCATCTCTTTGGTATGCGACAGCATCGCCGGGATATCGGAAGCAACAAAAAATTCCCCATCGCCCTGACCAACAACCAGTGGAGCCCCCTGCTTGGCGGCAATCAGCTTGTCCGGCTCAGCATTGCAGAGAATCGCCACGGCGTAGGCTCCCTCGGCCTCTTTTAATGCCAAGCGCACTGCTTGTTCAAAATCACCACACTGCCGATAATGCTCCTCCACCAGATGAGCAATAATTTCGGTATCGGTATCAGAAAGAAAAGTATGGCCGTTTTGTTTTAACTTCTCCCTCAGCTTCAGATAATTCTCGATGATGCCGTTATGCACAACGATAATATCCCCGGCTCTGTGGGGGTGAGCATTAATCTCGGAGGGGCGGCCATGAGTTGCCCAGCGAGTATGGCCAATTCCACGAGTTCCCTCCGCCGGTTGATCCAGAAGAATTTTTTCCAGATTAACCAGCTTCCCTTCTGCCCGCCGAATCTGCGCTTCCCCTCCCATCAGGGTGCAAATCCCCGCCGAATCATAGCCCCGATATTCAAGTCGTCGCAAACCATCAATGATAATAGGTGAAGCCTGCTGCTGTCCGATATAACCAACGATTCCGCACATATATTTCCCCTACTTATTGGTTTTCTGCTGTTTACGTAACCGCCAGCCGGCAATATTTTTCTGCTCTGTCCGTGACAGTGCCAGCGAATCAGCCGGAACATCTTTGGTAATTGTTGAACCCGCAGCAATCAAACTGTTCCGCCCGATGGTTACCGGAGCAACAAACTGACAATCACTGCCGACAAAAACATCATCTTCAACAGTGGTTTTATGCTTATTCACTCCATCATAGTTACAGGTAATGGTACCGCAACCGAAATTGACATTTTTACCCACCTCAGAATCGCCGATATAGGTGAGGTGGCTGGCTTGGGATTTTTCCCCTAAAACGGACTTCTTCATCTCAACAAAGTTGCCAATTTTATTGTTCCCGGTCAGAACAGTACCGGGGCGCAGGTGCGCCATCGGTCCAACCTTACAGTCGGGACCAATCTGTGCCTCTTCAATGGCTGATCCCGCTTTCAGATGGACTCCATCGGCAATTTGAGAATCAACAATCACCACCCCGGTCTCGATAATACAGTTCTTACCAATGGTGGTTTTCCCATGCAGATGAACATTTGGCTGTAAAGTTGTATCGACACCGATTTCAACCCCATCATCAATATAAACAGTAGTGGGATCAGGCATCGAAACACCGCCAAACATCAGATCGGCGTTGATCTTCCAGCGCATTAACACTTCGGCTTCTGCCAACTGGCAACGGTCGTTGATCCCCATCACTTCAGTCGGATCATCAACACAGAGAGCCCGGGTTTTTTCCCCGGCAGCAACTGCGGCAGCAACCACATCGGTCAGATAATATTCCCGTTGAGAATTATTCTTGTTCAACCCCTTTAACGCTGAAAGGACAAAAGTGGCATCAAATAGATAGGTGCCGGTATTGATTTCTGTCACCTGTCGCTGCTGTTCATCGGCATCGCGCTCTTCGACAATCTGCAGAATCTGTTCACCATCCCGGATAATCCGTCCATACCCGGTGGGGTTGGGCATCTGCGCAGTTAACACTGTCACGGCCGCTTGTTGCCGGGAATGGTACTCTTGCAACCGTTTTAAAGTCTCCGGCTGGATCAACGGAACATCACCGCAGAGTAATAACAACGCCCCCGAATAACCACGCAAAGAATCGGCTGCACACATCAAGGCATGACCGGTTCCCAATTGGTCACTCTGCTTAATCCAGGTAATATCTCCAGCAGTAAAAGTCTCCGAAACCTGTTCGGCCTGGTGACCGATAACCACTTTTAACTGTTTAAAACCTGCCAGTCTGGCGGCTTCGAGGGGATAATGGAGCATTGGTTGTCCACAGATCGGATGCAATACCTTCGGTACTGCCGACTTCATCCTGGTCCCTTTTCCCGCGGCCAGTACAACCGCTACAAATCCATCGTTCATGGAGAATCCTCTCAGTTAACAATTTAGAAATTAAAATATATTAAATTGTCGCAAAATATTGATTATCAAGTCAAGGAACATCCATCCGTTATACCGATAAATTGCAATTATTTACATTATGTAATGACTCACGTATAGTCTACTATGGAGGTAACAGGGATGGACGAACGGCGTCAGTTTGCAAAGAGACTTGATGAAATTCAGCAATCGATCAGAGAGTTGGAAATTCATTATGAACAATATTTTGCCGGAATTGAAAAACGGGAACCCTACAACGAACGTAAACAAATTGCCCGGCAGATTCGCGATATCACTAACCGGCGGATTGTCTGGACCGATCTAAAATTCCGCTACCAGGGAATAACCTCTCGCTTTATGTCCTACAGCCAATATTGGGACAGAATCCTCCGTTTAATTGATGAGGGTAAATACCACCGCCACACCAGCAAATTGAACACTTCAACAACAACTCAACCATCCGGTAGCAGAAAGAATCCTGATCCCAAAACTGAAGCATCAAAACTGCAACAGCTTCTCAGCCAGGCCAGAAAAACCTGTGGCCTGTCGGGGAAAACCCCCAGTGCAGAAAAAATTGTCGAATTTCTTGCCGCACAACGGGAAAAAATCCGGGCCCGCTATGGTGATAAACCTGTAGAGTTCAGCATTGACAACAGCGGGGAGAAACCCCGGATCAAAGTCAGCTTTAAAAAATAAGGACTCCATGCGCATTCTGATTGCCACTCTGCACGTCCGCCGCTCAACTCAGGCGGTCGCCTTAGCCGCAGGATCCCTGAAAGCCTGCCTGCCGGCTGACCTGCAACAGCAGACCGATCTCATTGATCTCTTTCCCGATGTGGCGATTGAAGATCTCACCCAACAGCTTTTGGACTACAGCCCCAAAATTATTGCCTTCCCCCTTTACCTCTGGAACCGGCAACAAATTCTTCAGCTCTCCCGGCAATTGCGGCAGAACCGGCCCGATCTGATTCTTCTGGCGGGTGGCCCGGAAGCGAGCGCCGACAGTAGTAGAGTTATTGCCGAAGGGCTGCTGGACGGAGTTGTCCGCGGCGAAGGGGAAGCTTCATTTACTGAACTGATCACCCGATTCATTGGTGGAGAATCCCCCGCCGGAGCAGCTGGTTTTATCGCTACAACACACGATAAACAGCAGCTCCCCGCAGCCGCAATCTGTCCCGATCTGTCCCTGCTCCCCTCACCATGGCTCACCGCACAGTTACCATTGGAAAAAAATTGCGGAGTCCTCTGGGAAGTTGCCAGAGGGTGCCGGTTTAACTGTGCCTTTTGCTACGATGCCAAGGGGCATCAGGGTGTCCGCCCCTTTCCGGAGGAGCGGTTGCGACAGGAGCTGCATCTGTTTGCTGAGCATCAGGTTGCACAGGTCTGGATTCTTGACTCCACCTTCAACGCCCCGGCACAGCGGGGCAAACAACTGCTACAGATGTTACTTGAAGTTGCCCCCGATATTCACTACCACATTGAGGCAAAGGCCGATTTTCTGGATACGGAGACCATAGATCTGCTGGCACAACTCTCCTGCTCTATCCAAATTGGTTTGCAATCAGCCGCGACAGAGGTGTTACAGCCTCTCCACCGGAGCTTGATGCCGCAACAGATGACGCAACGGCTGCAACAGATGACCGAGATGGGAATCACCTTCGGTCTGGACCTTATTTACGGTCTACCGGGTGATAACCATAGCGGTTTCACCAGAAGTCTTGACTTCACTTTACGATTGCAACCCAATCAGGTTGACATTTTCCCCCTGGCGGTTCTTCCGGGAACTGAACTGTTTGATCATCAGGAGGAGTTCGGGATTCGGGGAGAACCCTATCCCCCTTATCGACTGAAAACAAATAAAACCTACCCCCGGGAGGATCTGCAGAGAAGTCGCCAACTAGCCACAGCAACCGATATTTTCTACAATCGGGGCCGGGCGGTCGGTTTCTTTTTACAGCTATGCCATGTCGTGAAACTCTCACCAAGCCAGTTTCTCGATCAATTCCAGCAATGGCTCCAGCAACAGGAGAATATTGATCAACACAAAAAACTGGCGGCAGAAAACTGGCAACCGGAGGAAATCCTCTCCCTGCAACAACACTATATTGCCGACCAGCTTAATTCAAAGAAGCTGGCAGAACTGATCGAGGTCGCTCAAGATTTAATCACTTACCATTTTTTCTGTGCTGAGACCGTTTTAGCTGAAGAGTGCCAGCCGAACAGGCCCATTCCAGCAAAAAAAAGTTGGAAGAAACTCCGTTGGCAGCTTAACCCTGCAGTTAAAATTCAACACTTTCACTTTGCGGTGGAGGATCTTGAGATGGTCGGGGGTGAACCACTGCAAAAAATGTTCAGACAGCTCAATACTGATCCGGGCTACGCAATATTTCTCCGCCAACAGGGAGAGATCATCATTGAATCAATCGACCGGGATTTTGCCCAGATACTCGGTCGAGCAACCAGAGCAATAGCAACCCCACAATTACTCAAAAACATTGATCCACAGTTGGCAGAAGAGTTTCTGGGTTTTGCGGTCACTCAGGGAATACTACTACCGATCACCACCGCCACCGCTTGACCCTCTCATCCGGACAGGACAAAACTGCTTCGGGTTGACCCAATCAGAAAAAAGAAAGGCCCCGGACGTCAACCCGCCGGAGCCTTTCTCATAATAAACCTGCTATTTTTTATCGGTGCCTCTTAAATCAAAATTAAGCAACCGCCGCAACTTCCCGCAAATAACGGGGGCGCTCGGCAATAAAATTAACAATCTCTTCAACCTCCGGAATCCGTCCGGCAATTCTCACCTGGTCATCAATCAACAAGGCCGGCTCAACATAGATCCGGTTATCGATCATTTTTCGTGTATCGTTAAACTGATGCACTTCCGCCTGAACCCCAAGCTGATCGAGTGCTTTACGCACATTTTTTACGGTCCCCTGACAACTTTCGGGATGATCCGGTTTACAAAGAATATCGATACGCATAATGTCCTCCATCGGCTGAAATCGTAGTTAATCATAACTAACTTGGTAACATTATATACGATTTCTACCAATTGACAAGTGTTTTAGTCATCTTCTCGCTTTTTATCCCGATACAACCGTGACTACCAATTCATTGTCGACACAATCGACCACAATTTTGGAACCGTCGGCAAGGTCTCCGGCAATCAGAACCCGACCAACTTTAGTTTCCACCTGGCGCTGAATGAAGCGCTTCAGAGGACGTGCCCCGTAAACCGGATCATAAGCGGTCCCGGCAATAAAGTCGGCGGCGGCATCGGTTAATTCCAGACCGAGATTTCGCTCAGCCATCCGTTTGCGCAACTCGCTGATCAGCAACATGACAATCTGTTTGATCTCCTCCTGACTCAGCGGTTTGAAAATAATTGTGTCATCAATCCGGTTCAAAAATTCCGGACGGAATTGCTGCCGCAATGCCTGTTCTACCTGCTGAACAACAGCAGGAGGAATCTCACCATCACGAATCCCCTCAATTAAATAATCAGACGCGATATTGGAGGTCATAATAATCACCGTATTCTTGAAACTGACGGTGCGCCCCTTGGAATCGGTTGCCCGGCCATCATCCAGAATTTGTAGCAGAACGTTAAAGACATCGGGGTGCGCTTTTTCAATTTCATCAAACAGAATAACCGAATAGGGATGACGCCGCACCGCTTCGGTCAGTTGCCCACCCTCTTCGTAGCCGATATATCCAGGAGGCGCACCGAGCAACCGGCTCACTGCATGCTTCTCCATATATTCCGACATATCGATGCGGATCATATTCTCTTCGCTGTCAAACAGTGTCTCCGCCAAAGTTCGGGCCAGTTCAGTTTTACCAACCCCGGTTGGACCGAGGAAAATAAATGAACCAATTGGCCGGCGGGGATCCTTGATCCCGGCTCGTGCCCGGATCACCGCATCGGTCACCCGCTGCACCGCTTCGTCCTGACCAATCACCCGTTGATGGAGAATTTCATCCAATTTCAGCAGTTTTTCCCGCTCCCCTTCAACCAGTCGAGTTACCGGAATTCCGGTCCAATTGGCAACTATTTTGGCAATTTCATCTTCCGTCACCTCTTCCCGCAACAGTTTATCCGTAGCAGCGGTGTTTTCCATTTTTTGTTCTTCGCTCTGCAGCTGTTTTTCCAATTCCGGCAACCGGCCGTGTTTTAATTCGGCCGCTTGATTCAAATCATAGCTGCGTTCTGCCTCGGCAATCGCCAGGCGGACCTGTTCGATCTCCTCACGCAGATGTTGGACACCGCGGATTCCCCCTTTTTCCAGCTGCCATTGTGCCGCAAGAGTGTGCTCACTTGATTTCAGTTCAGCCAACTCCTTTTGTAATACTTCGAGGCGCTCACGACTGGCTTTATCCTTCTCCTTCTTCAGGGCCGCTTCCTCTATTTCCAACTGCATCAGTCTACGGGTAATTGCGTCCAACTCAGCCGGCATCGAATCAATCTCGGTCCGGATCGTTGCACATGCCTCATCCACCAGATCAATCGCCTTATCGGGGAGAAACCGGTCGGCAATATAACGATGACTCAATTCAGCTGCCGCCACCAGTGCATTATCCTGAATCCGAACCCCATGATAGACCTCAAAGCGTTCTTTTAATCCGCGCAGAATACTGATGGTTGTTTCAACATCGGGCTGATCAACCAGCACCGGCTGAAAGCGCCGTTCCAGAGCGGGATCTTTCTCCAGATATTGGCGATACTCATCTAACGTCGTTGCTCCGATACAGTGCAGTTCACCCCGGGCCAACATCGGTTTCAACATATTTCCGGCATCCATCGCCCCGTCACTTTTGCCGGTTCCAACAATCGTATGCAACTCGTCAATGAACAGGAGAATCCGTCCATCACTGTCCTGAACCTCTTTGAGAACCGCCTTCAGTCGCTCCTCAAACTCACCGCGATACTTTGCCCCGGCAACCAGTGCTCCCATATCGAGGGAAAAAACGGTTTTATCCTTCAACCCCTCGGGAACATCACCTCGGACAATCCGATGGGCCAGGCCTTCGACAATGGCGGTTTTACCCACCCCCGGTTCGCCAATCAGAACCGGGTTGTTTTTAGTTTTTCGGGAGAGAATCCGGATCACCCGGCGGATCTCTTCATCCCGACCGATTACCGGATCAAGTTTTCCCTTCTTCACCTCTTCAACCAGATCCCGGCCATATTTTTCCAGCGCTTCGTAGGTCGCTTCCGGATCCTGACTGGTCACCCGCTGATTCCCGCGAATTTCAGTTAAAACCTGCAGGAGTCGATTCCGATCAACACCCAGTTTTTTCAGCAACCGTCCAACAGCGGTTCGATCACCCTCCTCGATTGCCGCCAGAAAGATATGCTCAACACTGACATACTCATCTTTCAACTGTTTCGCTTCTGTCTCAGCCTGCAACAGCAGCTTACCGAGACGACGACTGGCATAGAGGTTACTGCTGTCGGCTCCAGGACCACCGATTCTGGCCCGGGACTGTAAATCCTGATTCAATCCGGCCAGAAATGTGGCAGGGTCAATGTCCAGTTTCTCCAACAGCCGCGGGATCAACCCATCCGCTTGCTCACTGAGAGCCAGCAGCAGATGTTCGCCATCAATTTCCGCATGTCCCAGACGGAGGGCTTGCCCCTGAGCGGCCTGTAATGCTTCTTGAACTTTTTGGGTGGTTCGATTCATATCTATCATAGTCACTCCTTTTGACAGGATATTCCCCGACGGGAATAATCCTCCAGTGTCTTGGTTAAATTATATCGCCAAAAAAAGATTTGGCAGAAAAAGCCGGGGTGAAACCTTTCCGGCTCATAAATATTCTCCCTCCGGCAGATCCAAGGGATTCAAAAATATAAATTCAAGAGAGGTTAATACAAGATGAGTGCCAAGACATAACAATACAATATACTGTAATATCAATAAGTTAAGCAGAAGAATCAGAAATAAACCTGAGGGGTGCTACGTTGCAGGTGTTGCAGATAAATTGACATTGCGACGATTGCAACGTCGCGGGAGAGGGTTAAAAATGGTCGCAGGAAGCGACTCTTTTAATCTTCGGTGAGCTTCCCTTTAGACCGGTGTCTCCGAACCCAGATGTATGTGGTTACCAGCACTAGACAAAGGGAAACAATGGCAATCATAATCTGATGTAGATATTGAACAATGAGGGCTTGATTATTCCCAATCAAATAACCGCCCAAAGCCAGGATCACCACCCAGATCCCGGCACCCAGGGTCGTAAAAACAATAAACAGGGGGAGGTTCATCCGGGCCAATCCGGCGGGCAGACTGATATACTGCCGGATGCCTGGCAATAAACGGCCGACAAAGGTTGAAATATGGCCATGCCGGGCAAAATACTTTTCCGATTTTTCCAATGCGGCGGGAGTGAGAAGAACATAACGCCCATATCGTTCAAACAGGGGACGCCCCCATTTGACCGCCAGCCAATAGTTGAAACAGGCGCCAAGGAGACTTCCGGCAATCCCGGCAGCGATCACCAGGCTCAGCGACATCTCCCCCTGTGAGGCAAGATAACCGGCAGGGGGAATCACCACTTCACTGGGAAAAGGGAAAAAAGACGATTCAAGAAACATCAGGACAATAATCCCCGGGTAGCCCCAAAGACTAACGGTATCGACAACCCAGAGAACCACCTGGTGAAACATATCAATCATGCTACTGAACCTTCACCCTTCCGCTAACGCACCTGTAGAGACTGATTCATCCGGTCGTTCATCGTGCTACCTCTCCAGAGTCGAGAGAAAATTCAGGGTACTATGGATGGTAAACAGGGGGAAGAACAATGCCATGAAAAAAACATTAATAATTGGAACCATACTGATTAGTGCCGGGAAAACCCCAAGTCGAAAAGAGCGGCGGAAATTACTTCTGATCCAGCCGATCTTCTGCCCTAAGCTCCAACTTCGATTTGAAGCAGGATAGTCAATAAACATCAGCGTTGAATAGAAAACATACAACAGAAATACCAACAGCTGACCAATCACCGGAACAAAGTTCACTGCCAATGCGGCAATCGTGACAAGAATACCGACAACACCAATCTTGATCCCCTCCAGAAGGTCAATCAAAATCTGTTGTGGTTTGAAACCGCTGGCCGGTTTTCCGGTTTGTTTGCCATAGATTTTCTCCACCATCCCACTGAGAAAAACATAGCCGGGAGTGGTGATACAGTAAGCAGTGAGGAAGGCAAGATAGAATGCCGCAATCCGGCTGACCATCAGAAACAGATATTTCAGAATCAGCCACCCCTGAGCGGTCAGCCAACCGATAACTCCACTCCCTTCGGGAGGGAGTTGAAAAAAATTACCAGTAAATTTATCAACCAGTTGAATTGCTTGCAGATAGCCCAGCCAGGTCAATCCTCCGGTGACAATCACCAGCAGAACGCTCCAGCCGAGGACCCGGATATGACGAAACATGAAACCACTGGAAGTAAGGAATGGAATCCAGCTCTGCTCTATACTATTCTGCTTATTTCTACCGATAGTTGACATGATGTTTTCGTTTTCCGTAACGGTTATTAATTGCGTAATTCGTCAAAAGCCCGATCCAGTTTATAAGAGCGGGAGGTGAGATAGGCTTCCATATCCTGTACCCGCTCTTCGACCGATGAATATTGCTCATCAACCTTGCTCAGAGTCTCCTTTGGAGAGCGGTGCATCGATTGCCAGAAACGCCTCTCTTCCGGTTCTTCCGACTGCCCGGCAGGTCTTTTTTTGACAAAAAAACAGGCCAGCCCATAGACGACAATCGTCGGTAGAGTAAAAACCAGCAGGGAAATAAAGATGACAAAGCGGATCAAAAAACGGCTTCTGCCAAAGAACTCTGCAATGCCAGCGGCGACGCCACCGATAAGCTGATGGTCTCGACTGCGGTAGAGTCTGTGGGGGTTATATATTTGTTGGGTCATGATTTGTCTCTCCAATCGGGAATCTTTTCGTCAAGAATTGTTTCCAGTGTTGCTATTCGCTGCCGCAGCTGACTGCCATTCTGCCACAGCTCAGAGAGGGTCGCCTCATCTTTTTTGCTGAGTCCCTGCATCTTCTTCATCTTTGCCAGGTAGTGAAGCAACAGCCAGATGGGGAGGACCACCACCATAAAGACGATTATTACAGCAGTCAACATCCCGAACAATGTTGTGGACATGATTAGCTTTCCTTGTCAGAGTTTTTTTCTTCAGCAGAATCTTTGTGCAGGCGCTTTTTCAGTTCTGCCAGCTCCTGCTCAATTGAATCCTCTGCGGCCAAATCGGCAAATTCTTCTTCCAGGGTCTTTTCCTGCCCCAGGTCGTGAGCTTCAACCCGCCCCTCCAGAGTATCCATTTTACGCTCCAAGTGTTCAAATTGTAACATGGCATCGTCAACACGACTATCACTTAGCTTATTTCGAACCTTGAGGCGATTGTTAGCGGTTTTCCAACGCATATCAAGAGTTTTTTTGCGGGTCTTCGCTTCGGTCAGCTTTGCCTGCAATTGCCCAATATCATGATTCAACCCTTCCAGCTGCTCTGCAACAATGGCAGCTTCTTTTTCCAGTTGTTCGATCGCCGTCTGAATACGGGCCTTTTCTGTCAGTGCTGCCCGGGCCAGATCTTCCCGACCTTTATTGATCGCCAGCTCGGCTTTTTGCTCCCACTGGATAGATTCATTTTCCAGGCGGTCAAGCTGGCGCCGCAAGGTTTTCTGGTCAGCAATAGTTTTAGCGGCATTGGTCCGCACCTCGATCATTGTATCTTCCATCTCCTGAATCACCAAGCGGATGATTTTCTCCGGGTCTTCAGCATGTTCCAGCATGGCGTTGATATTGGAGTGGATAATATCGTTGAAACGGGAAAAAATACTCATAGCAAGCTCCTTTGTTGTCTGCATTCTAGATGTTTACGTTACCTATCTCTATATCAGGAACTATGCCAAGGGCTGTTTTCTCCTTTATCCTGCTGATTTTACGGCAAATTTTTAAAATCGAGTAATTTGACAAGAAAATACATAATGGTTATTATCGCTAACCAATAAGTAAAAACACTATAAAGTGGTAAAATTGACCTATGGAAAATCATTCTATTGCAAATATTATTGGTGAATCTCCTGCCATTCAGGAGGTGCTTGATCAGGCTTCACTGTTGGCTGATATCCACCGCCCGGTGCTGGTGGTTGGTGAAAGGGGAACCGGTAAAGAGCTGATTACCCACCGCCTGCACTATTTGTCCAGCCGCTGGGAACACCCGTTTGTCAAACTCAATTGTGCTGCGTTTACCGAAACACTCCTTGAAAGTGAGCTGTTCGGTCATGAATCGGGATCTTTTACCGGAGCGAACCGACTACATAAGGGGCATTTTGAAGAGGTTGGCAAAGGGACGCTGTTTTTTGATGAGATCGCTTCGATGTCACCCAGGCTGCAGGAAAAGCTCCTCAGGGTGATTGAATATGGAGAGTTCTCACGGATCGGCAGCAGCAAAACTTTACATACTGAAGCACGCATCATTGGAGCTGCAAATCAGGACTTACCACAACTTGCGGCCGCAGGACAGTTCCGGCGCGATCTGTTGGATCGGCTCGCGTTTGATGTGATTACCTTGCCACCACTGCGGGCACGGAGAGAAGATATTGAACCACTGGCCGACTCATTCGCCCTGAACATGGCTAAAGAGCTGCATCGATCCTATTTTCCGGGATTTACCTCCGGCGCGATCACCGAATTGATGGACTACCCCTGGCCTGGCAATGTCCGGGAATTAAAAAATGTAGTTGAGCGTTCGGTTTATCACAGCAACCCAGAGAGTCCAGTAGTAAAAATAATTTTCGATCCTTTTGCTTCCCCCTATCGGACAGCCCCTACTGAACCGCAGATGGAGCAAGCTTCTCTTCCGCTTCAATCCAATCAGGGCAATTTTATTGACCAGCAGACCCGCTCTGCCCCGGATAATTTTAAAGAATTTATCGAAAACATCGAAAAAACGATTCTCTACAAAACTCTCTCTGACAACCAGTTTCATCAACGGCGCACTGCAGAATCCCTTGGCCTCAGTTATCACCAGCTCCGTGGCTATCTTAAAAAATATCATTTGAATGAGAAAAAGTGATGAGGCGTTGCGATTGCTGCGTTGAAAACGTTTTTCAACACCCGGTTAAAACGGAACGTCTTCATAATCGACAGCAGTATTACCCCAGCTATCAGAATACTTTTGTCATGTAAAAAAAGTTGCAGTAAACGAATTTTACATACCAATAGTGGGGCACAATGCCCCGCAGGGTCAAAATGCCCCGCCCCTGTTCCTCGTAACACCCTGTTTTTACTACGCCTGTTCTTGGCATACTGTCTGCAATCAAACTCTACATAACTAAGTCTTGAACGTTACCTCCTTCGTTCATCTCAGTTCACCTGACGCACTGCTCAGCGCCAAGTGAACGCTAAATAAGTTTTTGAACAATACCTCCTTAGTTCATCTTGGGGAACCTGCAAGGTTCCCCATCTTTTTGTCCAAAATTTCCCAACAGAATTATTTCTCCTGCGGTATCTTAAGACCGTGGCTACTGATTTACTGGTGCCGCCCCTGCATGTGTTATCAATACGTTTTAAAAGTCTTGTCTCCACCCGTGCCAGGAATTGAATGGTCTAATGAAACCGGACAATTAGTGCAAAAAGAAACCTCCCGGCTTTACCGGGGGATATTTACTTGTTTCAATCCGTCTGCGTCGCACATGGAATGGTAGTTCAGAAACTTGCCGATGATTTAACCAGTGGAGTTGTCCTCATTGTATGACAAAACAATTTGAGCTGCTCGCCCCCGGTGGCGATATGGAATCAATCAAGGCTGCCATTGTCGCAGGGGCTGACGCGGTTTATTGTGGCCTTGGTCATTTTAACGCTCGCAACCGTGCCACCAATATTGAGATTGGCGATCTGAATCAAGTTTTGCATCTTGCTCATGCCCATCAGTGCAAGGTGTTTTTGACCATCAACATTCTTATTATCGAAAATGAGTTTAAGTCTCTCATCAATTTATTGAACAAACTGGTGAATACTTCTCTCGATGGTGTCATTGCCCAGGATTTAGGCTTGCTCCATCTCCTTGCAATCCATTTCAAAGAGCTTGAGGTTCACGCCTCAACGCAACTCACCACCCACAATTCGGGGCAAATTCAGTTTTTAGCTCAGTTGGCGGTTAAGCGTGTCAATCTCTGCCGCGAACTGAATATTGAAGAGATTAAAGCGCTCGTTGATGTCGGCCATCAACTGGGAATCTCCATTGAGGTCTTCGTCCATGGTTCTTACTGCATCGGTTTTTCGGGAATCTGCTATCTGAGTTCTGTTCTCGATGGGAAGTCCGGCAATCGCGGCCGTTGTGGTCAGCACTGTCGAGATGCTTTTCAGCCGACCGCTCAAGGGATCAAATTTCCGCTCAACCTCAAAGATAACTCCTCTTTTAATGATCTTGCTCTGTTGGCGCAGGCGGGGGTTGATTCGTTGAAAATTGAGGGGCGGATGAAAAAGTTTGATTACGTCTATACCGTAGTCAATTCATGGCGTAAATTGCTGGATAAATTTTATGCCACAGGGCAGACGCATAGTGATGATACTGCTATCTATCGAGTGTTTAATCGTACTTTCAACAACGGTTTTCTGACCGGGGATATCAATAAAGATATGTTTATTGATAATCCACGCGATAGCTCTGCGCTCTATTTCCCGGAAAAGAATAGTCAGTTTGACGGTGGTGATGGTCATAAAGAAGCTAACCGTGGTGATCTTCATGCTGCAAGAACCGTCATCATGGAGGATGTACGCAGGGAGATTGCGACGCTCAACAGTAAAAAAGTCCCGTTGAAGATTAAGCTGTCAGGTCGTGAAGGCGAACCGTTGCAGGTTGAAGTGGTCGCAGGCGAGAAGATGTTGCACCTGCGTTCGCAGAGGTCTCTTGTCGCGGTTGAATCTGTTGCGGTTGCAACATTAACGGATAAACCGAAGCCAAATGGACTGGATCATGACAGCTTGCGCCAGCGCTTTGCCGGCATCGATGAGGTTCGTTTTCAGTTACAAGACCTCGATTTAAAGGGACTACAGCCGCAACTGTTTTTACCCGGTAAAGAGATGACGGTGATCGCTAAAAAGATTTTATCTCACCTGGTTGATCAGCCCAAAAAGCATGTTGCTGTGAAGTTGCCACGGCTGGAACGTGCCCAGGAGGTTAACGACCCGGCAAAGTTAGCAGTGTTGATCTCTTCTGCTGAGCAGATCGCTCAATGGGATGATTCTACGGCAACCATCTATTATCAGTTGCCGTGTTGCTTGCGGAATAACGTGACCGAGCTGGTTGAGCTATTTCGACAGCACAAACAGCTGGTTCCGTGGTTTCCGGCACTTCTCATCGGCGACCATTACCATGCCGCAGTTGAATTATTGCGGCAGTTACAACCAGAACAGATCGTCAGTAATAACAGTGGTATTGGTTATGCGGCGTATCAGCTGGGGATTGCGTGGATAGCTGGACCGTATTTAAACTGTATTAATTCATATTCTTTGTTGTGTTTAAGGGAGCGCTTTCATTGTGCGGGGGCGTTTATCTCCAATGAATTGAGCCGTGAGCAAATCAGCTTAATCTCTCGACCTGAGGGATTTGACCTCTACTACAGTATCTATCATCCGTTGTTGTTACTCACCAGCCGTCAATGTTTGTTACATCAGATTGAAGGCTGCGAGAAGAGCTGTATCGATGCTGACTGCCTGCAAAATTGCACCCGATCAGCAACCATTACCAACGAGAAAAAGGACACACTGGTGGTTCACAACAGTAAAGGGGGATATCCGAGCCTTTACCATTCACGCCATTTTTTGAATAGCGACATTGTTACAGACTTGCCCACTATGTTCTCAGGATTTTTGATCGATTTAACCGTCATTGAAGATGAAACCACGGTATTGGCAAACCAGGAACAACTCATTGCGCTGTTTAAAAAGTTGTTAGCAGGGAATAGCGAGTCGAAGCAAGAATTTGAGCGGGTGGTTCAATACACCACTCACACTC
>Ga0256827_10000925_pt1 | contig 18503 bp, 14 predicted proteins | sample CV84metaG_FD_185977 | JGI IMG/M metagenome (GOLD analysis project Ga0256827, IMG submission 185977) | Hydrothermal vent microbial communities from East Pacific Rise, Pacific Ocean - CV84 | ecosystem: Environmental > Aquatic > Marine > Hydrothermal vents | place: Pacific Ocean: East Pacific Rise... | reverse complement strand
TTTTGCTGTATGTAATAATACATCATCTCCAAAGCTTTCTGCATCATAATGCACCATTCCAAAACCACCAAACATATATGCAGATATAAGTCTATCGGGCTTTGCACCAAATAAAGATGTCAAATCTACATTCAAACCTAAATGATAATCAAAGTAATTGGTATGAGCCTTAATAACTGGATGATATACATCACCACTCCATTCTGCACGTTCTCCTTTTAATGTTCCATTTTGAAAAGCAAATTGTAATTGAAAGGCATCGGTTAGTTTTCTTTTTACAGTAATACCATAAGTTATAGTAACTTCTTTACTGAACCATCTTTCCAAAGGATTTCCATTAGAATTTGCATCTCCCCAAAGCAAACTCAAACCACCATTAGCACTTACATCCCATAAATAATTATTCTTTTTAAATGTTTCATCCCCTTGAGCAGAAGAAGTAAAAGAACTGAAAATAAAAACGGATAATATAATTACGTATATACTTTTCATATACAAAGATTTTATGATTTTTTAATACCTCAATTATTAATATAATAGATACAAATATAGTATATTTTTTAATATGTCGATATTTCTTTTATTATTTTTTGTACTTTTGCCAAGTTATTCAACAACAAGTCTTTTAATATAGCTTATATATGATTAAAAATATACTATTAACGTTTATCTTGCTTTTAGTTTTATTGTTTTCTTTTAACCAAAAAACAAAAGCACAAGCATCTAATAATCAAGTACCTTGGACCGACACTACTCACATTGAGTACAACAGATGGTATGTAGGAGGTATGTTTGGTGTTTACCAATTCTACGGAGATATATCTGAAAACAACTTTTTCACAGGAGGAGCAGAATACGGTTACTTTAACTGGATGTTTGGATTTAAAGCTGGTAGAGAGATAAATTCTAACTTTGGCACTAGACTTACATTTAGTATGGGTAATATGTCCTCAAGTAAAAATGATATTTGGTTTAATTCAGATGTTCGTAATATTGGTTTAGATTTCACTATGAATCTTACTAATATAGTAGCTCCATACAAATACAATAAGAAATGGAATGCTACTGTATTTTTAGGAGCCGGTTTTATGGGATTCCGTTCGATTTTATATGATGGTTTGGCTAATGATAGCATATTAAACAACGTTGGCTATGATAAAGACGGAAATAAGGAATCACTTGAATACAAAACATTTTTTAATATGGGTGTTGATGTTGCTTATAGAGTAAGCACTCACTTAGATATTTTCTTAGAAGTTGGTTTTTTTAGTACTCCTACAGATTTATTAGATGCTAAACATGTTACATTATCCGAATTAGACAATTATAGCAATGTTTCTCTTGGGTTACATTACACATTTGGCAAACATGAAGAGGCCTTTAAATGGAATCCTAAATCTGACTACGTAAAAGCCTTAGAAGACAAAATAGTTGATATGGGTAATAATGTTGATTCTGCTCAAAAATGTTGTGCAGAAAAAAACATGATTAATCCTTGTGATACTTCTACTGCTGATGGTGATAAGGATTTGGTTCCTGATTGTAGAGATTTAGAACTTGACAGTCCTGAAGGATCATTAGTAAATTGGCAAGGAATAGCAATTATTAGTCCTGACTCAACAGGAGAACAACAAGTAAGAGGAGGTGTTGCTTCAACTCCTAGAAGAAGTTCTGCTCCTTCTATCTTCTTCTCTCCTGTATATTTTGAATATGACAAAACAGTTATTGATTCAACAGGTGAGTTTAGTATTGTAAACGTTGCTCTTTATATGAAGCAATACCCAGATACTAGAATTCTAATTTCGGGAAATACAGACAAACACGCTTCTAACGAATATAATGATGATTTAAGTAAACGTCGTTGTAATAAGGTTCGACAAATTCTTGTTGATGAATATGGCATTGAAGTTGGTAGATTTGACACAAAACCTAAAGGAAAAAGATTTCTTCTTTTCCCTAAAAAAGATCACATAAACAGAAGAGTTGACTTTTCTATTATTGAATAAAATAAAATAATCTTAAAAAGCCATTTACAATTAAGTAAATGGCTTTTTTTATATTCAATAATTTCATAAATTAGCATATTATTTATTTTAATTAATATAATCATGACAATTCCACAATTATTCGAAAACAGTGTTGCCAAATATCCAAATAATACATTGGTACTTGAAAAAGATAAAACTAAAACTTATAAAGAGATTACATATTCTGAAATAAAAGTTTTGGTAAATAATTTCAGTACCGGCTTAATGGAATTAGGCGTCTTAAAAGGTGATCGTTTAGCACTACTTTCTGAAGGAAGAAGTGAATGGCTTGTTTCTGAACTTGGAATGCTATATTTAGGAGCAATAAACGTCCCTTTATCAGTAAAGATAAATGAATTGAGTGACCTAAGTTTTAGAATATTACATAGTGAGTGTGAATATATAGTAGTATCTGAAAGACAACTGAACAAAATCAGAAAAATTAAGAATGACTTAAGCAAAATAAAAAAAATTATTGTTATTACTGATGATGAAGGAATTAAACTTCAAGATAATGAGATTACTTATAATGCTATAGTAAAACTAGGAAAAGAAAATACAAACAAGCATCAGGCTGAGTTTAAAAAAACATGGGAATCATTATCTAATGATGATATTGCAAATATTAGTTATACTTCGGGAACAACTGCAGACCCTAAAGGAATAATGCTTTCACATAGAAACTATACAGCTAATGTTGAACAAGCAAAAAGTCTAATTTCAATTCCTGAATACTATTCTTCTTTACTAATTTTACCATGGGATCATTCGTTCGGACATACCGTTGGTTTATATACATTAATTGATAATGGAGCAAGTCTATCTGTGATTGAATTAGGAAGTACTCCAATGGAAACTCTCAGAAATATTCCAAAAAACATAAAAGAAGCAAAACCAACTTTTATTTTAAGTGTACCGGCCTTGGCTAAGAATTTCAAGAAAAACATTGAAAAAGGAATAAAAGATAAAGGACCTAAAGTAGAAAAGCTATTTAATAATGCTTTAGATCTTGCATATAAATATAATGGTATTGGATGGGATAAAGGCAAAAATGGTAGTATTATTGACAAAATAAAATTGGCATTCTATGACAAAATTCTATTCTCAAAAATAAGAGATGGATTTGGCGGCAAACTTGAATTCTTTATTGGTGGAGGAGCTCTTCTTGACATAGAATTACAGAAATTCTTTTACGCAATTGGAATACCTATGTATCAAGGTTATGGACTATCCGAATCAGCACCAATTATATCTTCTAATGCTCCTCTTAAACACAAATTAGGTTCGTCTGGGTTTATTGTAAAAAATTTAGACCTTAAAATATGTGATTCAAATGGCAATGATTTACCTACTGGAGAAAAAGGAGAAATTGTTGTTAAAGGAGAAAATATTATGAAAGGTTACTGGAATAATGAAAAAGCAACAAAAGAAGCATTACTAGATGGATGGCTTTATACTGGCGATATGGGATATATGGATAAAGATGGGTTCTTATATGTACTTGGTCGTTTCAAAAGTTTACTTATTGGTAATGATGGAGAAAAATACAGTCCTGAAGGAATAGAAGAAGCTCTAGTTGAACAATCAAAATGCATAGATCAAGTAATATTATATAATAATCAGAACAACTATACCATTGCATTAATACACCCAAATAAAGCATATCTAACAAAAGTAACTGAAGAAGCAGGCTATAAAATTAGTTCTGATGAAGGCAGTAAATTTGCCATAAGTGTTATTCAAAACGAAATTGACAATTATCTACCCGACGGAAAATATGAAACAATGTTTCCTCATAGGTGGATTCCTGCTGCATTTGGAATTTTAAACGAAGGATTTACTGAAGAAAATAGGCTTCTTAATTCTACAATGAAAGTTGTTAGAGGCAAAGTTGAAGAAAGATATAAAGATTATATTGACTACCTATATACTTCTGAAGGTAAAGTTGCTACTAATAATAGAAATTTATCAAATATCAGCTAACCTATTGCAATTTATTTCATAACCCATGCATTGAAGCTAAATATTTTTTTGCGTTAATACATTATCACACATCTTTTTTAAAATGCAAAACTAATACCTAAAGCTGGCATAAAGGGCAATTGGTCAACTCTTTGATTTGTAACTCTATCAATATAAAAAATATTATTCCTATTATAAGCATTGGTTATACTTAGGTTAATTTCTAACACAGTAGTTTCACTAAAATATATACTCTTCTTTATACCAATATCTAACCTATGATAATCTGGCAAGCGCTTACTATTAATAGCTCCATAAACAACACCCACATCACCATTAGCAGTAGTATAATCAGAGCCAATACCATCTTCATAGAAATTCATTATCTCATAATTTCCAGCAGTTGGTGTAAACGGAAATCCTGAACCATAATTCCATCTAACATTAGCTTCCCACAATCGTTTTTTACCAAAAGAATAAGTTGCTAAGAAATTTGCATTATGGCGGCGATCAAAATGTGGTGTATATTCAATATATCCGTCATAACGGTGATTAAAGGCTAATGAATACACAGCCCATATATAGAATCTTTTGTCTTGATATTTCAATGATAAATCAAAACCTTCTGCATCTCCTGTTTCAATAATGAAATCCTTTTTTAGTATATCAGGTTTATCTTGATATTCACTATTATCATCAAATATTTTATTCTTATTCATATTAGTTAGCTGATTAAACCACTTATAATAGGCTTCAAAATTCAATGTTAAATTTGATGATAAATCAAATTCAAAACCACCAATTAAGTGAGTTGATTTTTGAAGTTTATGTGTCAATTCTTTACCGTCAAATGTTTTCTGAAGATTATCAGGCCCAGACAAAAAGCCATAAAACAAATTTACAACATCTCTATCAGAGGCAGAGCTAATCAAATTTTGCGAGAATAAACCCGTAGCAGCCTTTAATCTAAATGAAGGAGTCACATTATACTTCATTGACAGTCTAGGTTCAATAGACAAATTAGACAGAGAAGCATAGTAGTGAACTCTAAGACCTGGAACTATAATAAATCTATTAAACTTATTATTAGTTTTCTTCAACTTTTTTTCACCTAAAAGAAACCTTCCAGAAATAAAACCAGCTAATTCAGTGGTAGATTCTTTTTGTGATATTACTCTATTCAAAGTATTGCTAAATTGAAAATCTGTTTGAAATCCTTTCATCTCTACTCCGTACAACAATCTGTTTTTTCCAAGAAAATAAGTAAAATCAAGTCCCATATTAAAACCTCCTACTTCGCTACTTCTAGGAGTATGTGAACCATCATCTAACTCTATACGATAATCAGAATATGAAATTTTTCCAGAGAAAAGCATGGGAGTACTTCCTGGAACAACCGTAAACTTCATTCCACCACCATAAGATTTCCAAGCATAATTATTAATAGTTTGGTAGCTTACTTGATCATTAAAGTTAAAACCAAAAACATCAGCTCTATTACCATTATTTCCATTAAAAGACACTTTACCATAAAAATCAGCAAAAGTAAATGGCAGTCCATCTCCATTATTCACATATTTATAAATAGTATTTGCTGTTTTATCAATATACGATTTTTTAGCAGAAAGCACATAAGTAATGCTTCCTGAATTTTCATCCTTTGCTTTAAGTAGTGGGCCTTCCAGTAAAAATTTAGCTCCAAATGTGCTCAAATTAACTTTACCTGCAAATCTATTGGGATTACCATATCTAGTAGTAACATCCATTACTGATGAAATTCTACCACCATATTCAGCCCCAAAACCACCAGTATATACACTTGCATTACTTATTAAATCTACATCAAAAACAGAAAATAATCCAATGGAGTGAAATGGATTATAAATTATCATACCATCCAAAAGCACTAAATTCTGCACTGGTGTTCCTCCTCTAATATATAGTTGCCCGCCTTGGTCACCAGTAAATACAACACCTGGTACCACCTGAAGATACTGTGCAAAATCTGCTTGTCCTCCAATTGTGGGAATTCTATTAATGCTCTTTGGTGTAACTTTAACTACTGAAGTAGTAGGATCAATTAGGGCTGTTTGTCTTTCCGCTGAAATTGTTGCACCAGATATTTCATAAGATGCTTGTTTTAAATAGAACTTTTTATTTACTACATCATTAGGCTTCAAACTTAAATCAATTTTAAGTGTATCAAATCCTACATAGGTAATAATTAATTGATAATCACCAGCTGGTATTTGAGAAATTGTAAAATACCCATTCAAGTCTGTTACAGCACCATTGGTTGTACCTTTAAGGAATACATTAGTATATATAACAGGCTGCCCACTATTCTTCTCATATATAGCACCTCTAACAGTAGCTGTCTGGGCATTAACATTACTAATAACCAAAGTAAATAAAGTGCTAATAAGCACAATATATATTTTTCTAATCATTAAAATCTTTATTAAGTGTGTGTATTGGCATCAAAAGTATAAAATAAAAGTTAGCGCAAATAAAAAAAGTTGTACTAAGTACAACTTTTATCATATATAAATTTATGTAAGCTATTTCATAGCTTTTGACTCTTCCAATTGTTTTTTACGTGCTTTTTTCAACATATAATTATTGGCAAAATCTTCTCCCGGTTTAATTAAAATTGCTACTATCAATTTCAAACCAAGTCCAACCCAAAAATTATCAGGAAAAGCTCTATCAATTATAGGCTCAATAAATGCTTCAGAAACTATAAAAAGGCCTATTGCAATAAACATTACAATAGTTCCAGCTTTTCTACCAATCTTTGCTTCAGTAAGTTGGTCAATAGTTTCATTTAGCTGATCATTTAATTCAGCTAATTGTGTATTAGAACTCTCTAAAGCTTCATTGGTTTTATTAAGCTTCTTCTGAAGCCTATCACTAATTCTAGTAATAATTTTAACCTGGTCAATTAATTCTTCATAGTTTTCGACATTCTTTTTAAACTCCAACTGAAGCTCCAATTTAGAATACTCATTTTTCTGAAGAAAAGCTTTGCTTTGCTCAAGACTATCAACTTCTCTTTGATATATGCTTTGTTTAGCCATTAATTATTACTCTTCTATGCCAATTATTTCAAACGGAAGACCACTAACATCCTCATAATCTTCTCCTGTCTCCATCATCTCTTCATCATCTTCTTCATAATACCATTGAACAAGTACTTCTTTTCCATCTTTAAGTATTCCTTTAAGTCGTTTTAAAATTTCTAAAATATACTTTGAAGAACTTGTATTAAAGTATTCTAAGTTTATTTTTGCAACAACTTTATCTGGTGCTTCTAAAGCGTAATTTTCTAACCAAGTCAAAACCGGATTAAAAAACTCAAATGTATTTTCAGGAATTGATCTACCGTTAAGACTTAATATACCTGTAGTCGCATCAAAATTTATTTCTGGAGTTTGTTTTGTCCCTTCTATTACTAAATTATCCATCTCTATTAGTTTATTCTTGTTAACATTTTAACTTATTATTTCTATTTATCTCTCTTCTTTGCAACTTTAACTCTAAGGTCAAAGAAAGACAATTCTTCATCAACTTTATTAAAATTGTAATCCAACTTCTGACCTGACTTTCGAGCCATATCAATCATTCCTAAATCAGCACCACCTTTATCAGATATCTGATTATTATCTAGAATTTCCCGATAATATCTTCTAAGATCTTCTTTTGATAATGAATTAACTCTATCAATTCGGTCCCTTAATGGGGGGATTTCAATATTTTTAATAAAGTTACCTGTGAGAATGTAATAAAAATCATCATCATAAAACAGTTCTAACATTGCTCTACGTGTATCAATTCTACCAGCAACTTCTGGTTCAGAATGATGATACAGATTTTGCATACATTCTACAAGAACATTAAAAATTCTCTTCTTTACACTACTCTTCTCTGCAACAGAATCTAATCTAGACTCCATTATCTGAAGAACCATTGTAATAATGTCGGAAGTTATTTCGCCTTTAAAGGATAACATTATATGGTTATCCATGAGATGACGAAATTTTTCGTAAGCATCCATATTCTTATTTTAATGAATTATTATGAGGCTATAAATATATAAAAAAAAACTCAAATCTTAACAGTTAAAAACAAATTCCAATAACTAATACATCATCTATTTGTTCATGCACTCCTCTCCAAGCTAAAAATCGCTCATCAAGTATCTTTAATGATTGCTCTGAATCTGAGAAAGGTAATTCTAATAATAAGTTTTTGAACCTTTTAGACATAAACTTTTTACCCTTTTCTCCACCAAACTGATCTATGTATCCATCTGTTGAAATATATATCGCATCACCTTTTTCTAACTGTATTGTCTTTGTTGTAAAATTCAAATGCATTCTTTCTGACACTCCAATAGGCATTCTATCTGCTTTTATTTCAAACAATCTGTCAGAAAAAACAGAATATCCAAAATCAAAATCAAGATCCTCTTTCTTAAAAGGTTTTGCTTTTACAACATATAGAGGATTATAAGCACCCGCAAAATGAACTATTCTTTTTTCTGGCTCTATGGACAATAATGCAATATCAAGTCCATCTTTAGTCATCATTTCTCCACTCTGTTTCAAATCATTAATAATATCAAATCTCATATTATCAAGTATTCTTGCAGGATCAACTATTTGATTCTCTTTTACAACTTTATTTAACGAACTAATACTAATCATACTCATAAATGCTCCAGGAACACCATGACCAGTACAATCTGCTGCAGTAACAATCATTCTTTCATTATGAAAAGTATTCCAATGAAAATCACCACTAACAATATCCTTTGGCTTGTAGAAAATAAATGATGAATTTAAAAGCTCATCCATATTCTTCTTGGGTGGCATAATTGCTCGTTGGATTCTTCTAGCATAGTTAATACTATCTGTAATATCTTTATTCTTTTTTGCCAATAATGAGTTCTTTTGGCGAACTTCCACAGTTCTTTCTTCCACTTTCTTCTCCAAAACTGCTTTTTCATGTAGGAGTTGCTTCTCTCTTACTTTTACAAATACAACTACACTAGCTACTACCACTATTAATACTATTGTATAAAACCAAACTGTTTGGTAAAAAGGTGGATTAATAGTAAAACTTAATCGTTGTGGATTATTATTCCAAATGCCTGAATTATTCTTAGCAATAACCTCAAAAGTATATTCACCAGGTAATAATGATGGGAAATTGGAATATGTTTGCTTGGTAATTGGCTGCCAATTGGTTTCTGCGCCCAAAAGCCTAACTTTATATTCTACTTTTGAAGCATCAGTAATACAAATAGCTTTATAATCAATTAGTAGTGATTTTTCCTTATAACTAAGAATCAAGTCACTCATAATTTCTCTATCTTCTTGATTAATTCTTAACCTAGTAATTTTAGTTATTGGTGGTAATTTATTCTCCTTAAGTTTCTTGGGGAAAATTTTGGTTAAGCCAATAGCTGTTCCGCTCCAAATATTTTTATTCCTATCTAAAAATAAAGCTCCCGGCTTAACTTCTATACCAACAAAACCTTCTTTCTCTTGAAAGGATTGAATCTCTTTATATTCAGTATCAATAATATTTAAACCCATATTAGTACCTACAAATAAACTGCCTACTTCGTCATAAATAAGTGCAGTAATAAGGTTTGACAATAAACCATTTTCGATACTTAGGTGCTGAACAATTTTGGAATTACTTATTCTATAAAGACCCATTCCCTCTGTTCCAACCCATAGATTAGACTCTTCACCATAAATAGCTAAAGGAGTAATATCAATTCCTATATCAATTGGCGTAATATTATCACCGTCTATTTTTGTTAAACCTTTTCCTCTATGGCCAATCCAAACAATATTATTCTTATCACAATAAATAGTAGAAATATCATTATTCTGCAAATTATTACCTTGAGTAAGAAGTGCTACCTGATCGTTTTCAGGTTCATAATACACAAGTCCTCCTAAAGTACCTACCCATAAATGATTTTCTTTATCAAATTCTAAAGCTGTTACATTTCCAATATTATTAGCAGCTCCTAATATTGTCATATTCAACCTATAAGGGTACTCAAATTTCTTTGTTTTAATATTATAATAAGTCACACCTCCACCAATAGTACCAATCCATTGATTTCCATTAATATCTCGTCTAACATATCTAATATCATCGGAAATAAAATTTAAATCATCCTTATAATAGGCTGTAGTTATATAAGAATTATCATCATTCAATATTGTATGAAATAATCCTCTATTAGTACCAAACCAATAATCATTTTCAGTACCCTGAGAAATTGCATATACTTGCAATACCTCATCTGCAACAAATTTCATAAAATTAATAAAAGCAAAGCCTTTGAACAAGGCTAAACCTTTTGAATATGTACCAATAATAATATTACCTTCTACATCCTCGCTAATACTATTTATTTTAAGATCAGGAAGACCATTACTCTCATCAAAATTAATAATTTTTCCTTCTTTAAAATAAGAAAGTCCTCCTCCAAATGTCCCCACCCATACAGCACCATCTTTTGCACAATATATTTTACTTACCCAATTATTAGCTAAGCCATCGCGCTTATCGTATATAGTAGGTTTAGTATTAATATCAGGATAATAATATAATCCTCCATTAAAAGTTCCTGCCCAAATTCCATTATTCTCATCTTCTACAACACTAATTACATGAAAATACTGTGGCCAATTAAAGAACTTTTCATTAACAAAATCATATTTTCCTGTTGTTTTATCAAAGTATTTCACTCCATATCTGGTAACAAATAAAAGCCCAAGACTTTTTGTATTAGAAATTGATAATATAGAATTCCCTAAACCATCTTTTATTCCTATTCTTTTTATTATTTTCTCATCACCACTATACGGATTTTCTATAACGTAAACACCACTTTCGGTTGTTGAAACCCAAATTCTATTAATACTGTCTTCCACAATACTAGTAATATCACCACTTACGCTATCTAGTATTATTTTTGAAAAAACTTTATCTTTATATAAGCTTAAACCACCTGAATAATGTCCAATCCATATTGAACCAGCAGTATCTTCATAAAGAGCATTAACTGTAAAAGGTGAAATACCATCTTCTATATTATAATTTTTGAAGATTTTACCATCAAATCTTGATAAACCACTTGCTGTTCCTACCCATATAAAACCATCTGATGATTGAATTGAACATCTAACTTTAGAGTGACCTAAACCTTCTTTTACACCATAATTATCAAAATAATAATTCTGTGCAATTGTTAGGTTAATGAATAAAAATGAAAATAAGAATAAAAGGGTTGTTTTTTTTATTTTAAGTAGAAAACAGTTCATACACTTTGATAATTAATTAACACTTAAACTAATAAAAAACGAGAAAATCATAGATTTTCTCGTTTTCAGAATAATATAATTTTACTTTCTCATAAAGAAGAATGTTCCATTTTCATCAGCTAAACCATCAATTTTTCCAAATTGAGGCTCTTGTTGTTTATTTTTAGCTACTGCTGATCTTACTTTTTTAACTATACTTTCAATAGGAATACAAGAATTAGGATTATGTATTAACGAATTAGCAAAAGTTTTAGTAAACTGAGAATTATCTGAGGCTAATTCATAACCTGCTGAAGAAAACACTTGCGAAGACTTGAACTTAGTAGCTTTCCAATCGCCACAGTCTCTAATTTTATCATTTCCGCCTCTCATTGCTTGATAGAAAGAAGGACCAGACTCACAAGCATCAGTAATAACAAGCGTATGCGTAATAACATCATTATAAGATTGCATTGCTGCTTTTAGAGCTGTAATATTAAAATAAGTGAATTCATCATCAGTTTTTCCATCAACAGGAATCCAATAACCTGAATTATTCAAATATTTACCATGACCAGCATACCAAACAATAATAGAACTCACTCTATTTTTAGTAACCATATCACGCAATTCAATGGAGAAAAACTTCTGCATTTGTTGCTTTGTCATATTTCTCTTATGGATAATATTATTCACTCTATATTTTGCAAGAGCGGCTTTCATCATAGAAATATCTTTTGTTGGTCCATTCAAAGAAGCAAAGGTTTCGTATTTAGAATTCTCAATAAACACTACCCAAGTTTTACCCATTGGGTTATCAGCAGCAATTTGAGCTCCCTCCCTATTAATTAAAAACTCTTTTGTAGTAGTATTACCAAAAATATCAATTGCTATAAAGGTAATCTTATTCTTATTTGCAATGCTTATTGTTGCAGCAAATGAAGGATTCATTGTTGAAGGAATATAACTAGCATTAACACTATCTATTGTAATACTTGCAATTCTACTATCATCCATAATAGTACCTTCAATGTACAATGATTGAGATTCAGATTCTAAGTAAATTTGACCATCATCAGAAGCAAATGGTTGAACCAATAATATTTGTGGTGGATCAACTTCTGTTCTTAATATTGGGAATTTATTTGTTCTAACATTATCATATACATCAGAAGCCACAAAAGTAATCTCTGTTTTATCCTTTACAACTACATCTGCAACAAATTCATTTTTCTTAGATGTTGAATCAAATACAACTTCTACATTATTAATTTTAAAGCTTTTAATAGGGCTAACATCATCAACTCTACCAGTAATTGTCTGTATTTCTTTTCCTTTTACTATATGTATTTTTTTATCTTTAATTAGAGGTTCTTCTATTACAATAACCGGTTTATCGTCTTCTCTCTTCAATTCAAACAAACGAACATGAGCATCAGCAATCATTGCAATTGCCAAATCATCTTTAAGTCCTAACTCATCAAGTTTTTCATAATCAGCAATAGCTTTATCATAATTATGAATTACCTCATAAGAAGAAGCTCTTTTGAAATACGCTTGATAATATTGGGGATCTTTATCAATTATTTTTGTAAAATCATTTATTGCAGTAGTATGTTGTTGGAAATCATAATATATTTCGCCTCTTTTAAAGAAAACATCATTGATATAACTCTCATTAGGGTAAAGAACTATTATTTGCGATAAATCATTAATAGCACTCATATAATCCATTTTCTTATGATATGATTTTGATCTAATCCAATATGCATCTTTTGATCTTTGGTCGTGTCTTAGAGCACTATTAGCTGAATTAACAGCTTGATCATACATCCCTTGTTCAAAGTAAGCATTAGCAATACCTATATATCCTGTAATTTCATTTGGATCTTTACTAATTGCAAGCTGATAAAAGTCTTGTGATTTCTTATATTCTTTTTTTGCAAATAAAATCTCAGCTTTATCATAATAAGTACCAAAATTTCTTTTAACATCAACCGCCTTATTTGCAGTTTCTAATGCCTCATCGTATTTATCGATATAATAAAGAGAACGGATTTTTACATGATAAGCTGTTAACATTTTTTTATCAAGAGCTATCGCTTTATTTGAAAATTTAATTGCATTTTCATATTGCTTTAATTCTAAAGCTAATTTTGCTGCGTTATAACTATGCTCCTCTTTCTTAGGTTCAAGAATTGATGCACGTTCAAAGTCTGCTAATGCATCCTCTGCCTTATTTAATTTAACATAAACATTAGCTCTAGAAACGTATGCTTTCACATAATTTGGATCAAGCTCTAATACTTTGGTATAATTATCAATTGCATCTTGATAATTTCCACTCTCCTTAAAAGTCTCTGCTGTTTTAAAAAATTTCTTAGGGCTCTGCGCAAATAACGAATTTGAGAAAAACAAAAACGCTAAAAATAATATACTTAAATATTTCATGACAACTTTTTTATAAATGTAATTACTTTACTGTTTTTTTGATATTCCTGCAACACTATACAGAATAGTCTGGACAAAGATACTACTATTTTTGCCTAAAAACAAATAAATAACGTATTATTACAAAAAAGTTATTTTTTAAAACTACACGGTCTATATGACTGATTTCATGTGTATTAACTTACTAGCGTACCTACATTTTCACCTTCAACAACCCTTTGAAGTTCATTTTCTTTATTCATGTCAAATATATAAATAGGTAGATTATTCTCTTCACATAATGTAAATGCCGTTAAATCCATTATTGCCAATTTATTTTCGTATGCTGTTTTAAACGACAATTCTTCATACTTCACAGCATCTTTAAACTTCTCAGGATCCTTATCATATACACCATCAACTCTAGTACCTTTAAGAATAGCGTCTGCTTCAATTTCTATTGCTCTTAATGCACTTGCCGTGTCTGTAGTAAAGAAGGGATTACCTGTTCCTCCACTAATTATTACTACCTTACCCTCATCTAAATAACTATTGGCAAGTCTCCTACTCATTTTCTCAGCAATTGGATTTATTTCTAAACCACCAAGAAGGCTAGTTGGGATTCCAATTTTCTCAATTGCACCTTGCAACGAAAGCGAGTTTATTACTGTAGCAAGCATTCCCATATAATCACCCTGTACTCTATCAAATCCCTGACTTGCACCACTTAAACCACGAAAAATATTTCCTCCACCAATTACGATTGCTATCTGCACACCTTTATCGTAAGCTTTCTTAATCTCCTGAGCGTATTCGTCTAGTCTAATAGGATCAATACCATATTGCTTATCTCCCATTAAGGCTTCTCCACTAAGTTTCAATAGTACTTTTTTATATTTCATATTCTTTAATGATTATTTGAGATTGATTATTTGTTTATTTAACATTTAGTTTTCAAAAGTAATATTAATATCCATTACTTAAAACGATTTTATTCTGGGATTAAATTGGCAGGAGCATTAAATAATACATTCTTTATTGTAGAGCAAGTCTTTTATTCATTTTTCTTCTTTGGCGCATTCCCCAAACTGCTGTCCAAGGATATATAAAAACTGCTGTTGGAAGTATTGATAAAAATGGTTCTGGAGTTCCTTTAAGATTATGAATTGCTAAAAGCAATAAAATGGATGATGTAGAAGGCAATATACTTGAAGAAATAATTGCTAAATACACATTATTAATTCCAGTAGAAAGTTTCTCGCTAAAACGCATTACAGCACCACCAAAAAATATTGTAAACAAACCTTGTTTAATAGCTGCTGTAGTTGAGCCTAATATATCAGGCGTACCGTATTCTCTAGCAGTCTCGTAATAATTTACGCCAAAAACCATTAATCCCATTACAACGCTTCCTATTAGCCCCATTTTAAAATCAATATATTTACTTGCCCACTTAATTACACTCATTACTAAATTGTTATAATAAAAAAAACCGTCTTAATCAACTATAGAAAAAGACGGTTTCAATATTTGATTAAGAAATTTTATAGAGCAAGTCTATAAAATTTAGTTACAGTTAAATCTTTATCAGCATTTTTAAGATACTGTTCAACAGAAATCTTATTATCACGAACAAATTTTTGAGCTAATAGAGTATTTTCTTTGTAGAACTTACCTAATTTACCCATAGCAATTTTTTCTAGCATAGCCTCTGGCTTACCTTCTCTTCTTGCTTGATCCATTCCGATTTCAATTTCTTTCTTCACAGTCTCTGCATCAATACCATCTTTATCTAAAGCGATAGGAGCCATTGCTGCAATTTGCATATTGATTTCTTTACCTATTAATTCTACATCAGCTACATCAGCTTTACTTACACCCATTATAGTTGCAAGACGATTTCCTGTATGAATATAAGCAAATACCATCTCATCAGAAATAGTTTGATATTCAACAATTTCAATCTTTTCACCAATTTTACCTAATTGCTCAAGAACAAGTTCACTTATAGTAAGGTCGCCCATTTTTGCAGCTTTAAGATCTTCTACATTAGTAATTTTATTAGCTATTGCAAAATCAATAATACCTTTAACAAAGTTTACAAATTGTTCGTTCTTAGCAACAAAATCAGTCTCACAGCTAATACGTAATACAGCAGCAAATTTCTTATCATCAGAAACTTTAGCTAAAATTACACCTTCAGCAGCATCGCGATCGGCACGCTTATCAGCAATTTTTTGTCCTTTTTTACGAAGAATTTTGATTGCTTTTTCGTTGTCGCCTTCAGCTTCAACAAGAGCATTTTTACAATCCATCATACCTGCACCAGTAATTTTACGAAGTGCATTTACATCAGAAGCAGTTATTTTTGCCATTATATATTTTCTTTTATCTAATTGTTAATAAATTAAGCTTCAGTCTCTTCTACTTTTTCAGCAGCAGCTTTTGCTTCTTTTTTAGCTTTTTCAGCTTTAGCTTGATCATCAGCTCTTTTATCTCTTTCAAGTTTTCTTTCAGCAGCACCTTCTTCAATAGCTGTACAAACTACATCTACAATAAGGGCAATTGATTTAGAAGCATCGTCATTAGCAGGAATTACAAAATCAACATCATTAGGATTTGAATTTGTATCAACCATACCAAAGATAGGGATATTTAATTTTTTAGCTTCAGCAACAGCAATCTTCTCTTTTACTATATCTACGATAAATAGAGCAGCAGGAAGACGAGATAAATCAGAAATACTACCAAAGTTTTTCTCCAACTTAACTCTCTCACGAGAAATCTGAAGACGCTCACGTTTAGAAAGTGCATTATACGCATCACCTTTCATCAACTTATCGATAGTAGTCATTTTACGAACTGCTTTTCTGATAGTAGCAAAGTTTGTAAGCATTCCACCTGGCCAACGCTCAGTAGCGTAAGGCATATTTGTTTTACTAACTCTATCAGCAACGATATCTTTAGCTTGCTTTTTAGTAGCAACGAAAAGAATTTTCTTACCAGATTTAGCGATTTGCTTTGCAGCAGCTGCAGCTTGGTCTAATAAAACTGAAGTTTTTTGAAGGTCAAGAATATGAATTCCATTTTTCTCCATAAAGATATAAGGAGCCATATTTGGATTCCACTTACGTTTTAAGTGACCGAAGTGTACCCCTGCATCAAGAAGGGCATCAAATGTTGTTTTTGACATATTATTTATATATTAAATTGTTTACATTCTGTTTAAACACAACTCCCTGGTAGCCTCCACTTTGCAGCGAAGAGTCCAAGCAGTTTAGATACTAAACAAAAACTAAATATTAACGTTTTGAGAATTGGAAACGCTTACGTGCTTTTGGTTGACCTGGTTTCTTACGTTCAACCATACGAGGGTCACGACGCATAAGGCCATCCTTTTTAAGCATAGGACGATACTCCTCATCAATTTGAACCAAAGCACGAGAGATTGCTAAACGCAATGCTTCTGCTTGTCCTTTAATACCACCACCATCAAGGTTAACTTTAACATCATATTTACCCATATTATCAGTAATGATGAATGCTTGAGTAGCGATATATTGTAAAGTTCCTGTTGGAAAATAAGTTTTATAATCACGTTTGTTTACAGTTATCTCACCATTACCTGGTGTCATATAAATACGTGCAACTGCAGTCTTTCTACGACCTATTACATTAATTACTTCCATGCTTATTTAAGTTCGTTAAGGTTCAACAATGTTGGTTTTTGAGCTTCATGCTTATGTTCTGCACCAACATATACGTGTAGGTTGCGGAATAAGTCTCTTCCTAGTTTATTTTTTGGCAACATACCTTTGATTGCTTTTTCAACTAAAGAACCTGGTTTTTTTGCTAAAATTTCGATAGGAGTAGCAAATCTTTGACCTCCTGGATATCCAGTATGTCTAATATATTGCTTATCAGTCATTTTTTTGCCCGTCAATGTGATTTTCTCAGCATTGATAATAATTACGTTATCTCCACAATCTACGTGAGGAGTAAAATCTACTTTGTGCTTACCTCTTAATAAAAAAGCGGCTTTTGAAGCCAAGCGACCTAAAGTAGCACCATCTGCATCTAACACAACCCAGTTTTTATGAACTGTGTTTTTGTTTGCTGAGATAGTTTTATAACTTAAAGTATTCATTCGTTTTGCTTTAATAAATTATAAAAAAATTAATTAATGGCTATAATATCCTTCAATCTCATAGAAACCGTAGTTATTATACGCCGTACATTAAAACATAGTATTTCCTTAAGAAACACTAATCAACAACTCTTTAATATTACTGCCATTGGGCAATGTTATCTGGCTTCCAGCGCACCATCGCTAGCTTCTTTTCTTAAAATTCCAGAATAAAAACAGCTCTAAAAAAGAGTCAAATCCCTAATAGTCAAGAATATAATACAATTCTCTCAATTCGGGCTGCAAAAGTAGAACATATTTTTTTAATAGCCAAACCTTTAGGGTGGTTTTTCAGAGGAAAATGACAAGTTTTTAAAGAGTTTAATAATTTTATGCACTTCAATACTTAAATTATTTATCTTTGTAAATTGTACGAACCGATATTTTATGCATAAAACATTACTTTTACTTATACTAACATTATCTTTTACTTTTGTTTATGGGGCTAATAATGACAGTATCCCAAATACGAAAGAATATAAGAATATTATTCGTTGGAATATTACTCCAATGGCTATGGTTGGTCCAAAAAGCTTAGTCTTAGGATATGAAAGAATTGTTAAA
>Ga0256827_10000924_pt1 | contig 18526 bp, 16 predicted proteins | sample CV84metaG_FD_185977 | JGI IMG/M metagenome (GOLD analysis project Ga0256827, IMG submission 185977) | Hydrothermal vent microbial communities from East Pacific Rise, Pacific Ocean - CV84 | ecosystem: Environmental > Aquatic > Marine > Hydrothermal vents | place: Pacific Ocean: East Pacific Rise... | reverse complement strand
AAATGGAGAGTGACGGTCTATTAAATCTTTTTTAGCTTCTCTTTCTACTGTATCGATATCAACATATTTGTTAATCTTTGGCATATTAAATCCTTCTGTTTTTTAAAATTTAATAGTATTGTAACTATTATTACTTTTAGTTAAACATAAATGAAATGGTACATATCTTAGTTAAGATTTTTTTTATATTTTGTAGATCACAGAAGTATTTAACCAAAAAAGCGATAAAATCGTGATAATTAAATCCTATTTAAAGAGAGCTATATTATGCTAAAACCGTTACTAATTGAAGTTGGTGTTGAAGAACTTCCAGCAGTTCCACTTTTAAAAGAGTTAAAAAATATAGAAAAAAAATATACAGATATTTTAGAACAAAATTCACTATTGTGTGATTTTGAATTTTATTATACTCCTCGCCGTTTAGTGATCTGGCATAGAGAGTTTCCTACATATCAAGAAGATAGTGTTGAAGAGTTTTTTGGGGCACCTTTAAATGTTGCATTTAAAGATGGTAAGCCTACTCGTGCAGCTGAAGGATTTGCTAAAAAATGTGGTGTTCCTTTGGATGAGGTAGGAAGAGGAGAAAAGGGTGGAAAAGAGGTTCTTTATTATAAAAAAGAGCTAAAAGGAAAATCATCTATTGAGCTTTTATCTAACATTGTAAATAGTTGGATAAGATCTTTAGAGTTTGGAAAAACGATGAGATGGGGGAGTGCTAGTGAAAGTTTTATTCGTCCTATTCGTTGGTTAAATGTTATGTTAAATGATACTCTTGTAGATGTTGAACTTTTTGGAATTAAATCAGCCAAAAAAACTTTTGTTCATCGCATCAGTAATTTTGAATCGATCTCTTTAGATGGTGCTAAAGATTATTTTGAGATATTGAAAAATGGAGGAGTAACACTTTATCAAGATGAGAGACGAAAAGCTATTTTAGAAAATTTTGCATCTTTAGAAAAAGAGTTTAATATAAATATAGAGATTGATGCAGATCTATTGGATGAAGTTGTTGCTATTACTGAAAATCCTAAAGCACTTTTAGGTTCATTTGATGAACAGTTTTTAAGATTACCTGATGAAGTTATTATTGTTTCGATGAAAGAGCATCAACGTTATTTTCCAGTTTTTAAAGATGGTAACCTTATAAATAAATTTTGTGTTGTTTCTAATGCTTTAACAGATAATTATTCAAAAGTTATTGAAGGAAATGAGAGAGTTTTACGTCCACGCCTTGCTGATGGTCTTTTTTTCTTAGATAATGATATTAAAAATGGTCTAAGTATAGATGGATTGGAAAAAGTTGCATTCTTTAAAGGTTTGGGAACAGTTGCAGATAAAATAAAACGAGAAGAGAAGATAGCAAATACTCTTTTTGACCTTTATACACCTAATGAAAGTAGAGAAGATTTAACAAAAGCTATCAATTTAGCAAAAGCTGATTTGATGAGTGAGATGGTTTTTGAGTTTACAGAACTTCAAGGTCTTATGGGTGGATACTATGCCAAAATTGCAGGAGAGAATGAGGCTGTATCTTTAGCTATTACAGAGCAATATCTTCCAGATGGTGAAGATAGTGAACTGCCATCAACTCTACTCAGTGCAATAGTAGCGATGAGTTTAAAACTTGATACTCTTTTAGCCCTTTTTAGTATAAACCAAATCCCAACAGGTTCACGTGACCCATTTGCTCTTCGTCGTGCTGTTAATGGATTGGTACGTATTACAGTGAAACATAATTTAGCATTTGATGTATCAAAAACTCTAGCACTACTTGCACAAAACTATGAAAATATTGATATGAAAAAACTTGAGAGTTTCTTTTTAGAGAGAGTGAAGCAATATTATAAAGTAAATCCATCTATTGTGGAAGCTGTATTAGCTTCAGGAGAGAGAGAACTGTTAAATATAGGGAAAAAGATAGAAGCATTAAACAATCTTGTAAATTCAGATGATTTTAGTGAAATCTCTTCAACATTTAAAAGAGTTGCAAATATAACAAAAGGGATAGACCTTTTAGCAGAGATGAAAATTGAAGAACCTCTTTTACAAGAGGATGCTGAAAAAGTTTTATATGCTCAATATAGTAAAGTTTTAGCACAAAGTTATGAAACTTTTGAAGAGGAGCTAGATGCACTTTTAGGTTTAAAACCTGAGTTAGATAAGTTTTTTGAAGATGTGATGGTAAATGTAGAGGATGAAGCTATCAAAAACAATAGAAAATCTTTAATAGCTTCTATATATAAAAGCATATTGAAAATAGCAGATATTAAAGAGGTAAGTATTTAATATATGGCAGATGATGCTGAAAAAACAGAAGAACCGACCCCCAAGAAGATAGAAGATGCCAGAAAAGAGGGTAATGTTCCGAAGTCACAAGATACTTCGGGGGTTATCACTCTTTTTGTAGCTATTCTATCTCTTCTAATGTTGTTTCCCTATATGGCTGAACACGTTGTTACTCTTTTCAAATATTATTTTTCTCTACTTGGATTTAGAACTATTGATAAAGCTTCTTTGATAGATATTGCTGTTGTGACAATGAAAGAGTTTTTATTTATCATTATGCCAATAGCTGTTATAGTTGCTATCTCTGGAGTTGTGGCAGGGTTGGCTCAGTTTGGTTTTTTATTTACTACTAAAGCTATAATGCCAGATTTTAAAAAGATAGACCCTATCAAAGGTATGAAAAATCTTTTTTCTATGAAAAAATTGATTGAGGGTATTAAAATTACTTTTAAATCACATGTAACTTTAGGGGTAGGATTTATCTTCTTCTTTTTCTTTATTAAAGAGTTGCCAACCGTTGCTCTATTTAGTTTAGGTGACCAACTTGATTGGGTTATAAGTAAAATTATAACTATCGCTTTTGTTATGCTTTTTATTATCTTTATTTTTGCTGTTATTGACCTTATTATTGTTCGAAAACAGTATTTTGATGGGCTTAAAATGTCTAAACAAGAGATTAAAGATGAGATGAAAAATGTAGAGGGTGACCCTCTTATAAAATCAAAAATTCGTCAAATTCAGATGCAAGCTTCTAAAAAAAGAATGATGGCTGAAGTTCCCAATGCTGATGTTGTCGTAACCAATCCAACCCATTATGCAGTTGCTATTAAATATGATGAAGAAAAATCTCATGCACCAATAGTTGTAGCAAAGGGTATAGATAATCTAGCACAGCAGATTAAAAAGATAGCAAGAGAGGAGAAAGTGCATATAGTACAAAATCCACCATTAGCAAGAAGTTTATATAATGAAGTAGAGTTAGAAAAACCTATACCAGAGGCACTTTTTGGAGCTGTTGCTGAACTATTAGCTTATGTGTATAAGATGAATAAAAAATAAAAATAGTATAATAGTAAATAATGAATGAAATTTTAAAAAACATAGAAGATGTAAAGCATATCGAGATAGTTGTTAAAAGTGAGGGACTTTTTGTTGCAAGTGCTTTATATACATATATATTGACATTGCATAAGAAGGTTTCTTTAGTTTGTAAATCACCTAACCTTGAGTATAAATATAAATTTTTACCTTGGTTTGAGAAGATTAAAAAGAGTGATACTCCTTCAGCAGATTTGAGTATAAAACTTGAGATTGATGGTGAAAACCTTTATGATTATTTTGAAAAAAATAGTATTAACATCAATAAAAAAATGGCAACGGCTCTTTATGGTGCATTGTTAGATGAATCTGATGGTTTTAGAAATAATAATATAGGTACAAATTTTTTTACTAAAGTATCAAATTTAATTAAATATGGTGCTGAATATAAAATATGTCAGCAGTTTATTGTTGAGTATAACTCTTTAGCTTTATTACGTTTAAAAGCGATTTTATTACAAGAGATGATTTTAGTAAATGATGCAAAAAGTGCGATATTTTTTCTTTCAGATGAGAGTTTAAAAGCAACAGGTGCAGGGTTGAAAGATGCAAAAAAAATTATGAAAGAACCATTTTCTTTACCATATATTGAGAGTGCTATACTTTTAAGTAGTGATGAAAATGATGTTGTTACCATATTAAATAAGGAAAAAAGTTTTGAATAGAAGAAAGAAATCGCCAATAGGTGGAATATTAATATTTGGTTTATTAGTTGCAGGTGCTGGATTTGTTTATACATCTGATATGTTTGAGAGAGATAAACCTACTATTAGTGTAGAGAGTAATGGATATTGGAACCTTAAAAAACCTATCCCTATATCTATCGATGATGCAAGTGGATTGCGTTCATATAAAGTAACTTTAAAAACACCAAACAATGAAACAGTAGTTATGGATGAGATATTTATGAGTCCTAAAAAAGAGATAACATTAGATGTAAAAGCTCCAAGAAGTATATATGCTATTAAAGCGAGTAGTGTTACATTGATTGTTGAAGCGACAGATACAAGTAAGTGGAATTTATTGAAAGGGAATAGTGTTGTTAAAAGATATAAACTTAATATAGATAAACATAGACCACGATTAAATATTGTTAGTCATTCATATAAAATTTCAAAAGGTGGTTCAGCAATAGTTATCTTTAAAGCTGAAGATGAAAATATTGATGAACTTTATATAGAATCTACAAATGGTAAAAAATTTAAAGTAGAGGAGTTTTATAAAGATGGATATTATATATCTCTTTTAGCATGGCCTGTTATGAATGATGATTTTAAAGCAACGGTTATTGCAAAAGATTTTGCAGGTAATATAGCAAGAGAATATGTTCCTTTATATTTAAAAGAGAAAAATTATAGAGTTTCAAATATTAAATTGAGTGATAAATTTTTAAAAGGAAAAATTGCTGATTTAGCTGAAGATTTTGTTGAAACACAAGGTGTTGAAAACTCTCTTGAACAGTTTAGAATTATAAATGAAACAGTAAGAGCTAAAAATGAAAAATTAATTCATGAACTATCTTCGAAAGTTTCAGATGAACGAATTAGTAACTTTAAAATCAATAGAATGTACCCACTTAGAAATGCTCAAGTTGTTGCTAGATTTGGTGACCATAGAAAATACTTTTATGATGGAGATTTTATAAGTGAATCGTATCATTTAGGTTTGGATTTAGCAAGTAACTCTATGGCAAAAATCAAACCTCAAAATGGTGGTGAAGTTGTTTATGCTGATTTTAATGGTTTGTATGGACATATGCCGATGATTAGTCACGGATTGGGTTTATATACTATATATGGACATTGTTCAACTCTGAAAGTGGAAGCTGGTGAGCATATTAAAGCAAGAACTGTTATTGCAAATACAGGAAAAAGTGGTTATGCTATGGGTGACCATCTTCATTTTGGTGTGTTAGTTCAAGGTATTGAGGTTCGTCCTCAAGAGTGGATGGATAAAGATTGGATTAGAATAAATATTACTAATATTATCAAAAATGCTAAAAAAATTATAAACAGAAACTAGAAGTTTAAAAGGATTAAAAATGTATCAAACCACTATCAAAAAAGCTGTTGAATTAGTTGGAATTGGTTTACACAAAGGCTCACCAGTTAAATTAAGATTAGAACCATTAGCCTCAAATAGTGGTATCATTTTTTATCGTAGTGATGTAGATGTTGCAATAGCTTTAAAGCCTGAAAATGTTGTCGATACAAAGATGGCAACAGTGATAGGAAAAGATGGTTATGTTATATCCACAATAGAACATCTTTTATCTGCTGTCTATGCTTATGGCATAGATAATTTAAAAATTATAGTAGATGCAGATGAAGTTCCTGTTATGGATGGCAGTAGTGCAAGTTTTTGTATGCTACTTGATGAAGCGGGTATAATAGAGTTAGATATACCTAAAAAGATAATGCGTATTAAAAAAGAGATAGAGGTTGTGGAGGGAGAAAAATATGTAAAACTCTCTCCAGCTTCTGATTTAAAATATGATTTTACTATTAAATTTCCTCATCCTGTTATCAATAAACAGGAGTATGTGTTGAAGTTTACAAAAGATAGTTATAAAAAAGAGATTTCAAGAGCAAGAACTTTTGGCTTTCTACATGAAGTACAATATCTACGTTCAAAAGGTTTAGCTCTTGGTGGTTCACTAGAAAATGCGATAGTTTTAGATGAAAAAAAGATTTTAAATCCTGAAGGGCTTCGTTTTGATGACGAGTTTGTTCGTCATAAAATTTTAGATGCTATTGGTGATATGTCATTGATTGGAATGAATTTTATAGGAAATTATGAAGCATTAGCAGGAAGTCATGATTTGAATCATAAATTGACACTAGAACTTTTAAAAAGTCCAGAAAATTATGAAGTTGTAGAGTTAGTTGGTGCAAAAACAGCAGAGTTAGAAAAAGCTTATGCATAATAAAAAAGTAGATATTTTACTCATAGCATTGAGTTCTCCTATTCAAATTGGTGTATATGAAAATAATTTATTAATAGATACAATAGTTAGTGAAGAAAAGAGTTCTGATATATTGGCTATTATTTTTAAAGAGTTGTTTGAAAAATATGATGTAGAAAAACTGTTTTATGCAAATGGGCCAGGAAGTTTTATGGCTATTAAAGTGACGTATATATTTTTAAAATCTATAAGCATCTTAAAAAAGATACCACTATATGCAACAGATGCTTTTAAATTTAATGAAAATAGACCAATAAAAGCGATTGGAAAGTTACATTTTGTTAAAATTTCATCAGAAATTCAAACTCAAAAATTAGACAATATAGTTGAAGCAAAGTTTACACTTCCTTCTCTATTAAAGTATAATGAGTTTAGTACAAATACAGAACCTTTATATATAATAGGAGCTGTTTGATAGGATAATAATTGATAGTAAGTGTACCAGCCACAAGTGCAAATTTAGGACCAGGGTTTGATTCATTAGGATTAGCCGTAGACCTATGTAATAAAGTAGAGTTTCATCACTCTAAGTTTTTTAGTGTAAATATTAAAGGTGAGGGTGAAAACAATCCACGATTAAAAGGTAACAACCTTTTTATCAGTATCTTTAATGAACACTATTCCCGTTTAACAAAAAAGAAACAAAATTTTAAATTTACTTTCTATAATCAGATACCGATGTCAAGAGGCTTAGGTAGTTCTTCAGCTGTTATTGTAAGTGCTATTGCTAGTGCTCATGAAGCTGTTGGTATAAAAGTTTCTAAACGTCGTATCTTAAATCATGCTTTAGTGTATGAACCACATCCTGATAATATTACACCTGCTGTAATGGGTGGTTTTAATACTGCAACCATTGAAAAAAATAAAGTTTTTTCTCAACGAAAACATCTTCCAGATTATTTGAAAGCTATTGTAGTTATTCCAAATAAACAGATGAGTACAGCAAAAGCAAGAACACTTCTTCCTAAATCTTATTCTAAAGAGAATGCGATATATAATCTTTCACATAGTGCTTTGACAGTTGCTGCTTTTTTTAATGAAGATTGGGAGATGTTAAAGTTAGCTGCACAAGATAGATTTCATCAAAAAGCGAGAATGAAATCATTACCAGAACTTTTTAGTGTACAAAAAGTAGCTTATGAAAGTGGTGCTTTAATGAGTACACTTTCAGGGAGTGGTTCAACATTTTTTTCTATGGCATATGATGATGATGCAGCAATGATTGCAAATAGATTGAAACAAAAATTTCCAGATTTTGCAGTAAAAATTTTGGATTTTGATAATGATGGATTGATTATCCAACGATAATATTCCTAATTAAAGTAAAAATTAGATATAATGGTGGCAAAATTGCATTTACCGATTCGAATGTGTATCTCTTGTCGAGAGAGAGAAATACAAGATAAATTATATAGATTACAGTGTATAGATGGTTCTATAAAACAATTTACAAAAAGTGGTAGAAGTTTTTATTTATGTAACAATTGTCTTTACCAAGAAAAGAAAGTTTTAAAAGCACTAATGCGACAATGCAGAGGTGGTGATAAAGATAAATTTATGAACAGATTAAAGGAGATCATCACTGATGGCAGAAAAAGTTAAAGTACATGAAATTGCAAAGGAGCTAGGAATAGTTTCTAAGGATGTTCTAAAAAAAGCAACTGATTTAAAGATTGAAGTTAAATCAGCACAGAGTAGTATGACGATGGAAGAAGCAGAAAAAGTAGCGAAATTTATAATGAATGGCGAACAAAATGATGCTTCTAGTACAGAAATTAAATCGACTAAAGTAGCGACTAAAAAAGTTGTAAACAATAGCTCTAAAGATGAAACTCCTAAAGAGGAGAAAAAAGATTCTAAAGATTCTTTAGTTGAGGAAAATACAACTGAAGAAACAGTAACTTCATCAGAAGAGAAAGAAACAGTAAAAGAGGAAAAAAGCGAGGAAAAAATAGATGAGAAAAAAACATCATCTGTTAAAAGAACTCCTAAAAATACTTTAAAAATAGTAAAAGCATCTGCTCCAACTATTAAAAAGACAGGGCTTAAAATTGTTAAAAAAAGAAAGCCAAAAGTAGAAGAAAATTATAATTTACCTCAAAAACAAGCATCTGTATCCTCTTATGGGAAGATGAGTGCTGAAGTTTTAGCTGAATTAGCACAAAGAAAAAGAACAAAACAATCAAACCGTACAGCAAGTAAACAAGAACAGGGTAAACGTCTTGACATCTTTGGTGGTTCTATGAGTGATGTATCTATGGATATGGATAATCAAGTTGTTCTTTTAGATTTAAACTCAACAGAACGTGCAACACTTCCAGCTGAAGAGCAAAGAAAACCTCGACAACCAAGACCAGCTGGTAGAAATGGAAATAAAAAATCTGCTCCACGTGGTAGAAAAGTTCGTAAAGATGTGAAGAAAAAATATAAAAAAGCATCTCACGAAGAGGAAGTTGTTACACATGTAGAGATACCTGAAGATATTCGTGTTTATGAGTTTGCAGAAGCACTTAAACGACCAATGTCAGACATCATTAAAGTTCTTTTTGACCTTGGTATGATGAAAACAAAAAATGATTTTCTTGGTAATGATGAGATAGAAATATTGACAGAAGAGTTTGATGTTGAAGTAACTATCATTGACCCTAAAGATGAGTTTACTCATGTTGAAAATGATATTGAGATAGACCCAGATGCTACTGAAAGACCTCCTGTTATTACAATAATGGGTCACGTAGACCATGGTAAAACTTCATTACTTGATGCTATTCGAGAAGCAAAAGTAACAGATGGTGAAGCTGGTGGAATTACTCAACATATTGGTGCATATACGATAGAACAAAAGGGGAAAGCTATAACATTTATAGATACTCCAGGTCATGCTGCATTTAGCCATATGCGTGAGAAAGGTACTGAGATTACAGATATTATAGTAATCGTTGTTGCTGCTGATGATGGTGTAAAACCTCAAACTCTTGAAGTTATTAAACTTGCTAAAGAATCAGGTGCTCCAATAATTGTAGCATTAAATAAGATGGATAAAGAGACTGCACAACCAGATATGGTAAAAGGTCAAATGGCAGAACATGGTATCAATCCAGTTGATTGGGGTGGAGATATTGAATTTGTTCCTGTATCAGCTAAATCTGGAATGGGTATAGATGATTTACTTGAAAATATCCTTACAACAGCTGAAATTTTAGAACTTAAAGCAAATGAAAATACGATGGCTAAAGCAGCTGTTATAGAGTCTTCTTTAGAAAAAGGCCGTGGTCCAGTTGCAACTGTAATCGTTCAAAATGGTACTCTTAAAGTTGGAGATTATGTTGTATGTGGTGCTTCATATGGTCGTGTAAAAGCGATGATGGATGAGCATAAAAAACAGATAAAATCTCTTTTACCATCTCATACAGCAGTTGTTGCAGGATTGAATGAAGTTCCTGCTTCTGGTGAAATAATGATGGTTATGAGTAGTGATAAAGAGGCAAAAGAGTTTGCTTTAAAACGTCATGAATATGATAGACATAAAGAGCTTTCAGTAAGTATGAAATCTTCATTAGAAGATATGACAGCTATGATAGCAGAGGGTAAACTAAAATCTCTTAAAGTTGTACTTAAAACAGATGTTCATGGAACTCTTGAAGCTATTAGAAGTTCTATTACTGCTCTTAGAAACGATGAAGTAAAAGTAAATATCATCTCTAGTGGTGTTGGTGGGATTACTGAAAATGATGTTGAACTCGTAAATAACTCTGAAAATTGTGTTCTTCTCGGATTTAATGTACGTCCAACTGGTGCAGTAAAAGCAAGTGCTAAACAGAAAAATGTTGAGATTAAAACTTATTCAATTATTTATCAACTTATAGATGATATTACTGGTATGCTTACTGGTATGATGGCTCCAAAATATACAGAAGAAAATACTGGTCAAGCAGAAGTTAGAGAAGTATTTAAGATACCTAAAGGTGTTGTTGCTGGTTCTGTTGTTGTTGATGGACGTCTTATTCGTGGTGGTATGGTTCGTGTTATTCGTGAGGGTGTTGTTTATTACGAAGGTGAGCTTACTTCACTTAAACGTTTTAAAGATGATGTTGAAGAGATTGGTAACGGTTATGAGTGTGGTGTTGTTATTAGTGGTTATGACGATGTACGCCCAGGAGATGTTCTTGAAACATTCAAAAAAGTTGAGCAAAAAGTTTCTTTATAGATGACTGAAGCTCAAATAAAGTTAAAGAGAACAGAATCAATTCTTCTTGAATTGGTTCCTCAAGCTCTAGGTGCGATGAATGATAAAAGACTTCACGAATTAAATATTATTGAAGTTGTATGTTCTCGTGGTAAAAGTGATGCAAAAGTTTACATAAACCCCTATGATTTATCAGAACAGGAACAGAGAGATTATCTTAAATTATTAAGAAAAGCTCGTCCAATAGTAGAAACATTTTGTTTAAAAGACCAAGGGTGGTATCGTTGTCCAACATTTACTTTTGAATTTGATACACAGTTAGCAAAAACAAAAAAGTTAGATGATTTATTTAAACAGATAGCAAAGGAGAGTTCAGATGAGTCTTGAAAGTGATATAAAATCGATTGTAAAATCGGTTGATTTAGAGTTATATGATACGGTTGTTGTAAATGAAAATGATGAAACTATCTATCGTGTAAGTGTTATCTCTACTGAAATTAAAGATGGGAAAAGGGCAGGAGTAAGTCTTGACAAATGTGTTGAACTTACTCACCTTATATCTCCTCTTCTTGACGTTACTCCTCCTGTTTCGAGTGATTATAGATTGGAGGTTGGAACAGCTGGAATAGAACGTAAACTTACAACTTTATCACATTTTAAAAAATCTATTGGTGAAAAGGTATCTTTACTTTATTCAGCAAAAGAGAAAGTGAGAGGAATTTTAACAGAAGTTGAAGGTTCTAACATAATCGTTACTACAAATGAAGATGAAAAAGTTGTAGTAGAGTTTAATGATATAAACAAAGCTAAAACATATTTTGAATGGTAATAGATTCTAACTTTTATATGGGTTTAGCCTTACAAGAGGCTTGGAAATATCAAGGTTTAACATATCCAAATCCAGCAGTTGGATGTTGTATTGTTGGTCAAAATGGTGAAATTTTGGCTATCAATGCACATCAAAAAGCTGGAGAACCTCATGGCGAGGTTATGGCTTTAAAAGATGCCTACTACAAACTTACACAAGATGATAAAATATTAAATATCATCTCATCTAATGAAATTCATCTCTATCTACTCTCAAATCATAAAAATATTTTTAAGAATATCTCCTTATATACAACATTAGAACCCTGTTCTCATATAGGAAAAACTCCCTCCTGTGCCTCTTTAATATCTCAATTAGGTATAAAAAAAGTATATGTAGGTTCAAATGATTTTAATGAAGAAGCCTCCAAAGGAAACTTAATATTACAAGAGAGTGGGGTAGAGGTATATGAAAAAATATTGGAAGAGAGATGCAATCATCTACTAGAACCTTTTAAACTATGGCAAAAGAAGAATTTTATCTTTTTCAAATGGGCGCAAAGATTGGATGGTACTACTGACAACGGTATTGTAAGTTCTCAAAAATCAAGAAAAAATGTACATGCTATGAGAGATGTTTGTGATTTACTTGTGATAGGTGGTAATACAGTCAGAATAGATAGACCAACACTTGATGCAAGGTTAGTTGAGGGAAAAGCACCCGATATTTTGATATTATCAAGATGTAATAATTTTGATAAAACTATACCACTCTTTTATGTTGAAAATAGAACTGTTTATATAGAAGATAATTTATCAAGAGTAGCACAATATAAAAATATTATGATAGAGGGAACATCTAAGATGTTTGAACTTACTCGTGATATTACTGATTTTTATCTTTGCTATTTAGCACCTAAGTTTGGTGGTAAAAATGGTTTTGAGAAATTAGAGGAAGATTTAGAAATTTTAAATATAGAAAAAGAGATACAAGATATAATTATGTGGATGAAAAGGAGATAATATATGGCTAATGAAGAGAATAAACAGGAAAAAATAGTTTCGATGTTTGACGATATTGCACCAACGTATGATACTGCAAATCGTGTTATGAGTATGGGTATAGATAAAAGTTGGAGACGTAAAGCGTGTGATTTAGCGTATGATTATTCTGCAAAAAATTCATTAGATAAGATTGTTGATGTTGCTTGTGGTACAGGTGATATGATGGATTTTTGGCAAAAAAGAGCTGAGAAAAAAAATATTGAAATTAAAGAGATAGTTGGAGTAGACCCATCAGTTGGTATGGTTGGTGTTGCTCGTGAAAAGTACCCCAATTTTAACTATTATATCTCAAAAGCGACAGAAATTCCTTTAGATGATGCTAGTGCTGATATTTTAAGTATCACGTATGGTATAAGAAATGTTGTAGAGAGAGAAGAGGCTTTAGAAGAGTTTAATAGGGTTCTTAAAAAAGATGGTTTAGTCGTTATACTAGAGTTTATGAAAAATGAAAACCCATCATTTTTAGGAAAAGTTATGAACTTTTATACAAATAAAATTCTCCCAAAAGTTGGTGGTTTTATCTCTAAAAATATAGAGGCGTATGAGTATTTACCAAACTCAATAGAAGATTTTTCAACAGTAGAAAATATGCAAAATGAGTTAGAAAAAGCTGGTTTTGAGATGCTTTATACTAAAAGCTTTTCTATGGATATATCTACTTTGCTTATCGCTAGAAAGAAGTAAAAAAGTGATAAACCTCTATTGAACTTTTTAGAGGTATCACTTAAATTTATTTCAAAAACCGTCTATTATTATTCATAACATCTAAAACAATTTTACTTTCAATTTTTGCATTTTTTACTTTTCTATAATGTTTATTGTTGCGTATCTCATTTTGAAACATCTTATTTGGTAGATTTGAAAATATATAACTATATTTATCTGTGACTATGGCATTGTTATTCCAATTAGCTGTAAAGGTATAGTCTCTATGAAAATCTTTAGAGAAGAGATTATATCCATTACTATAATCGGAACTACTATTTTTAACACCGAGAAGAGTTAAAAGTGTCGGGACAATGTCATTATGACTTGTTAAAAGATTAGTATAATTCAGTGGTAATTCTACCTTCATATCTTTTGGTAATTTTATGATAAGTGGTGAATTTATTTGTGCTTTTGAAAATGCTGAATTATGCCCAAAATAACCATATTCATAAAACTCTTGCCCATGGTCAGATGTATATATAATAAGTGCATTATCATAAAGATTTTTCTTTTTAAGTTTTTCTATCATCTCTCCAAAAAGTTTATCATTATAGTAAACAGCATTTTTATATCTTGCAAGGATAGAGCCTATATCTTTATCTCCTTTTTTTACTGTAAGATAGTTTATATTTTCATCTCTTGCATGAAATTTATTAAACTTTGCTGGAAAAGAGTAACCGTGAGGTGAGTCTAAAAAGATAAAACTAAATATAGGTTTATCTTTTGGATATTTATCAACTTGATGTAAAAAATATTGTGAACTTGCTCTATCTTTTTCCCATGGAGTACCATCAAAATCATCTTTTATAGAGTTTTGAACATTGACATAGCATGTATTTTTAAATTCAGGCCAATTTGTATTGGTAGAGGAGATAATATCTATATAATAGTTTAAATCTTTTAAAACATCAAAAAGTATAGAACCTTGATTTGCATTTAAAAAAGAGAACCAATAGGTTGAGTTTAGTCCATACATTAAAGAAAATATTCCAAAACGAGTTGCATTTCCTCCACTTCTATGGTTGTTGAAAACAAGAGATTCTTTTTTAAACTGTTCTATATTTGGTGCTGTTTCTTCATTTAGTATATCATTTCGTACTGCATCACTAGCAAATATAAATATATTAATCTTTTTACTATCTTTCTTAAACTTTATTTTATGGAGTGGATAGTTTAGTTTTGCTTTTGTTTTGATAATATTTTGAGTTTCTACCTTAGGTTTGTAATCAAAATATTTATATGCTAATTTATTAAATGTTAAAGGTTGATAGAGAGGGATAACTTTAAAATTTGAGAGTAATTCATTATTAGAAAAGAGTGATAGAAATCCATAAGAGATTTTTTCACTCATGATAATAAAGAGAAGAGGGATAGTTACCATTTTATTAATTTTACTATTTAATTCTGATTTATATATTTGATGTGTATTAAAAAGTTTATGAATGATAAAAATTTCAAACCAAATAAAACCTATAATAAGAGTTATTATAACAGCAATAGGTGTAACACCTAATTGAATGGAATCGATAGCATCAGGAGATGTTAATATATTTAAAACCATCGCATTAATATGAAATTTATATAATCTAAAGATAAAAAAATCGATAATGAGTGAAAGATTAGTGACTATAAAAAGAGTTGTAGCAATATAGAGTATAAATTTTTCTGTGAAAGTAAAGAAAAATAGCACTATATAAAAAATTATATATAAAATCACACTACTCGAGATAGCTCCAAAAAGTGTGAGTGTAAAACTTAAAGCTGAATAGTTTTCATTATATGAAAGAAAAAGAGTAAATATAGCTATTGTCAATGCTAGATTTATCTTAAAAAAGAGAGAGAAGTTACTGTTTTTCATCTGTTATCCTTGTGTAAATTTTTGTTGTAAATTTTATAGGAACCATAAATATAGTTAAGTCCCTCTTTTACAAACTTTTCATCATATCTTAATTTTTGATACTTTAAGTTATATATAATAGCTTTACTATCTTTTTGAAAAAGAATAAATCTATCATCTTTCACATAAGCATAAGCTCCTCTATGAACAATAAGAGCTGAAGAGTGAATATTTTTAGTCAAATCTATTCCCATAGCTGGAATATCAGCATCAATACCAGCTATATCTAAAAGAGTAGGTGCTATATCTATCTGATGTGTTGTACCTTTTATCTCTTGAGGTTCTATATCGTTAGATAGAAAAAGTGCTGGAATTTTGAACTCTTGAATAGGAATTTTATGCGCCCCCGATATATGTGCATTATGGTCAGCTACAATAGCTAAACAACCTTTATTAAAAAAATTGTTTTCTTTTAAATTTATATAGAAACTGTGAAGGGCATAATCACTATATTTGATAGCATTTGCAAAAGATTGGATAGGTGCTTTTTTATAATACTCGATTTTTCCACTGGGATAGTCAAAAGGCTTATGGGAGGAGAGAGAAAACATCATAAGAAAAATTGGTTCTTTTGCATTTTTTAAAATCTCTTCAGCTTTATTATAAAGAGCTTCATCACATACTCCCCAAGTATATCTTTTTATGGAGTTATCAAAGTTATATTTATCAAAAACTTCATCAAATCCATTACTCAAAGCAAACCCTTTCATATTGTCAAATTTACTATCTCCTCCATATAAAAAGATAGTTTTATATCCTTTTTTTTTCATAGTTGAAGCGATAGTCCAAAATTTTTGTTGGGACTTTGCTAATTTGAGATAGCTGTTTGTATATGTTGGAAAGAGGGAGGTTGTTACCGCTTCAAAACCTCTATTTGAACGGTTTGAAGAGGAGTACATATTTGAAAGGAAGAGTCCTTTTTTACTCATCGCATCAAAATAGGGAGTTGTGGGTGTCCCACCTAAAGAACCAACATAACTATTACCAAAACTTTCCATAAGAACTAGAACAACACTTTTTTTTCTTTTAAAAGTAGATTTTTGAGTATGAAGAAGAGAGTTCTGTGTTAGATAATTATGAGGTCGTAGTGTTTGAAGATTTTTTATAATCTTTTTCTCTTTTACTCCATAAGAGGGCATCTCTTCTCCCTTTTTAAGATAGATAGCATAGAGTAAAGCAAATGTAGAGTTATTTACTATATCATTTTTTAAAACAGAGTTACTGTAACTATAAAAACTTTGATTTGGTGTAGATGAACTAACAGAGGAGCGTATACCTAAAAAAAGAGTAGCTAAAATAAAAGGGAGTATGATAAGTTTAGGGATAATTTTTGTAGGTGGTAATAGCTTTTTCGTATAGATAAAAAGTTTATAACTAAGATATAAAAGTATAGGTGTGGCGATAATAATATCAACACTATAAGATTTCCAAATCATAGCAAACACCTCTTGAGGATATTCTAAATATTCTACAAAAAGATAGTTTAATCGTGTTTGAAACTCTTTAAAAAAGAAAAAATTTATAATCTCTAAATAGGCAAATATAAAAAATGAAAGTGTTAGAAATAATCTTGAAAGAGCTACTAAATTTAGAGTAAAAAAGAGAATTGGAAAAACTAATATAGATGAAATAACTATAATATCCATTCGTAAAGAGTAGAGTATGAAAAATGGGTCGATAGTTATATTGTAATTATATACTAAAATAAATCTTGAACTAAAAAAGAGGAGTAAAAGTAGAAGTGAATATATAGCAAACAGTTTATAGGAGAGAAAAAGATTTTTTATTTTCAAAAAGATTTCCTTTATTTTTTCAACTTTATAACAGATTAATGCTTAATATTTATTGTTTTTTGCTAAAGTTACACTAATTAAAATATTATTTTTAAACAAGGAAAAATATGAATTTTCAACCACTAGGAAATAGAGTTTTAGTAAAGCGTGTAGAGGAAGCTACTACAACAATGTCAGGTATTATCATTCCAGACAATGCAAAAGAGAAGCCATCAAGTGGTGAAGTTGTTGCTGTAAGTAAAGAGGTTACAGTTTTAGAAAATGGAAACAAAGTTCTTTTTGGCAAATATGCTGGAAATGAGGTTTCATTTGAGGGAACTAAATATATAGTTTTAGATGTAGAAGATATTTTTGGAATAGTAGGATAATATAATGGCAAAAGAGATAATTTTTTCAGATACAGCTAGAAATAGCTTAGCTCGTGGTGTTGAGAAACTAACAGATGCAGTAAAAGTAACTATGGGACCTCGTGGTCGTAATGTGCTTATTATGAAAAGCTACGGTGCTCCTGTTCTTACTAAAGATGGTGTGAGTGTTGCTCGTGAAGTTGATTTGAAAGATAAACTTGAAGATATGGGTGCGCAACTTGTAAAGCAAGTAGCATCAAATACAGCTGATGAAGCTGGAGATGGTACAACGACTGCAACTGTTTTAGCAAACTCTATCTTTTCAGAGGGTCTTAGAAACATCACAGCTGGAGCAAATCCAGTTGAAGTAAAGCGTGGAATGGACAAAGCTTGTGCAGTTATTTTAGAAAATCTAAAAGATGCTAGTAAACCTGTAAATGGTAAACAAGATATAGCTCAAGTTGCTACTATCTCTGCAAATTCTGATAGTGACATCGGTGATATGATTGCTGAAGCTATGGATAGAGTTGGTCAAGATGGTGTTATCACTGTTGAAGAAGCTAAAGGTATAAGTGATGAACTTGATGTTGTTGAGGGTATGCAGTTTGACCGTGGTTATTTAAGTCCTTATTTTATTACAAATCCTGAAAAGATGGTTGCTGAAGTAGAAAATCCTTGGATTCTTTTATGTGATAGTAAAATCTCTTCACTTAAAGATTTACTTCCTGTTTTAGAGCAAGTACAAAAAACAAACCGTCCACTTTTAATTATCGCTGAAGATGTAGAGGGCGAAGCACTTTCAACTTTAGTTGTAAATAAACTTCGTGGTGTTTTAAATATCTCTGCTGTTAAAGCTCCAGGTTTTGGAGATAGACGTAAAGCGATGTTACAAGATATAGCAACACTTACTCACGGTACAGTTATCTCTGAAGAAACAGGTCATACATTAGAGGGTGCAAATATTCAACTTCTTGGTCAAGCTTCTCGTGTAGTTATAGACAAAGATAACACTGTTATAGTAAATGGTGCTGGTTCAGAAGAGGCAGTAGCTGGAAGAATAGCAGAGATAAAAGTTCAGATAGAATCAACTACAAGTGAATATGACAAAGAGAAACTACAAGAACGTTTAGCAAAATTGAGTGGTGGAGTTGCAGTTATTAAAGTTGGTGCTGCTACTGAAACTGAGATGAAAGAGAAAAAAGATAGAGTAGATGATGCACTAAGTGCTACAAAAGCTGCTGTTGAAGAGGGTATCATCATCGGTGGTGGTGCTGCATTGGTTCGTGCTGCTGCAAAAGTTTCTTTAGAGTTAGAGGGTGACCAAAAAATTGGTTGTGAGATTATCTTACGTGCTGTAAAAGCACCTATGAAACA
>Ga0256827_10000923_pt1 | contig 18527 bp, 20 predicted proteins | sample CV84metaG_FD_185977 | JGI IMG/M metagenome (GOLD analysis project Ga0256827, IMG submission 185977) | Hydrothermal vent microbial communities from East Pacific Rise, Pacific Ocean - CV84 | ecosystem: Environmental > Aquatic > Marine > Hydrothermal vents | place: Pacific Ocean: East Pacific Rise... | reverse complement strand
TAAGGCTTTTAATAGCTTTTTTTTCTGTTTCATTTTCATAAATGATATTAGAGCTTTTTTTCTTTAATCTTAGCTTGGATTCTCATCGGATTTACCTAATGAGGTAGGAGTTTATTGAGTTATTTAATAGATTTTAAGTTTAGCTTCATCTGCATTCCCAATTAGAAATTGGGAACAAAAAAAACCATATTTATATGATGTCGTAAATTGAATCGTGATTCTTAGATATATTTCCATTTGACTTTAAGCCATTTATGATTTTAGATATAGTATATTAAGTAAATAGATTTGCAAAGGAGCATCTTATGACTAAAGCGATATTTGAAGAGACTAGATTAACAGATAGAAGTCTTAAACAACTTAAGTATGCAACTAGCCATGATTATAGAGATATGGTGAAAAAAATTGATGCTCTAAGAGTTAAAAGATTAAAAGCTATTCAACTCTTGACAAACCCTTTACAGCAAACATTCATCTTAGATAAAATAAGAAATTCATAAAATAGTGAATAGTTCTGAATTTATATCCTCTTTAACTAAAATTTCTTTAACAGACTTATTGGGTTTTGAAAGAGAAAAAATCTTAAAAATTTTAACAACATTTGAATGCAAGAAGAATTTTGATTTAGAAAACTTCATAAAAAACCCATCTCAATCACTAAGATTTGAAGAGAATCATACAACAAGAACCTACCTATTTCTCGATAATAATTTAAACTTAATTGCTTATTATACCATTGCTTTAAAAGTCCTAGATACAAGCAAAATATCATCTAAAGGACTAATTAAAAAATTAGATGGTATTGACAAAAACAGGGAGAATATACCTTGTTATTTAATAGCCCAATTAGGAAAGCACTCAAATTGTGAATATAAAATAGGTCAATATCTATTAGATAGTGCTATCCAAACAATCAAAAAATCAAAAGAGCTTATTGGTGGAAGATTTATTCTTCTCGATTCAGTTAATGAAAAGGATGTTATTAAATTTTATACCTCTAAAGAGAATGGATTTACTGAATTAATAGAGCCAAAAATCAATGATAAAAATGTGACTCTATACTATCCTCTGTTTTGAAAATTTTTAATGATATTACAGATTTTTTTTAATATTAAAATTTTGCAAAACACCCAAGTTCAGATATAATTCAAAGGGTACATTTACGAAATTTATGTGCCAAGTTCCATAATTTCTTACTTTGTTAAGTTATTTTTTATGGAACTTTCTCTCAAAGTACTATTTTAGTACTATTCCTCAACCTTGTGTTGGGGAGGCTGTAGGTTCGATTTCATCGAACGAAATATTCAAATTTAATTCCAAGAAAAATATTATTTTATTTTTTAAGTTCGGTTTTGACGTTCGATAAAATCGAACCTACAGGATTTAAATTGTGAATTATTGATGGGATTTCAATTTGACGGTAGGCTGAAGCCGTACCCTACGGATGTTTATAACAGGGTCAAGTCTTTACTATTTACTAAAATATGCTATAATAACCAATGGCAAGAAAAAAACGAATGGAAAGCATAGGCTATTATCATATTGTTAATCGAGGTGTAGAACGGCGTAAAATATTTATGGATGAAGAAGACCACCTAAAGTTTTTGGAGATTCTTGATGAGAGTGCAAAAACATACGCTTTTGAAATTTATGCTTATGCACTTATGGATAACCACTATCATCTGCTTTTAAAAACAACTGCTCTGAACCTCTCACTTTTGATGAGACAGATAAACTCACGATATAGTATCCATTTTAACAAAAAACAGAAACGAGTAGGTCCTCTGTGGCAAGGGCGTTTTAAATCGTGGTATGTCTATGATGAGAGCTATCTAAAAAGCTTAATAAAGTATATTGAGTTCAACCCCATAAAAGCAAAAATAACCCAAAAAATAGGCGAGTTTCGATGGGCGATGTCTTCAAAAATAGATGAGTTTAGCTGTCTGAACTATAGACTTATAGAGGCTACTGATTTGAAACATCAAATGAGCCAACAAGAGGAGCAAGAGATAGATAGACTCTTTAAAACAAAAGTAATACAGGTAAATGAGTTTATCGTTCCAAAAATAAAGAAGAGATTGGAGCTACATTTTGAAAACAGAACAAGAGAAGAGGGTATTGTCTTGGCTATACAAGATGGATATAAACAACAAGCCATCGCCGACTATCTAAAACTATCCAATATCTCTATCTCAAAAATTTATAAAGTCTATCGTCAAAAAGTGGCTCTGTTTGAGAAGTTAAGAGACAAAGGAATTTTTTGGAGTTATAGTAAAACAATTACTTATGAAGAGGCAGGGGATAATCTCTTTATAGAGTATCTCTATAAATATGCTGATTTTGATGACATTAAACTGGCATTTGAGCTATTTGGAAAACGAATTATGAAAAGAGTTTGGGAGGAGCGACTGGTAAGTGACCAACGTTTTAAAAAGCTTAATTTTATGATAGCAAGGGTCTTTTTAGGTATGAAAATAGAGGCAAGTTATTTTAAGGAGGTGAAAAATGCACGATTTGAAAAATTTAAAATGCTTACTTCCTAACACAGAAACAGTGCTTTTAAAAATGGTAGATGAGTGTAGTCTTAATGTGTTAGAGGGAATAAACTTTAAACTTTTTTCTGTAGCCATACTCTATACAGATGATATTGACGATGATAATATTGGCTATTTAGAGCCTATTGAGGTTGTGAGCAAAGAGAAAATACGAGATTTTTTTGAGAGAGAGTTAAATAAGTAAATGGTATATATCCCAATAAAAAATAAAAAAACTGTATAGAACTATTTTTTAGCACACCAAATATTTTATCGTTCCCAACCTAAGGTTGGAAATGCCTATGAGGTAGGAGTTTATTGAGTTATTTAATAGATTTTAAGTTTGGCTTCATCTAACACTTTGATGTAAAATAACTTTTGCATCAGAGACTAGAGTGTCACCTTTTGCCTTAGTTGAATCATATACAATTACATAAATTTCATCACCATTTTCCAAGTAGTTTTTTTCTCCAAATTCGGCATATGCTGTTGCTCCAATTGAGATGATGGCGTGAGTTGGATATTTGGTATCTTTTAGATGTTGAGCAATATCCTCTAGCGGTCCAAAATCTTTTTGCTCATTCATCTTTTCTACTATCCAATCTTTTAACTTTGTATAGAAATAACTATATCCTAAAAGAGGAGCATCAACACCATATGAATGTAGAGTACCATTTCGTTTTACAAAAGAGCATAGATGATATCTATCCATAATACCACCCTCTTCAAACTTATCTATATCTATCCACTCTTTAGCCATACCTTTTGAAGAGTCACACCAAGATTTTTTTTCTGAAATTTTTTTTGCACCCTCTTTTCTTATCGTACAATCATTAAAAGCTGTAAATTTTTTAGCTATTAGATTTTTTACTCTGTTTTCATTATCATATATAATCTCAAAAAGAACAGCAACCTCTGGTTCTACTTGTGCATTTGATTCATACTTTGGAAGTTCAATATGACTACTACTAATAGGGTAAAGTCCCAAGAAAGAGCTAGATTTAGGCAAGTAAAAGGGAAAAATACCTTTAGGAGCACCCTCTTCTTTTGTAATAACATTTTTAAAATCCTCTAATTCACCTGCTTGTTCTAAATGGTGAGCAAAGTTTCCAGCAACACCAAATCCTATACAATTTTCATAATCCATATCGTCTCCATAAATATTTTATATAAGATTATATCGTATAGATACAAAAATAGAGACTCATTGTTTAGTCAATAGCTAAAAGTAATTCCTGTAAATAATAAATAACTAAGAATTTTTTAGATAAAATAAAATATAACTTAACTTATTTGGTTATCTGTTGTAATCAAATATGATAAATAAACTTGTATATCCATAATATAAAAGGAATATCAACCAATGAAAACAAAATTTTCACTGCTAACTGCACCCATATTTCTATCTTTACTACTTATTTCTTCCTCTGCAACAGAAGTAAATATTAAGGAGGGATTCCCTTATCTCGATATTGATATTGATGGAGAGACCGTCAGAATAGAGAGAATCCAAGATACAAAACATAAGCTTAAGAACTCATATACAAAAACTTCTCGACCTGCACCACCCTTTAGTATTCAACCTTATGAACCTATTAAAGGGGTAGAGACAATCTCTGAATTAGATGTACTAAACTTTTTAAAAAATGATAGAAGCAACAATACAGGTGTAGTAATTGATGCAAGAATGCCAAAATGGTACAGAGTAGGAACAATACCTGGGGCAATTAATATACCATTTTCTATGTTATCTCCAGAGGGTTCAAATCCATTTTTGAACCAAATTTTTCAAATTTTTGGAGCAGAAGAGAAAAATGGTAAACTTGACTTTAAAAATGCACAAACACTTCTTATTTTTGATAATGGACCTTGGTGTCAACAGGGAGTACGTGCTATGAAAAATTTAGTAGAGCAAGGTTTTCCAAAATCTAAGATAAAATATTACCGTGGGGGGATGCAATATTGGCAAATTTTGGGACTCACAACTATTCAACCTTAGATATTAAACAGAAAACAAAGGAGATAATATGTTAAATAAAGACGAATACAATCAAGAAGCCTACAACGATTTCTATGCGAAAGCGACAGAGAGTGCAGAGATAAAACACTTTCAAAAAAAAGGTGGTGGGAGTAAACTCTTACTTATTTTTCTACTCCTTGCACTCATTGGGACACTTGGCTATTTTGTGTGGGAGAATATAACATCGAAAAAAGATGTTAACTCTAATGCTACTATTGCAAAAGAGGATAGTAGTGCAAAAGTTATAAAGAACAAAGATGAAAAGAGTAAAACGTCAGATAATATAGAAAAAACAACTAAAAAAACTGAAGAAGAGCTATTAGCAGAAGAGCTTCAAAAGACACTAGAACCTACAGAAGAGACAAGCGAAAATAAACAGTTATCTGCAGACTCTAGTACAACACCAGACGAGAAGAAACAAGACTCTTCTAATACTGCTGATATTGTTGCAAATATAGCATCTCAAACTACTAACAGTAAAATGTCTCCAGCTGATATCGCTAGAATTGTTCAGTTAGTTACTCAACAGATGCAGGTAGAGAAACAGACGGAAGAGAAAAAAGTACTAAATAGAGTCAAAAAGAAAGATTCCCTTGAAGCATCTCTTGAAAATGTTGAGACAGATACACTATTATCAGAAGAGCCAATAGTAGCTCCAAAAGATGGTTCTCAGAAAAAAGAGGCAACTCTTAGTAACAAAACCAATACATATAATAAAATTGTTATTAAAAATAGTGATAAAAATGAGAATATAACGGATGAATTGAGCCAACTATCTATGGAAATTTCAAATGTTATTAACTCGGATACTGATTCAAGCACTAAAGATACAACAAAATATACATCATCTTTATCAAAAGAGGCTAATACTAGAAGTAAAGAGATGAGATATCATATTGTAAAAAAAGGTGATACCCTTGCTGCTATTGCATATAAAATATATGGAAAAAGTAGTGACTATATTAAACTATATGAAGCAAATCCAGATATTCTTAGACGTGCTGATAAAATCTATATAGGTCAACGACTTAGAGTTCCTGAGTAGAGGAAGATAAAGATGAAAAAATTACTAATATTTACCCTGTTTAGTACTATGTTTATATCTGCTGAGATTACCAAAGTTCGTATTACAGAGGATATTCCTTATCTATATACTTATGAATCAGGGAAAAAAATAAAAATTGAACGAATACAAGATACTGACAATAAATTAACAGATGATTACGCAAAAACATCAAGACCATGTCCACCTTTTTGTATTCAACCAACAAAAATAGACCCAGAAATTAGAAATATTGAAGAGTTAGAGCTTATCTCATTTATGAAAAATGAGGTTAAAAATAAGACAGGAATTATAATAGATGCTAGATTGAAAAAGTGGTATGAGGTGGAGACTATTCCCTCTGCTATAAATATTCCTTTTCCTATTATTCAAAATGCTTCTAAGGCTAAGGCTGAAAAAATATTTAGACTATTAGGAATGACTGTAAGAGCTGATGGCTCTTGGGATTTTTCAAATGCGAAAATATTAGCAATTTTTTGTAATGGAGTATGGTGTCAACAAAGTAAACATTTTATAAATGGTATACTAAAATATAACTATCCAAAGAATAAACTCTATTACTATCGTTCAGGTTTCCAAGGATGGAAACTATTAGGATTAACTAGTATTGTACATAAAGAGATAAAAAAGTAAATAATATTATAGAACCCGAGATATTAATTTATATTTTCACTCTCTTTATGTACAATAAGCCTTAAAAAATAAACACTTATCCAAGGGAAACCAATGAAAAAATTTTTATTATTCTTTTTACTATTTAGCACATTTTCTTTAGCCGAAATAAAAACTGAATCACTTGCTGTTAAAATAACAGACTCTATCTCATCTATTAAAACAAAAGACTCAGGAAAAATAGTAAAAATTATGAGAGTTCAAGATAGTAAAAATCTTTTAAGTGATGATTATACAAAAACATCAAGACAGTGTCCTCCTTTCTGTATTCAACCTACAAAGATTAATAAAGATATCAAAAATATTGCAGAGCTTGAAGTTCTTAATTTTATTAAAAATAAAGTTTCAGCTCATAAAGGTATATTAGTTGATAGTAGACTTAGAAGTTGGTTTGAGCTTGAAACAATCCCCTCTGCAATCAATATTCCATATACTGCTGTAGAGAATAAATCTAAAAAAAAGACAAAAGCACTATTTAAAGCTCTTGGTATGAGAGTAGAACCTGATGGAAAATGGAACTTTAGTAATGTTAAAGAGTTATTGATTTTTGACAATGGTATTTGGTGTGAACAGGCTCAACACTTTGTAGATGGTATACTTAAAAACAACTACCCTACAGATAAAATACTCTATTATCGTGCAGGATTTCAAGGATGGAAATTATTAGGATTTACAACTATTGTTCATAAAGAGATTAAATAAAAAAGAATGATAGATAATATAGATACCCCATATTGGCAACTTGAGCTATCTCTTTTAGAGAAGAATTTGGAGATATTAGCAGATATAAAAAAGAGAGCTAATATCAAAATTCTCTTAGCACTCAAAGGATACGCACTATGGCAAAGCTTCCCTTTAGTCTCAAAATATTTAGATGGATGCTGTGCTAGTGGGTTACATGAAGCAAAACTATCTGATGAGAAGTTTAAAAAAGAGCTACATACATATAGTCCTGCATTTAAAGAGGTGGAGATAGAAGAGATATCTAAAATCTCTAACCATTTAGTTTTTAATTCTCCTATTCAATTCAAACGTTTCTATACACTTGCTAAAAAATACAATTCAGATATATCATTAGGGCTTAGAGTAAACCCAGAATACTCAGAATCTCCTGTTGAGATATACAATCCCTGTGGTCTCTACTCTAGGCTAGGCACAACCATTATAAATTTTGATGAATCTATTGTAGATAAGTTAGATGGTTTACATTTTCATGCACTTTGTGAACAAGATAGCTCTGCATTAGAGAAAGTAGTAGAGGTTTTTGAGTTAAACTTTGGTAGATATTTAAAAGATATGAGATGGGTAAACTTTGGAGGAGGTCATCATATTACCAAAAAAGATTATGATGTAGAGAAGCTCATAGATATTATAAATAGTTTTAAGAGTAGATATCCACATCTTACTATCTATTTAGAACTTGGTGAGGCTGTTGGATGGGATACAGGTACACTAGTAGCTACAGTACTTGATATAGTTCATAATCAGATAGATATTGCCATCTTAGATATCTCAGCAGAGGCTCATATGCCTGATACTATCATAATGCCCTATAGAGCAGATATTAGAGATGCAGATAAGGCTAACATAAAATCTTATACCTATCGTTTAGCAGGTAATAGCTGTTTAGCAGGTGATATTATGGGAGATTACTCATTTGATAAACCATTAAAAATAGGTGACAGAGTAGTATTTGAAGACCAAATGCACTACACAATGGTAAAAGCAACTACATTTAATGGTGTTCCTCTTCCCTCGATAGTCATTAAAGATAAAAATGGAAATAGAAAAGTAGTTAAATCGTTTGGTTATGAGGATTTTAGAGATAGGTTGTAGTAGTATGTCCTCAAGTGGAAAGCATATTCAAAATTAGAGTTCTTGCAAAACTAGGAAACGATGGCTTTAGCCTCGCATTATTCGGGACTAAAATCGCCGATTCCAAAGAATTTTGAAAGATATCTATTGGATACCCACAAGGGTATCTCTACAGATAATCCCCCTTCCCAATCACCAAATAAAACCTCTCTCTATCCCCTTTTACCAAAGCACTTTTGGCGATAAGATGCTCTTTTACTCTCTCTTTGTTGACGCTATTTTGCCATTTGCACTCCACAAAACAGATATTGTCATCATCAAATGCTACAATATCTATCTCTTCTTTGTTGTTCCACCATCTTCCTATTCTATGGGGTCTAAAAGAGAAGTATTTTTGATGATTTAGCAACATATCCTCCAACAGATAATCCTCAAAAGCAAAAGAGACAAACCTGTCATTGAAATTTAAGCTCAACTCATCTAGCACCATATCTATCTGATTGACCTCTAGGTAGTTGTAGTTTTTGTAGACATAGTAGAACCAAAAGTTTAGAAACTTATCCTTTATCTTGTAGCGTCCAAGTTTGCTTTTTAGGGGGTTTGTTTCTGTGATTGGGACCTCTTTTTGCAAAATATCTAATTCTATGAGCTTTTGTAGATAGGGGGTTAGGTAGGTTGAGGGTTTGCTTAGATTTGAAGCGATAGAGCCTACCTTTGTATTGCCTTTTGAGACACTCTCCAAAATAGCAAAATATGTTCCTGCATCGGAAAGCTCCTGTTTGAGCAAAAAGTTCCCCTCGCTATAGAGATAGGCATTTTTGTTAAGTATTTTGTGTTGAATATTATCCATAAAACTCTGCGTTGCATCATACTCGTTTAGATACTTTGGGATTGTTCCAAAAGAGGCATAGATACGCATCATCTCCTCTTTGGTTACTGAGGGCAAAAAGCTACTTATATATTGAAAATGCAGAGATTTGAGATGAATATTGGTAGTTCTGCGTCCATAGAGAGGAGCATTGTACGCCAAGACCTCGGAGTGCATCATAGAGAGTACCGAACCACATAAAATCAGATGAATATTGGTAGTAGAGAGATACAAATCCCACACTCGTTGAAGCTCTGAAGAGAATCCCCGTTGAAGTCTGCATAGATTTTGATACTCATCTATCACCAATACCAACTTAGAATCCAACCTCAACTCAGCCAAAAACTCAAAAGCATCAGCAAAAGAGTCAAAAGATAGATGTTTTGCCAACTGTGCAGAGACAAACCTCTTTATCTGTTTGGTAAACCCTCGCAGTTGCTGACCAATATTCCCCTCAGTAGCATAGAGATAGATATGCTTTTTCCCTTGAATATACTCGGAGATAAGAGCAGTTTTACCTACTCGTCTTCGACCATAGATGACGGTAAATGAGGCTAATTTTTTTTGATACTCACTCTCTAGGGTTTTTAGTTCTTTGGTTCGGTTGTAGAACATTATAATATTCCTTATTATAAGATATATTATAATAATACTATTTATATACTTTAATTATTGGTTAACTACTTATTTTATGATTTTTGAGCCACTAACTCTTCAAGAAGTTTTGTCTGTTTTTTTAGTTCATTTAGTTTCTCTTCTCTCATTAAGAAATACTCTATAAGTAATACCATAAAAAGAGCTGGTAATGCTCCTAAAAAAGCACCTATAAAAGCATAAACAAATCCGACATTTAGTAAAGAGAAAAAGAGTAGAGAAGCACCTATAAGGGCAAAAGCCCAAGATGCTCCTAGAAGAAAGTTTATAAGCAGACTTAAAAGAGGTGAAGATAGTCTCATCTTATCTCTTAGTGGTCTTCAATCTGTGTTGCACCTGCAAGGTAGACATATATAAGAATCATAAATACAAATGTCTGTAGTATTGCAGAGAATGATAATAGTAAATAAGCAGGTAGTGGTGCAATAAATGGAACTAACATTAAAAGTACCCATAAGAATAAATCATCACCTTTGATGTTTCCAAAAAGTCTGAATGAGAGAGAGATGATTCTTGAAATATGTGAAACTATCTCAATTGGAAACATTAATGGAGCTAGAATTGGTACAGGTCCCATAAAGTGTGCAAAATATTTAATAACACCATTTTCTCTGATACCTTCATAGTTGTAGTATATAAATACTACTAATGCTAATGGTAGAGTCACATTAATATTTGATGTTGGAGACTCAAAACCAGGGATAATTCCAATTACGTTTGATAAAAATACAAAAATACCAACAGTTGCTACCAATGGCAAGTATTTTCTTGCTGATTCTTCACCTATGGTATCTTTACCCATAGAGATAACTCCTTCAAAGAAGGCTTCCATTACATTTTGAGTACCACCTGGTACTTTTGTAAGTTGTGCTGTTGCATATTTCGCAAGTAATAAAGCGAGTACTGCCACTAAAAGTAAGTGAGCGATAACCATACCTGCGCCATGTCCTGTGATTGCACCTAAAAAAGTAAATACACCTTCCATATATCCGTCCTGTTTTATAATAATTTTGGTGGATTATAGCTTACAAAGCCTTAGTTTTTCGTTATACTTTTTATAAATAGAGATTAATAAAACGCAAGTAAACCTTTGTGTATATTGGTTACATATATTCATCTATATCGTACATTATTTTTTGGTTGGAATGATATACTTTCACAATAAAAAAATAAGCGAATAGATAAAAGGAAAAAAGCATATGAATTTTGAATTAACAATAAATCCAATAAAAGATATATCTTCTGATGTAGAGATAATCATAGTAGTAGATAAAAATTTAGAACACCGTTTTGTAGAAGATAAAGAGCTTTTAGAAAAGAGTGGTTTTAAATCTGCTCAAGATGAGTGTTGTCTACTTATAGAAAAAGATAGATTGTATGTTGGGATTGATAGTATATCTAGTGTAAATGCAAGAACAGCTATAGCTACAGCAATTAAGAGACTTGTTAAAACTTCATATAAAAGTGTAAAGATTGCATCCTATATGAACCACCCAAAATGTACAGCAGTTATTAGAGCAATTGTAGAGGGGATTATCCTTGGTGCTTATAGTTTTGATAAATATAAGACTAATAAGAGTGAGTTATCAATAGAAGAGATTACAATATCTCTTGAAGACTATAATGAGTATGAGCTGGACATTAAGAAGTGTGCAATGGCTATGAGCAATGGTCAGATTATGGCAGAGGCTACTAATTTTACACGAGATATTGTCAATACATCACCTGATGATTGTTATCCAGAGGTTATGGCTGATATAGCAAAAACTTTAGCTGATGAGAATGATATGAAGTGCAAAATCTTGAAGCCAAAAGAGCTAAAAAAAGAGAAGATGGAGACACTACTAGCCGTAGCTCGTGCGTCTCGTCATAAACCAAGAGTGATTCATCTTACACATAAACCAAAAGATGCAAAAGCAGTTGTAACTATTGTAGGAAAAGGTCTTACTTATGATAGTGGTGGACTTAGTCTAAAACCAGCAGACTATATGGTAACTATGAAGTCAGATAAGAGTGGAGGTTCTGCTGTTTTAGGTATTATGAAAGCTGTCTCTGAGATGAATCTACCAATAGAGGTGCATGGATTTGTAGGAGCAGTTGAAAATATGATAGGTGGAGATGCTTATAAACCTGATGATATATTAGTTGCTAAAAACGGTAAAACTATTGAGATAAGAAATACAGATGCAGAGGGTCGTTTGGTCTTAGCAGATACACTCTGCTATGCACAACAAGAGGTAAAAGCAGACTATATCTTTGATATGGCAACACTTACAGGGGCATCTGTTGTCGCAGTTGGTCACTATACTTCAACGGTTATGGGAAATAGTGATGAGGTAAAAGATAGAGTAATAAAATCGGCTAATATCTCTGGTGAGTTGGCTACAAAGCTAGATTTTAATAGATATCTAAAAAAATCATTAAATAGTGAGATTGCAGATATCTGTAATATCTCAGATACTCGTTATGGTGGAGCTATTACTGCTGGTCAGTTTTTAGAGGAGTTTATTGATGATGACCACAAAGATAAATGGTCACATATAGATATTGCAGGACCTGCTTTTGTAGAGCATAGTTGGGGAGAAAATCCACATGGAGCGAGTGGTGCAGGTGTTCGTATGATGATGAGGTTACTTGAAAGTTTAGCTAGAGAATCATGATTAAATATCTATATATATTAAGTAAAAAACAGTTCAAAGCGATATTTTTTATCGCTGTGGCTGTAGTTTTATATGAAGCACTAACCCCAAGTTCAGGAGAGCCTCTATTCTATTTTAAAAATATGGATAAGGTACTACACGCATCTGCTTTTTTTGTACTATCATTTCTATTAAATCGCTCCTCCTCAAGTATACATAGACGTATTAGAAATGTCATTGCACTATTGGGATTTGGTATCTTAATTGAGATTTTACAATCATTTACAACCTATAGAAGCACTTCAATCTATGACGTTCTTGCTGATTTAGTAGGGATTTTACTATTTCAACTTACATACTCTTTTTTAAAGTCTTATCAAAAGAGAAATAAGTTTAAAACCTCAAAGTAAAAGTAGTTCCCTCTTCTACTTTTGACTTGAAACTAATATCAATATCATACAATTTACATACTTTATTTACTATGTTTAAGCCAAGACCAAAACCACCTACTTGGTTGGTGGCTCTATAAAAACGCTCATAAATCTCTGTTTGATGCTCTTTTGGTATGCCAATACCTGTATCTTTAATTATAATACTCCTATTCTCTAAAATAATATCAATTGAACCACCAATAGTATTATATTTAATTGCATTAGAGATAAGATTATGAATAAGTCGTACAAAACTCTCTTTGTCAATTTTAAAATAAATTTCATTTCTGTAATCAACACTTAATTTAATTTTCTTCTTCTCTGCTAAAAGAGTTAAATATGTCAATTCATCTTTCATAATCTCATTAAGAAGAAATCTCTCTTCTACTTTTGGCTTTACCGTTTGGGTATCTAGCATCAGATAGGTTAAATCTTTGTGTATCTCTGATACTCTTGACGCACTAAGTCTGATACGCTCTAAGTTTTTTGGACTATGTAACATTGGTGAGTTGATAGATAGCATAAGTGCTGTAATAGGCGTGTTTAGTTCATGAGTACTATCTTTGATGAAATTATCAAGCTGAACACGCTTCATCTGTATAGGTTTAATAAATAGTTTAGCTAAAAAAAATCCAATAACTGCAAGAATAAAATAGGTAAGAAGTAGCAGAAGTAATATTTTGTATTTCAGATTTTCTATAAAAGTAGATATGCCACTTTTCTCTATAACAATAGAGCTAACACCCAAATGTCCAAAACTACTTTTATCTATTAAAATAAGTCTATTTCCCTCTTGATATAGAGAGGAGGAGAAACGAATTGGCTCTTTAATACTTGAAACTATTGCAATATTTTTTTTATTATAAAAACCTATCTTGTCATCAAAATTATCTACCACAAATTTTAGAGAAAATTTACCTCCACTCATATGTGCATGAATAATTTTAGAAGAGAGTCTACTAGCTTCTATCTGCATATCACCTCGTGTCTGTTCATAAAAGAAATGAGACTCTTTTTGATAAAACATATAGGCTATAATAGCAAAAAGAATAAATGAAGAGCCAAGATATAACAATAGAAATTGGATAAGTGTCTGCCTCTCCTCTTTAACTAAATAGATAACCAACTCCTCTAATTGTTACAATTATATCTTCACCCAAAAGCCGTCTTAGGTTTTTGATATAGGTACGAATAGTAGAAGAGGTAGGAGAGGTATCATATGACCAAACATTAACCATAAGCTCATCTGTAGAGATAACTTTATCTCTATTATTTAAAAAGTAACTCAAAAACTCACCCTCTTTTTTAGGTAGTTTATGCTCTTTTTTATCAAAATATAGAGTATATTTAGAGGGATTATAGGAGATACTATCTGTAATAGAGATAATATTCTCTTCATCTATCTTGAAGTGTCGTTTTATATTATCAATCCGAGCCTTTAACTCTATCATCTCAAAAGGCTTTTTTAGATAATCATTTGCTCCAAGTTCAAATCCCTCTAGTACATCTTTTGAGCTATTCATAGAAGTTATAAATATTGTAGGGGTTATATTACCAGATTCTCTTAAACCTTTTAAAAGTTCAAATCCATTAAGTAGAGGAACATTCACATCTAAAAGAAGCAAATCAAACTTCTCCTCAAAAATAATATTTTCAGCCTCTATTCCATTGTAGATAGGAGTTACAGTATGGTTATAATATTCAAGATGCTCTACAATCACCTCTGATAAAAGTAAATCATCTTCTAGGAGTAAAATTTTCATGAGACATTATAACCAAATCTTTTTAATCTGTTAACTTACTGTTTTCTTTTTATTATTCATTAGTTTACATATTAATATTATAATGCCAACATGAAAGATGTAGAACATCTCCCTTGATTTTACTTAGTTCTACATTGGAAGATTATATCTCCAAGATAAGCAGTTGTCTTAATTAAACATACCTCCTTTTATAACCCCCCTTATTAAAATACTGCTTATCTCTTTCCTACTTCATAAATTATCTTTTAGTATCAATAAATTTAGAGATTCTTTTAATACCTTCTCTAATAGTATCTATATCTGTAGCAAATGAGAATCTAAAGTAACCTTCACTTCCAAAACCAACACCTGGAACAACGGCTACACCCTCTTCTGAAAGTAAATCTTTTGAAAATTGCATTGAGTCATTTGTAATCTCTTTAATATTGACAAATAGATAAAAAGCACCACTTGGCTTAATTACACTTACTCCATCAATTGCATTAAATAGCTCAACTGCCTCATAAGCTCGTGCCTCAAAAGCCACTCTCATCTCCTCTATAACATCATCAACTGTACCATCTAAACCTGTAATAGCAGCATTTTGAGTAATAGAGTTAATATTTGATGTACTTTGTGACTGTAGTTTATTTAGAACATCTATTAGCTCTTTGTTTGGTGTAGCTAGATATCCAAAACGCCAACCTGTCATAGATGCTGCTTTGCTTAGTCCATTGATAGTAACAGTACGTTGAAACATATCATCAGAGATAGATGCTGTTGATGTAAACTTAGCATCTCCATATATAATTTTTTCATACATCTCATCAGAAAAGACAAAGATATCTGTCCCTTTTAAGACATCAGCAATAGCCTCTAACTCCTCTTTTGTATAGATAGCACCTGTTGGATTAGATGGAGAGTTAAGCATCAAAATTTTTGTTTTTGGTGTAATTGCATTTTTTAGTTGCTCGGCAGTTATCTTAAACTCTGTACTATCATCAGTATTAACAATAACAGAAACACCACCAGAGTATACCACTTGCTCAGGATATGTTACCCAATAAGGGGCAGGAATAATCACCTCATCACCCTCATCAAGAAGAGCTTGAAAAAGATTAAATAGAGAGTGTTTTGCTCCATTATTGGTTTGAATCATGCTTGGTTCATAATCAAGACCATTATCTCTCTTTAGTTTGTCAGCTACAGCTTTTAGTAACTCAGAGATACCTGGTATGGCAGTATATTTTGTCTTCTCTGCATTAAGAGCAGATATAGCAGAATCTTTAATTGCAGTTGGTGTTCCAAAATCTGGTTCACCTGCAGAGAAAGATAGAATATCTTTTCCCTCTGCTTTTAGCTCTTGTGCTAAATTTGTAATCGCAATAGTTAGAGATGGAGAGAGTGTCTGTATTCGTTTTGAAAGCATAATTTTTCCTTGTTTTTATTCCTTTGAAAATCTTAGAATTATACAAGAAAAATGATTACATCGACTTAATAAAAGTGGAGTAGATTTCAGTAAGTTCATGGTCCTCTTTTTCCATTAATGCTACATCACCTGTTTTAACTGTCTCTTCTAGGACTGCAAGACGCTTAATAAGATATTGAAATATCTCTTTGTTTACATCAGGAAGTTTATCATGACGTAAATCACAAGTTTTATTTTCACATTTTATAATACGTGCAGGGATACCAACAGCTGTGGCATATGATGGTAAATCTTTTACAACAACAGAGTTTGCTCCAACTTTAGAATAAGCACCAAGAGTTATATTTCCTAAAATTTTTGCACCTGCACCAATTACTACATTGTTTTCAACAGTAGGGTGTCTCTTTCCATGAGATGTACTCACTCCCCCTAAAGTAACCTGCTGATAGATAAGTACATCATCACCTATTTCAGCCGTCTCTCCAATAACAACACCTACTCCATGGTCAATAAAAACACGACACCCAATAGTTGCCGCAGGATGTATATCTACTGTAGTTAAAAATTGTCCAATAGCTGATATAAATCTTGGTATAAAACGTAAACCTTTTTTATATATAGCATTGGAGATACGATAGAAAAACATTGCCCAAAGACCAGGGTAGTTAAAAAAAAGTTCAAATGTTGAGTGTAGTGCAGGGTCGTTTCTTTTTACGTTTAAAAAATCCTCTTTTATCATTGAAAATAAGTTCAAATTATAAGTCCTCTTAGTTAGCATATATCCATATAAAATATCCATTTTTACTTAAAATAGAGAATAGAGTTATAAAGAGCAAAAAAGTACATAACCACCCCTTCACAAAAGTTTAGATAAAATTTCAATAATTTTTTAAATAGATATATAATTACACACAAGGAATATCATGGGACTTAGTATCGGACTTGTAGGACTACCAAATGTTGGAAAATCAACTACATTTAATGCTCTAACAAAAGCACAAAATGCAGAGAGTGCAAATTACCCTTTCTGTACAATTGAACCAAATAAAGCAGTTGTACCTGTACCTGACATACGATTAGAGGAGTTAGCAAAGATTGTTAATCCAGAAAAGATTCAATACTCTACACTAGATTTTGTAGATATTGCAGGGCTTGTAAAAGGGGCTAGTAAGGGTGAGGGTTTAGGAAATAAATTTCTCTCAAATATTCGTGAAACAGAAGTTATTTTACATATAGTAAGATGTTTTGAAGATGAGAATGTTGTTCATGTTGAGGGTAGTATCGACCCAATTCGTGATGTTGAGATTATAGAGCAAGAGCTTCTATTTGCTGACCTTGATGCTGTTGAGAAGCGTATTACTATGCTAACTAAAAAAGCTCGTGGAAATGACAAAGATGCAAAAGCACAACTTGCAGTAGTAGAGGGACTCTTGGAGCATATTGCAGAGGGGAATCCTGTCTCTACATTTGCAGATATTGATACTGATGAGTTTATAGATATGAATAAAGATTTACGTCTTTTAACCTCAAAAGAGATTATGTATGGTGCAAATGTAGACGAGGATAGCTTGGAGGATGATAATGAGTTTGTCCAAAAGCTCAAAGCATATGCCACAGAGAGAAATTCAGAGGTAATCAAACTATGTGCTAAGATGGAAGAGGAGATGGTAGAGTTTGATGATGAAGAGCGTGAAGAGATGCTAAGTGACCTTGGAATTGAAGAGAGTGGATTAGAGCAGATTATCCATAAAGGATTCCATAAACTAGGACTTCAATCATACTTCACAGCAGGAGTAAAAGAGGTTAGAGCATGGACAATTAGACAAGGAACACCAGCTCCAAAAGCAGCAGCTGTTATCCATAATGATTTTGAAAAAGGATTTATCCGTGCTGAGGTTATAGCATATGAAGATTTCATTAAGTTTGGTGGAGAGAGTGGAGCAAAAGAGGCAGGAAAAAACCGTCTTGAAGGAAAAGAGTATATCGTCCAAGATGGTGATGTTATGCACTTTAGATTTAACGTTTAAAATATTAAATAAAAAGGAGATTTTATGAAAACAAAAAAATATTCAAAATTACTACTATTAGGTTTAATTACAACTACATTTATAGCTTGTGGTGGTGGAGGTTCATCTTCTAATGATAATGAAGGTAATGATACCAAAGTTAGTTCTGCATTAGCATCCAATGAAATACCTACAGCAACGCCCATGCCAACTATAACTCCAACTCCTACACCAACCCCCACTCCTACACCAACACCAAATCAAAAACCAACAGCAAATGCAGGTGAAGACCAAAATGTAACATTTGGAAATCAAGTAGTATTGGATGCGAAGTTAAGTTCAGATAGTGATGGTTCTATTGTTAAGTATGAGTGGACAATGAATGGTATAAAATTGACAGAAAAAGAGAGTATTGTTTTGGAAAATTTTCCAAAAGAGGGTGAGTATAATATAGAACTAAAGGTAACTGATGATAAGGGTGCAACTGATACTGATAGTATGAAGATTTTAACCTATTTGGATACTGTAGTAGTTTTAAATACTATTCAAGGTGATATTGAGCTAGAGATGAAGAGTAAGGTTGCCCCAAAAGCAGTTGAAAACTTTGTGACTCATAGTAGAGATGGCTATTATGATGGTGTTATTTTTCATAGA
>Ga0256827_10000921_pt1 | contig 18538 bp, 15 predicted proteins | sample CV84metaG_FD_185977 | JGI IMG/M metagenome (GOLD analysis project Ga0256827, IMG submission 185977) | Hydrothermal vent microbial communities from East Pacific Rise, Pacific Ocean - CV84 | ecosystem: Environmental > Aquatic > Marine > Hydrothermal vents | place: Pacific Ocean: East Pacific Rise... | reverse complement strand
ATTTATTTACAATAATAAATTTTTTAAGTTTACGAGTATATTTCTCTTTTAGCTCACAGTAGTTAACTAAATATTGAACCAACTGCAAAGGGTCTTTGGTGATATCTCTCTGCTTTCTAAAATTTTTGTATGCTCCACGACCTATAACTTCAAAATAGTCATCAATTGCATCGCTAAGGGTTGCATACTTACGAACATATACAGATTTACCATTTCTTTTACCTTTTGCTCTTATACGTGGTTCATTTTTATTGTATGACCACATACCAAAAATATTATTTCCTTTTTTGAAAAAACGAGATTCTCCCCAAGCCGACTCAATTGCTGCTTGTGCTAAAACTATACTAACAGGATGTGTCTCCATACGCAAAAGTAGCTCTTTATTATCAGTTGTTTTATATTTTTTGTACTGCTTTTCTAAAAAAGCAATATCTTTAGCTGTAGGATTAATGGTATTAATAATTGTAGCAATTCTATTTCTTTTAACTTTAAGTCTTTGTTTAGAAATAAGTATAGCTGGTAGAATCATATGGAAGAATTTTTGTTTCTTTTCAGAAACTTGAAGTTTATTAAGAGATATTGTGTTTGTGTAGTTGATAGGTTCAATCTTTTTCTCTTTGAAAATCTTGATATCACTTGGTTTAGATATCTTCCTGGGAACAGTTCTTGCAAATTCAGTACAAGCACTTTTTGGGGCTTTATGAATATTGACAACATTATCTCTACTCTCCATCACTAGCTCAGATGCATTATAGCTATTTACTTTGTTTGATACTTCAGCAAGATAGGAATTATCAAGTGCAGATGCACTAATAGTAATCGCTGTAATAATTAGAAATTGTTTAATCATGTTATTTAAAGCCTTTTTTAAAAATTTGAAAATTATATCTTTTTAAGATTAAAATAAAATTAAAAAAATTTTTTTTTCTTGAAATAGTACAAAAAAATATATTTTTGAAAGAAAGTTAACAATTTAACACATTTTTTAAAAAAAACTATAAAGTATTGTATAAAGGTGTTTGTTAGCTATAAAAAGTTTTAATTTATTATTTAAAAATACTGCTATTATATAGGTAGTTATTTTTAACAAAAAATATGGAATAAATTATAATTTGAAAAAATAATAAGTTCTTAGAGTTTTTTTGATATACTTACGGGCATAAATTTAAACAATAGGAGAGTGTCATGGCACTATTTGATGATGTAAAAGAGGTTGTTGTAGAACAACTAAACGTAAGCCCAGATGAGGTAAAAGAAGATTCTAAGTTTGTAGAGGATTTGGGAGCTGATAGCCTTGATGTTGTTGAGCTTGTAATGGCACTAGAAGAGAAATTTGATATCGAAATTCCAGATGAAGATGCAGAGAAAATCGCAAATGTATCTGATGCAATTAAATTTATTGAAAATTTAAACGCGTAATTTTATTAAACCCTAATTTTTAGGGTTTATATTTAAAATATATTTGAAGTTTATTGTGTTATAAGACTTGATATATATCTTAAAAAGTTTAAATAGGAGACCTAGTGAAACGAGTAGTAGTTACTGGCTTGGGCATGATTAACAGTGTAGGGCAAGATAAAGAGGAAGCATTCTCTGCCATTTTAAATGGTGAGTGTGGGATTAAGCATATTGAGCTTTTTGATGCTGAGAAGTATTCTGTTAAAATTGCAGGTGAGATTGTTGGTTTTGAGCCAAGTAAAGTGATGGATGCAAAAGAGGTTAAGAAAGCTGATAGATTTATTCAGCTTGGGCTTAAAGCAACAAAAGAGGCGATGGATGATGCTAATTTTACAACAGAGGTAGATAAAGAGCGTTTTGGTATCTCTTCTGCTTCAGGTATTGGAGGGCTTCCAAACATAGAAAAAAACTCTGTTATATGTCATACTCGTGGTCCAAGAAGAGTATCTCCATTTTTTATTCCATCTTCATTGGTTAATATGCTGGGTGGATTTATCTCTATTGCACATGGGATTAAAGGACCAAATTTATCATGTGTAACAGCTTGTGCAGCAGGTACTCACGCTGTAGCAGAGGCAGCAAAAACTATTATGCTTGATGGTGCAGACCAGATGTTAGTAGTTGGTGCTGAGTCTGCTATTTGTGGAGCAGGAATTGGTGGATTTGCAGCGATGAAAGCTCTTAGTACAAATAATGAAAATCCAAAAGAGTCATCTCGTCCATTTGATGCTGATAGAAATGGGTTTGTAATGGGTGAAGGAGCTGCAGCATTGGTTCTTGAAGAGTATGAGTCAGCAGTTGCTCGTGGAGCTAGAATCTATGGTGAAGTAATTGGTTTTGGTGAGAGTGGTGATGCTAATCATATTACAACACCTGTAGTAGATGGTCCACTAAGAGCTATGAGAGCAGCTGTAAGAATGGCAAATAAAAATTCTGATAGTGGTGAAGTTAAGATTGATTATATTAATGCTCATGGAACTTCAACTCCTGCTAATGATAAAAATGAGACAGCTGCGGTAAAAGAGCTTTTTGGTGGTGCAGAAAATTGTCCTCCTATGAGTTCAATTAAAGGACAGATTGGTCACTGTCTTGGAGCTGCTGGTGCTATTGAAGCTGTAGTCTCTTTGATGGCTATGAGAGATGGAAAACTTCCTCCAACCATTAACTACACAACACAAGATGAAAACTGTAATTTAGATTATGTTACCGATGGTGTTCGTGATGCAGATGTTAATGTTGTAATGAGTAACTCGTTTGGTTTTGGTGGAACAAACGGAGTAGTTATATTCAAAAAAATATAAGGACAATTGGATGGCAACTTACTTAGAGTTTGAGAAAAAAATAGAGCAGATTCGAGATGATATTGATGCCGCTCGTGCAAGAGATGATATATATGCTTTAGAGTCTTTTGAAAAGGATTTGGAAAAAGAGGTAGGTAAAACTTTTGGTAGTCTTGGTGATTATCAAAAACTACAACTAGCACGTCATCCAGATAGACCTTATGCTTTGGACTATATTCGTCTGATTATGGATGATGCCTATGAGATACATGGTGATAGAGCATTTCGTGATGACCCTGCTATCTTATGTTATATAGGATATATTGATGGTCAAAAGACAATGGTTATTGGTGAACAAAAAGGTCGTGGAACAAAGCATAAAATCAAAAGAAACTTTGGTATGCCAAATCCTGAAGGATATAGAAAAGCACTTCGTGCTGTGAAGTTAGCTGAAAAATTTAATATTCCTGTTTTAATGCTTATAGACACCCCAGGTGCATACCCAGGGCTTGGAGCTGAAGAGCGTGGACAGAGTGAAGCAATTGCAAAAAATCTTTTTGAGTTTACATCTATCCGAGTACCTATGATTTCTGTAGTTATTGGAGAGGGTGGAAGTGGTGGTGCATTAGCCATTGGAGTAGCAGATAGATTGGCAATGATGCGTTACTCTGTATTCGCAGTTATCTCACCTGAGGGGTGTGCAGCTATTTTATGGAATGACCCTAAGAAGGTAGAACAGGCAAGTAATGCACTAAAGATTACACCTGATGACCTTCTCTCTCATTCGCTTATAGATGCTATCTTAGATGAACCACTTATTGGTGCACATCGTGAAAAACAGGCAGCAGCTCAAATTGTAAAAGCCTATTTTGTAGAGCAAGTTCGTGCGTTAAAAGAGTTATCTATTGATGATATGCTAGAGCAACGTTATCAAAGACTTACCTCTGTAGGTGCTTTTACCGAGGTTGAATAAATTTTAAAAAGAGAGAATTATTTTCTCTTTTTTTATTTTAACTACAAAGAGCAAGGTCTCTTAATCATATATCCCATATTCCGAACATTAATAATAATATCCTCTTTTAGTATCTTTTTAAGACGATTAATCTCTGCTCTAATTGTTGGTATCTCAACATTTAGATTATCCCACGCATACTCTTGAAAAAGCTCATAGTTAACCACTCGACTTCTATTATATGCCAATAGAGTTATGATTTTTAGTTGTCGTGACGGTAAAATCTGTACCTCACCTTTAAACCTTAGTGTATTTGTCTCTTTATCTAAACTATAGTTTAAAGAGAGTCTTATATGCTCTTGTGGCATATATGTTGATTTTAGTACTTTATCTATACGAAGAGATAGCTCTTTTAGATGAAATGGTTTTTTGAGATAGTCATGACATCCCAAATCAAATGCTTTTGATATATCCTCTATATCTCTTAGTGCTGATATAAATATAGTTGGAGTCTGTATTTTTTGATTATCAATTTTTTCCAAAAGCTCCAAGCCAGATATGATAGGAACATTGATATCAAGTATAAGCATATCATATCTATTTGCCAATATAGCATCTAAAGCTAGTTGCCCATTTCTAAATGTCTCTACCTCGTGACCCTCTTTTGAGAGAAATATATCTATTGCTTTGTTAAGTAGTTTGTCATCTTCAAGAAGTAAAATTCGCATAATTAGCCTTTTTAAAAAAATATTGAAAAGAGGTTAACTCTTTTGTAGATTGTAAGATGATATCTATACCCTCCTCATCACATATCTCTTTGACAAGGTTTAAACCCAATCCTAACCCCTCTTTACTACTCTGTTCTCTATAGTATGGTTCAAAAACTCTGTTAGGCTCTTGTATTATAGAAGAGTGGCTAGATATTTCAAAAATAACATTCTCCTGCTCTTCGGATATAAGAATATGAATCTGTTCAATCTCTTGAGTATATTTTATCGCATTAGTAATATTATTATCTACAATTCGTTGAAGTTTTGTCTCATTTATAAGGATAGAGGCTGGTGAGCAGTTATCATGTAGATTAAATGATAACTCTGATTGATGTGCTACTATACTAAAAAAATCTAATCTTGCCTTAATAAACTCAACTAAGCATATTGTCTGTTTTAGATATGAAATTTTCTCTTTTTGGGTAAGATAACTTAAATCATCATATATACTATATATATTTTTTGTAGCTGCTTCAATATTTGATAGGGTCTCATTTTTACCATGTTCTAACTCATATAGCTCAATATTTGCCATAATAATAGCAAGTGGGGTATTTGTTTCATGTATGGTATGACGTAAAAATAGGTTTTGAAATCGAAGAAGCCTTTGTGTATACTCTCTTTTTTTCTTTAATTTTTTCTCATAATCTTGTCGAGATAATATAATAATTTTTAGATATATAATATTAATGACAAAAACAAGAATTCCATATGGAAGATATTTCACAAAGTCATGTTTGTAATTCAAAAGCCCAACAATAGCAAGTATAAAAGTAAATCCAAATGCAACAATACCAAAGATATGCATATGGTAGTCTATCAAGAAGCGTTTCATACTTTATGATACCCTAATATGTTTAATATAGTAAGTAGTTATAAATTTTTATAGCAAAAAATATTTTTTAATATTTTGATTGATTGCTACTTTCATGCTATTTTTAGATGATATACTACAGAAATTGACAGTTTTTGCGTTAATTTATTAAAAATAAGGAGAAATCATGAAAAAAACAATTTTAGGCGTTACCTTGGCTGTGACATTAAGTGTACCTGTTTTTGCAACACAATTTATTACTATTGGTACAGGAGGAGTAACTGGGACTTACTATCCAACTGGTGGTGCAATATGTAGAATGATGAATAAAAATAGAAAAACAACAGGAATTAGATGTTCAGTTGAATCAACTGGTGGTTCAGTCTATAACGTAAATACCATTAATGCAGGAGAGCTTGACTTTGGAATATCTCAGAGTGATACAGCTTATCAAGCTTATAATGGAGAGGGAAAATTTAAAGATAAAACTGTAAAAGGTCTTCGTTCTGTTCTTGCTATCTATCCTGAACTCTTAGCATTTGTTGTAAGAAAATCATCAGGAATTAAATCACTAGCTGATGTAAAAGGTAAAAAGCTAAATATTGATATTCCAGGTTCTGGAACAAGAATGACAACAGATATTGTACTTGACGCTGTAGGTATTAAAAAGTCTGATTTGGCACTAGCAAATGAATTAAAGTCTAGTGAAGGTCCAACCATGCTAAAAGATAACAAGATTGATGGTTATTTTGGTGTATTTGGTCACCCAACAGCAAATATTAAAGATGCTTCTAACTCTGTAGATATTGACCTTATACCAATAGATGGAGAGGCTATTGATAAACTTGTTGCAAAATACTCATACTATGCAAAAGGTGTAATATCTGGCTCATTCTACAAAGGTGTTGAGCATGATACTCCAAGTATTGGTGTAAAAGCTGTATTGGTTACAAAAGATAGTATAGATGAGAAAGTTGTTTATACTTTAGCTAAAACTATTCTTGATAATTTTGATGCTTTTAAAAAACTCCACCCTGCTTATAAAACAATAACAAAAGAGTCTCTTTTGGATGGTCTAGCAGTTCCACAACATAAAGGGGCAATTAAAGCTTTTAAAGAGGCAGGTCTTTTGAAATAGGAAATGCAGACTTTAGTCGCGTTTTATTCGGGGCTAAAGCCTCCGATTCCAAAAGAATTAAGATTATTTAATTGAAAGGAGGTTATTTTGAACAGTCAAAGAAAAGATGAAGAAGCAGTAAAAGATGATTTAGAGCTTGTTGAGAAGCTCGAAGGTCAAAGAACCTTAGAGGAGGGTACATGGCAATACTGGATGATTGCCATTATTGCATTCTTTTGGTCGTTATATCAAATATATGTTGTAATTGTACCTACAAATAGTGTCTTTGTTCGCTCATTTCACCTAGCATTTGCACTGGCATTAGCTTTTGCTATGTATCCTATGTTTAGAACCCCAAAGACTATGAGCAGTATTCCTTGGTATAACTTTCCAATAGCAATATTATCTGTGATTGGAGCATTATATATATTTATCAATTATGATGCTCTAAATGCGAGAAGTGGGGCATGGTCTCCACTTGATGTGGCTATGGGAATTGGTAGTATATTTCTATTATTAAAAGCAGCAAGACGCTCTTTGGGAATGGCACTACCTGTAATTGCAATGGTATTTATTGCGTATGACTACTTTGGACAATATATGCCAGACCTCATCGCACATAAGGGTGCTAGTATCAATAAGATTGTAGGTCAGATGTATCTAACTACAGAGGGAATCTTTGGTGTTCCTCTTGGAGTATCTGCCTCTTATGTGTTTCTATTTGTACTCTTTGGAGCATTGCTAGAGAGAGCAGGAGCTGGTAAATATTTTATAGATTTAGCCTATGCACTACTTGGGAAATATGATGGAGGGCCAGCAAAGGCTTCTGTAGCTGCATCTGGACTTATGGGAATAATATCGGGTTCATCTATTGCAAATACTGTAACTACAGGAACATTTACTATTCCACTTATGAAAAAGTTGGGTTTTCCTGGTTACAAAGCAGCGTCTGTAGAGGTTGCTGCATCTACCAATGGTCAACTTATGCCACCAATTATGGGAGCTGCGGCATTTATTATTGCCGAGTTTTTAGGACTTGCCTATACAGATGTTATTATGGCAGCAGCTATTCCTGCATTTGTAAGTTACTTTGCACTCTTTTATATCGTACACTTAGAGTCAAAAAAGCTTGGGATAAAAGGAGAAGACCCCTCAAAATTAGACCGTGCATTTGATATATTTAAAGGTGGTATTCACTATATTGTGCCTATCTTCTTTTTGATGTACACTTTGATAGTTTTGAGACAGTCACCTCAAATGGCAGCCTTTAATGCAATCTTTTTTATGATGCTTATTATGGTTCTACAAAGACCAGCTTACGCATTTTTAGAAAATCGTAAATTGACAAAAGAGGTTTGGTTTAGTGGTTTTGTGGATATTGGTCATGGTATGATTAATGGAGCAAAAAATATGGTTCCTATTGCAATTGCAACAGCAGTAGCAGGAATTGTAGTTGGTTCAGTTACACTTACAGGTATTGGGTTGATACTTGCAGAGGTGATAGAGGAGCTTTCTGGTGGATATATCTTAGCAGTTTTACTACTAACAGCCGTGGTATCTCTAATCTTGGGAATGGGATTACCAACAACGGCAAACTATATTGTTATGGCTGCGTTGACTGCTCCTGTTATTATGTCTCTATCGAGTGATTTAGGTTATCTAATCCCTGCCATAGCAGCCCATCTATTTGTATTCTATTTTGGAATATTGGCAGATGATACACCACCCGTTGGAATGGCGGCTTATGCCGCCGCAGGAATTGCAAAGAGTGACCCAATCAAAACAGGGTTACAAGGTTTTGCATATGATATAAGAACAGCAATATTACCATTTGCATTCTTTTTCAATAACAAACTTTTGCTTATTGCAGGAGTTGATGCAGTTGACCCAAATAACCCAGCTATGTGGCAATGGATTACAAATCCTGCCGAAATAGCGATGATTTTTTTAACAGCAATAACAGGAATGTTTGCATTTTCATCAGCAACACAAGGTTGGATGTTAACTGTAACTACAGGTGTGGAACGAATTATACTTTTAGCAGTTGTTCCATTTATGCTTATACCAAATATCACTAGCTCTTGGTTGGGTATAGGTTCAGAGTATCTATCATACTTAATAGGTTTTACACTATATGGTATTGTCTATTTTATGCAAAAAAACAGAGTAAAGGATTAACTAGAGGTATTGTTAGAAGAGGAGTGTTTAGAGTTAGGAAGTGATTGCTTTAGTCTCGGTTTATTCGGGGCTAAAGCCTCTGATTCCAAAAACTAAAAACTTTTTAACAAGATTTACAACAAATACAAAGGAGTTTACAATGAAAAAAGGTCTACTATTATCAGTTATAGCATCAACACTACTTATCGCAGGAGGTAGCACAACAGCACCAAAAAAGCCAATAGGTGATTTGGGACAGGCTCTACAGGATGGTAAGTTTACTGCCAAACTTAGAGCATTCTATTTTGATAGAAGTTTTGATACAGATAAAAAAGATGCAAAAGCTATGACAGCAGGTGGAATTATCAAGTATGTGAGTGGAGATTATCATGGTCTATCTATTGGATTAGCACACTATTCAAGTACAAGATTAGGAAATACCTTTTCGAGAAGTGAAGGAAGTGGAACAAGTATTCTAGGTAGAGATGGTGAAGATTTAGCATTTTTGGGAGAAGCATACATTCAATATGATGCTGATAATACAATGTTTAAAGTCGGTCGTCAACAGCTATCAACACCACTTATGCAAAATCACGATTTGAGAATTTTACCATCTGTTTATGAGGCAGCAATTGTTAGAAACAAAGATATTCCAAACACAATGATTGAGGTTGGTTTTGTAGATAGATATACAGGATTTACCTCTAAAGAGAATGCTTTTTTAGATAAAAAAACAGGAAAAGATGGTTTAGCTTATATCTCATTTAGCAATAAAAGTATTGATAGATTAGCATTAAGAGGTCAGTATATTAAAGCATTGACTGATGAGGCATCAAGAGAGTCATACTCATATCTTGATGCAAAATATAGTGTTCCAGCAGGAAAAAATAGCTATGTAAAAGCTCAGTTTGGTCAAAATGGATACGATAAAGGAGATGACTCAACATTAGTAGGTGCTAAAGTTGGAACAACGGTTGGAAAGTTTGATTTAGCACTACTATATGACAAAGTTTCAGACAACGCTTTTCAAGCTTTTGAATCAGGTCCTATGTATTCAGATTGGCAACAGGGATATGGTCCATATGAGGCGAGTACAGCAGTTGGTGGTCAAGTTGTATTTAAACCACTATCTGCTCTTAGTCTTAAGTTAGGTTTTGTAGATGTGAAATCAGATACAAATCTATTAGTTGATGATTTTACAGAGCTTAATATTGATGCTAAATACAAGATTAATAGCTACTCAAAGATAAGAGTTAGATACTCTAAAAAAGACCAATCTAGTGCATCAGAGAAGTTAAAATTTGATGCTATTGATGGTAATGGAGGAAGAGAAGACAGAGATGACTTCAGAATCATCTACTACATGAACTTTTAACCCCTCGCCCTTACGAGACGCGATTTCTCCTGCTTTCGTAAGGGTATACCCTTTCTGCTTTAATTTAAAAATATCACCTAATACAATTTATAAAGATAATTAGATATACTAAATAAGTTATTGGAGGAGAGAAATTTATGAATTCAGATAAAATCTATATGCAACAAGCCATAAAAAAAGCATGGCAATATCAACTAAGAACATACCCCAACCCAGCAGTAGGCTGTCTCATCTTACATAAAGGTGAGATAGTAGCAATAGAAGCCCACCAAAAAGCAGGGACATCTCATGCCGAGGTGTTAGCACTCTTGAAAGCTTATGAAAATATCTCTAAAAAAGAGATAGAGTTTGATAGATTTGACTCTCATAAGGCTCATGAGTTTCTCTATTCACTTTCACAAGGTTTTTTTTCTGAATGTATGGTGTTTGTAACACTTGAACCTTGCTCTCATGTGGGGCAGACTCCATCTTGTGCTTCTCTTTTGGCCTATTTGAAACCTAAAAAAGTTTTAATTGCTACACTTGACCCAATTGAGGGGCATGATGGGGGATTGAAGAGACTTGAAGAGCAGGGGGTAGAGGTTGAGACTGATATCTGTCAAAACGAGGCTTTGGAGCTATTAGAGCCGTTTATGATTTGGCAGAATAGGGCTTTTATTTTGTTTAAAATAGCTCAAACAACTAATGGTAAGATAGGTGGAGGGTATTTGACCTGTAAGGAGTCTCTAACTCATGTGCATCAGTTGCGTTCTGTCTGTAGCCGTATGCTTATTGGTGGTAATACGGTTCGAGTGGATAGACCTACTTTGGATTGTCGGTTCACAGGAGATGATGCACCCGATATTATTATATACTCTAGGAGTGATGATTTTGATAGAGATATACCACTATTTTCTGTGCCAAATCGTGAGGTTGAGATTAGTAGTGTTTTGAGAGATTTAGATAAACCATCTTTTATTTTTATTGAGGGTGGAGAGGGGATGCTTAATGCTGTAAAGGATAAGATAGATTGGCTTTTACAGTATCAAACTCCAAAGCTTTCTTCTCACTCTTCAAATTATGATGTAGATATAAATTTACAATTTCTGTTAATGGATAAAAAAGGGGTAGATTTGATGTTATGGTCTAGGAGGTTGAAAACTAAAGAAAAATAGTATACAATTCCAACAAATAATAATAAATAAAGGAATATATACGATGGCAAAACATCAGTTTCAAACAGAGATAGGTCAACTCTTAAAATTAATGACCCATTCACTATACTCAAATAAAGAGATTTTTATACGAGAGTTAATCTCTAACTCTAGTGATGCGATAGATAAATTTAACTATATGCAACTAACAGATGAGGCTTTTAAAAGTGATAGTTGGGCTGGACAGATAAATGTAAAAATAGATGAAGAGGATAACTCTTTGACTATTTCTGATAATGGTCTTGGAATGAATGAAGAGGATTTGATGAATAACCTCGGAACTATTGCTAGTTCTGGGACTAAATCATTTGTAGAGAGTCTAACAGGTGATGCGAAGAAAGATAGTAATCTTATTGGTCAGTTTGGTGTTGGTTTCTACTCTGTATTTATGGTATCAGAAAAGGTAGATGTAATTACCAAAAAAGCAGGAGAAGACCAAGCCTTTATGTTCTCAACTGATGGTACAGGTGAGTTTGAGATTAAGCCTGTAACCAAAGATGAGCATGGAACAGTTGTCTATATTAAGCTAAAAGATGATGAGAAAGAGTTTTTGGGTAAATGGAGAGTTGAAGAGGTTATTAAAAAATACTCTAACCATATAGCTTATCCTATTATGATGCACTTTAGCGAAGATGAGACAACAGGTGAGGGTGATGATGCAGTTACCACAAAGGTTAAAAAGAGCGAACAGGCAAACGCTGCAACTGCTCTTTGGACACTTCCAAAATCTGAACTTAAAAAAGATGATTATATAGAGTTTTATAAGAGTCTTTCACATGGTGATGATGAGCCATTAACATATCTTCATAATAAAGTAGAGGGAGCGCAGGAGTTTACAACACTTTTCTATATTCCTAAAACTGCACCAATGGATTTATATAGAGCAGATTATCAAAGTCATGTAAAACTCTATGTTAAACGTGTATTTATTACAGATGATGACAAAGAGTTGCTTCCTACCTATTTGCGTTTTGTAAAAGGTATTATCGACAGCGAAGATTTACCTCTAAATGTGAGCCGTGAGATTCTGCAAGAGAATAGAATCTTGGCAAATATTAAACAAAACGCTACCAAAAAGATTCTTCAAGCTATCAAAAAACTCAAAGATGATAATGCAGTTGCATTTACCGAGCAGTATAATAAAGTAATTAAAGAGGGAATCTTCCAAGACCATATCAACAAAGAGTTACTTTTGGATATTGTGAAGTATAAATCTTCTACTGAAGAGGGTATGACATCTTTTGCTGATTATGTAAGTCGTGGAGATAGTGAGAAAAAAGAGATTTATTATATTGCTGGTGAAGATGAGAAAGTATTAAGAAACTCTCCACTTCTTGAAGCGTATAAAAAAGCAAATATCGAAGTATTGATTATGGCTGATAAAGAGATTGATGCTATTGTAGCTCCATCTATTGGTAGTTACAAAGAGTGGACTCTAAAAGATATTACAACTATTGATGCTCCTGATTCTAAGAGTGAAGAGGAGAAAGAGGAGATTAGCAAAGAGTTTAAATCTTTGACTGATAGATTAGCAGAGGTATTGGGTGAGGATATCAAAGAGGTTAAAACTACTTCAAGACTTACTTCAAGCCCATCATGTGTTGTAAAAGATGCAAATGACCCAATGGCTGGGATGGCTCATATGTTTGCTCAAATGGGTCAAGAGATGCCAGAGACTCCACTTATCTTAGAGGTAAATCCTGACCATGCAATGATTAAAAAGCTTGATAAGCTTGAAAATGAGACAACTTTTGCTGATATGGCTTGGATTTTACTTGATTCTGCAAAACTAGCAGAGGGGCTAGAGCCAAAAAATAAAGCAGAATTTTCTGCTCGAATATCTAGGGTAGCAACAGCAGCTCTATAGTAAATATTTTGCAAAACTAGGAAACGAGGGATTTAGCCTCGTTTTGTTCGGGTGTAAACACTCCGATTTCAAAGACTTTTGCAAGATGTCTAGTCAAAAAATAGGAGTTATAGCGTTGAAAAAAGAGAAAATATCGGCACTAGAGGCACAACAAGAGGCACAAAAAATAGCATTTGCACCTGTAATATTTCAGGTGGTGAGAAGCATGAGAGATTTGGGAATACTTAAGCTTCTCTCAAAGCATAAAAAAGGGTTAACCATAGATGAGATATCTGAAAAATTAGATATCTCTGTTTATGGAGTAAAGGTTCTTTTGGAGAGTGCTGTTACAGCTTTTGTTGTTCTTGTAGAGGATGAGGTCTACTATCTTAGTAAAATAGGATATTTTTTAGAAAATGATGAGATGACTCGTATTAATATGGACTACAACCACTATGTTAACTATCATGGACTTTATGATTTAGATAAATCAATTAAAGAGAGCAGACCTGTTGGGCTTCAAGTCTTTGGTGATTGGAATAGTATCTATCCATATCTTAGTATTTTACCTGATAAGGCAAAAAAGGCTTGGTTTGATTTTGACCATTTTTACTCAGATTCTGCTTTTGATGATGCTATTGATATTATCAAAGAGTTTGGTGCTAAAAAAGTACTTGATATTGGTGGAAATACAGGTAAATTTTCTATTCGATGTGCTAAAAGAGTTGAGGATATCACTCTAACTATACTTGATTTACCTGAACAGATAGCTATAGCAACAGATAATATTAATAGTAATAAGTTGGAGGATAGAGTAAGCTTCTATCCTCTAAATATTCTTGACCATAATAATCCAATTCCAAAAGGTTTTGATGTGATTTGGATGAGTCAATTTTTGGACTGTTTTAGTGAAGAGGATGCTATTAAAATTTTAAGCCGTGTAGTTGATGCAATGGATAGTAACTCATATCTATGTATTCTTGAACCTATTATAGATAGACAAAAATATCAAACATCTTCATATTGTATCACCAATACTTCACCCTATTTTACAGCTATGGCAAATGGATGTAGTAAGATGTTTAATACCAAAGATTTATTTGCGTATATTGAGAAAGCAGGATTAGAGGTTGAGAAGTGTTATGATAATTTAGGCTTCTCTCATAGTTTGGTTAAGTGTAAAAAAGTATAATAAATCAAAATTTCAATATAAGGAAAAATATAATGAACAGACACATAAAAAAGATTTCAAATGGAACAATTGTAGGTAGTATGAGCGTATTGGTTATTGCAACTCTAACAGGGTGTGATGATGGAGGAGCAACAGCACAGCAACCTCAACAAGCTCCTGCTTCGACTCAACAGCAAAATATTGTAAAAGAGGGTGCAACTGTTACTATTGAAGAGACAAAAAATAAAGATAATAATAGCAGTAGCTATAAGATTATTGATGAAGTACCAAGTGTTACTACTCGTGTTATCTTGAAAGATTATGAGGGAAAAGAGAGAATTTTAACACAAGAGGAGATTGATAAACTAGTAAAAGAGGAAGAGGCAAAGGTAGATGCTGGTACTTCTAATCTTACTAAACCACCTGCAGAGGTGAGTCAATCTGGAGGTATGGGTTTAGCAGGTACACTTATGGCAAGTATGGCTGCAGGTATGGTTGGTTCAATGCTTATGAATAAGTTGATGAATAATAATAACTATCAACAAAATAGAAGAACAAGCTATAAATCACCAAGTACATATAGTCGTTCTCAGAGTAGTTTTAGTAAAGCAAGAGCTAATAATGCAGTGGCTAAAAGAGCAGGAAGTTCTATGAGAAAATCATCTTCAACAACTAGACGTTCAGGTTTTGGTTCAGCTAGAGGTACACGTAGCCGTTCAAGTTTTGGTGGTTGATTTATGAAATTGACACCAATAAAAGTTCCAGATAACGCTTTTCTCGAAAAGATAGGTTTTTTTTGGCACACAGACCCTGATAGTACTCCTTATGTAGCTAGTGAGATAGTAGATGTCTCTTCTGAAGAGGCAGATGCCTATTATGAAGCATCCAATGAACTGTATGAGATGTTTGCAGAGGCTGGTGAGTATGTGATAGAAAATGAGCTTTTTCATGAACTTGGTATCCCTTTTAATGTGATAGATGCAGTTAAGATGAGTTGGGATAATGATATTCATTGGCATCTCTATGGACGTTTTGATTTTGCAGGTGGGATTGATGGAAAGCCGATTAAGCTTATAGAGTTTAATGCAGACACTCCAACAGCACTCTTTGAGACCTCTATCTTGCAATGGGCGATACTAAAAGCAAATAATATGGAAGAGTCTCATCAGTTCAATAATGTTTATGATGCCATAAAAGATAATTTTAAGCGTCTTATTATGATGGAGGATGATATTGCAGGTTTTGAAGAGCATTATGAGGGTTGGAAGATTCTATTCTCCTCTGTAAAAGATAATGAAGAGGAGGAGAGTACAGTTAAGCTTCTTCAAACTATCGCCAATGATGCAGGGTTTGTAACAGAGTTTGCCTATATGGAAGATGTTGAGTTTGATGCAGAGGAGGGAGTCTTTTATAAAGATGTCAACTATGAGTACTGGTTTAAGCTTTTCCCTTGGGAGGATATCGCTATAGAGGAGAGTGATTTAGCAATGCTTATGACTAAAATCATGGAGAATCAAAAGGCAATTTTCTTAAATCCTGCCTATACTCTTATGTTCCAATCAAAAGCGTTTATGAAGATTTTGTGGGACTTATACCCAAATCATCCTCTACTCTTAGAGACAAGCTTTGAGCCACTTCAAGGTATTGCACAGGTTGAAAAGAAAATCTTTGGACGAGAGGGTGCAAATACTGTTATTGTTGATGAGAATGAAAAGGTAATTGATGAGAGAGATGGTGAGTATGGTGAGTTTCCATCTATTTTCCAAGAGTATGTAGAGTTACCAAAAGATAGCAAAGGTGAAAGTTATCAAGCTGGTGTTTTCTTTGCCTATGAGGGTTGTGGACTTGGATTTAGACGTGGTGGTTTGATTTTGGATAACTACTCTAAGTTTGTGGGGCATCGTGTGGTGGTAGAGCAAGTATAGCCTCTTATACCTTCTCTTTTATAGAGGAGGTATAAGATGTGTTCTGTATGAATTGAGTTGAAATATAAGGCGTTGTGCCTCTATTTTCTCCATACCATTTGCAATTTTATATTTTATATTTTTATAACTTACCATAACAACAGTATAGTCATATCTATTTTTTATAAGTTGAAACTCTTTTATATTACTCCATGAATAGGTAGCTCTTTTAATTTTACTCTTTAGAGACTCTGTATATAATAGTTCATTTGTTGTTATTAGTATATCTACCCTTTTTAATAATATCCATGCTGTATAATATGTTAATATTATGCTGATTATTATCAAAATAGAGCTTATAATGATTATTATATTTAATGCCTGATTTAGAGTATGACCTTCTAAAATTAAATAAGAAACTATTAAAATAGTTACTATATCTATTGATATTAATAGTATTAAAAAAAGATAAAACCTATTTTTGATATAGGGGTTATATTTTGATGGTAAAAAGCTTATACTTAATCTACCATCTTTTTTTTCTATTATATAGTGTTTGTACTCTTTTCTTGATATAGCTCCTCTTCTCAATATACTTCACCTCTCCTTATAAAATTAAATTATATGTTCATTTATACTTAATTAATATTATACCTATATTGAGCCAAATTATCATCAGTTTTACTCAATTGGTGGATTATATTCTAATAAAATTGTATAATTACCAAAAAAAAACAGGAAAGATTATGGAATTAAAATTAGGAATCCCAAAAGGAAGTCTACAAGAGTCTACACTAAAGATATTTAAAGAGGCAGGATATAATATTAAAGTTAGAGAGAGAAACTATTACCCAACAGTTGATGATAAAGAGCTTTCTTGTATGCTAATAAGAGCTCAAGAGATGGCTAGATATGTTGAGGGTGGTCAGCTTGATTGTGGGCTTACAGGATTAGATTGGATAAAAGAGAATCGTGCTGATATAGTAGAAGTTGCAGAGCTAACTTATGCAAAACAGAGTTTTAATCCTATTCAATGGGTTTTAGCTGTAAAAGAGGGTTCACCTTATACTTGTGCTAAAGATTTAGAGGGGAAAACAGTTGCAACAGAGGTTGTAAATCTTACAGAGGATTATTTTAAAGCACAAGGTGTTAATGTAAATGTTGAGTTTAGTTGGGGAACAACAGAGGTGAAAGTACCTGAATTAGCCGATGCTATTGTTGAGATAACAGAGACAGGTTCATCTCTTAGAGCTAATGATTTAAAAATTATAGATACTGTACTAGAGACAACTACACGATTTATTGCAAATAAAGAGGCATATAATGACCCACAAAAAAGACAAAAAATTGAGAGAATAGTAATGATGCTAAAATCTGTAATAGATGCTGTTCCAAAGGTCTGTTTAATGTTAAATGTTCCTAAAGATAGTTTAACAAAAATATTAGAGATACTTCCTAGTGAAAATCCGACTATTTCAGATTTAGCAAAGGGTGATTGGGTAGATATTATGGCAGTAGTAGATAGCTCTGATGTACGTTATCTTATTCCTCAACTCAAAGAAGAGGGTGCAAAATCCATTGTAGAGTTACCTATTAGTAAAATTATTGACTAAGTTATAACATTTTTATACATATTATAATATATTGTGTTGTATAATATTGCATACAAATATAAACATATTTGTATATAATTTTATAGGAGCGTTAAAAAATGAAAAAATTAGTTATTATAGTGACTCTTTTATCAGTCACATTACTTAATGCCATCACAGTTTATTATAATGGAGAGGGAGATGATATTGGTGAGTGGTCGATTAGACCAAATAGTCTTGCTACTGCCAATCTTACCGAGGTTTATGATGAGACATTACATAGTAGAGTAATGCAGTTTACAGACGGTGGAGTCTATTCACTTAGGATGCCTGGAGAGAATATTTTTTGGGTTAATACTACAGAGAGAATTTTATCTTTTGATATGAATCTTGATAGTGATTTTACCATAAGTGCCTTTGTTCAGACTCCAAATGGGCTTAGACAACTATTTTATAATAGACTAAATCTCAATGCAGGACATCATAATAATGTAGCTAATAGAAATATTATGTGTTCTATTGGACATCATAGAATGTTTAGAGTTGGAGCAGGTCATAGTGGTTGGGGAAATCATGCAGAATTTAGAAATAATAGAGATGGTTGGGTAAGAGTTACCGTTGACTTAGAGAGACAACTTCGGGATACAGAGCCAAATAACAGAGTTATTAGTGTTTTATCTTTGAGAATAACAGGAACAGCAGGAAGAATTGATAATGTAACTCTTGATGCACCTGATAATATATTTACTCATGGTACAAGAGCAAATGATTGGAGATTATCTCCAAATACTCCTGCTGGTGGAACAGTAGCAGTTGTGCAAGATGCTCAACGTGGTCATCAAGTAATAGAGTTTAATGGAGCAAATGGTTCAAATAGCTTTACTACAGGAGCTAGAACTGGTAATGGTC
>Ga0256827_10000920_pt1 | contig 18560 bp, 13 predicted proteins | sample CV84metaG_FD_185977 | JGI IMG/M metagenome (GOLD analysis project Ga0256827, IMG submission 185977) | Hydrothermal vent microbial communities from East Pacific Rise, Pacific Ocean - CV84 | ecosystem: Environmental > Aquatic > Marine > Hydrothermal vents | place: Pacific Ocean: East Pacific Rise... | reverse complement strand
GTTGTAAATTATTTAAACTAGGAGAACTAAAATTACAATTCTGCTAATTTTTTTCTTCTAAACCGCATAAACTTTTTGTTTATCCTCATTTATAATATACTCAAACCATTTAGCTTTTAGGGTTTTCTACTTTTTCTTTTTCCTTTTTTATTTGTTTAAATTTATAAGCGTAACCTAGCTATGCTTAAAATTTTAAACTCTAAAAAAGAAAAAATAAATCCGTATAAATTCCCGAAAAGCTAAATGGATTGAGTATCTGTGACCAAAAAAATGGCTGATTACAAATATTTATCTGCTATCAGCCATTTACTAATTACTAGCTACTAGTTTACTAAAACAACCCACCATTCTGGTAAATCTCTAATTGCACATCAGAGAAAGGGTTTATTTTAATATTAGTTTTCTTAGTTTTATTTTCAATTTCGCCGGTAGCCATATTAACATTAATAATATCGCCATCTTCAAGATTTAAACCATCTAAATTATTGTATGTCATAATTGGCATAGCTCCATTTATTGCGTTACGCTCGTAAATTGCTCCATAGCTTTCGGCAATAATAACAGAAACCCCAAGTGCTTTAAAACCATCAACAGCTTGTTGGCGAGAAGAACCGCTACCAAAGTTTTTTTGAACTACAACAATATCATTTTCCTTTACCTTCTTAGCAAAATCTTTGTATCCTTCTAGGTTATCAAAAATATATTGTCCCATTTCGTCAAAATCAGTTATAGCAAGATAACGATTATGAAAAATCATATCAGTATCTATATTATCTTCTTTTATGTACCACACTCGACCTTCAACAATAGTTGGACTTTCTGCTTTATCCTTTTTAAGGCTTTCAGCTAATTTAATCTCAACTTCTTCTGCTGTAAAAACAGCTGGTTTATCAGGAATTGCATCAGGCGTAGTAACATATCCGGCTAAAGCCGAAGCAGCAACAACTGCTGGCGATGATAAGAATACATCTCCTTTTCCTTGTTTTCCAGGGAAATTTCTGTTACCTGTACTAACTGTTACTTCGCCTGGTCCGTTTTGTCCAACTTGCCCTGCGGCACAACCTGCACAACCTGCATTAGAAACTAATGCACCTGCATCTTTAAATATTTTAATTAAACCTTCGTCGTATGCTTGATTCCAGATTTTATCGGTTGAAGGAACAATTTTAAGAATAACTCCCGGAGCTACTTTTTTACCTTTTAAAATTTCTGCAGCAACACGTAAATCAGAAATTCTACCATTTGTACAAGAACCTAAAAATGCAGAATCAATTTTTACTTTATCAGTGTTTATAATATCATCGGTGGTGTGCGGTGCACCAGGTAAAGATACCTTTGGAGTAAATTTACTGATATCAATATCAAAAACCTCTGCGTAATTTGCATCAGCATCAGCTTCAATTTTTTCTAAGGTTTTGCCAGCTATTTTGCTGCAAAAATCCATAATTATATCATTAGGAGTAAACAGAATAATGATTGTTCCCATTTCTGTTCCCATCGATGAAATTGTAATTCTTTCGTCTAAAGTAAGTTCATCAACAGCTTCGCCATACATTTCTACAGAATAACCTAAAAGTTTATTCGCACCAAATATTGATAACATATTAATTGCTATGTCTTTTGCCGATATATTAGCAGGACGTTTACCAATGAAATTAATTTTTACAGATTCTGGTGTTTTAAACCAAACTCTACCTTTGCTAAATGCTGCGGCAATATCTTTGTCGCCCATTCCTTGACCAAAAGCACCAATTGCACCAAGAATATTTGCATGAGAATCGGTTGTAACTGATGTTGAACCTGGCCATGCTAAACCATCAGTCATCATTGTGTGAGTTCCAATTCCAACATTAATATCATAAACTTTAATACCATGTTTTCTTGCAAAAATTCTTACAATTTGCTGGTTTACTGCATATTTCTGGTCAGAACCTGTTGGGTTTGTATCGAAAGTAAAATATGTTTTACTTGGATCGTCTATTGTTAATCCATAATCTTCGATATTTTTCACAACATTTGGTCCTCCAAAATCTCTTGCTGCTCTTGCATCTATTTCGATGTCAGCTATATCACCCGGTTTTACCTTGTCAAACTTTGAATGATTGATAATTATTTTTTCTATTAATGTATTTCCCATTTGTATATATTTTTTTTACAAATATAATTTAAAGTTCAGATTATATTAAAAAAACTTTTATAAACTTATTTAATAGTTTTACCACATTAATAACCTGAGTCCGATTTCTGCATTACGCTTGTTTGAAAAATGGTCATTTACATATGTAAACTCACATTTTTCATACACTAAACAAAAAATGCTTACCTTTTAAAGTAAGCATTTTTTTATTTGTCAATATATTAATAATTTACATTCTATTTCTGCACCTGACTTCCTACTCTGTGCATTGCACATCTAAAACCTAAATCATCTTGAGATTGGTCTTGATCTAATCCTCTTCTAGAACCTGGGCTCATCCAATAAGCTCTATCTTTCCAACCACCACCTTTGTATACGTGAATTCTATTGGTTATCATAGATTGCATATCTTTTTTACCTCTATAGTTAGGAATTGAACCATATTTTTCTGGTGGAATATTTTTTAATTTAAGAGTATCGTAAGCAGAGCCTTCAATACCTTCTTCATACATTCTGTTAGAATTTTTTACACTTTTATTTGCATCATCTAAATTATAATCTATACTAGATTCGTAATCACCATCAAGATAATTAATATTATCAGAGGTATTGTAATTTCTTCTATCAAATGCTTCCTCATCACTTACTTCTCTCCATTTCATTCTACCTAATTCATCTGGTGCATCTAAAATATGAGGGTCGGTTGGATCCATAACAGGTGTTTTGTAAACATTTCCTCTAAATCCTCTAAATTCGTCAAAATCTTCAAGGGTCATTTTTCTATACACATCCATTACCCATTCGTTTACATTACCTGCCATAGCATACAATCCATAATCATTTGGCCAATAAGCAAACACAGGGCTAGTTATATCCGATTTATCATTTAAAGCTCCGGCAGTACCCATATAATCACCTCTACCTCTAACAATATTGGCTCTTATCTGACCAATATCCTCAGCAGCAAAACCGCTATGGTCATCAACTCTAATATAATGTCCATTCCAAGGGTATATTTTTTGGTGATAAACTCTTTCATCTCCAGGGAAGAATTGATTTTCTCTGTAAGATAATGCAGCAAATTCCCATTCTGCCTCTGTTGGAAGTCTATATTTAGGAAGGAATATTCCATCTTCCATTCTTACGTTTCTACCTTCAGCATCAGGATTAGCATAATCTACCATTAACTCTTTTGTTGCTCCCATATACTGTCCAGCCAGATATGTTTCTGTATTAAAGTTTTGATCATCCATTTGATTAGGATCCCAATCTAAAAGACCTTCACGTACCATAATCATTTCATTAACTCTGTCTGTTCTCCATTTACAAAAATCGGTTGCTTGTGTCCAAGATACACCAACTACAGGATATTCTTGGTAGGCAGGGTGGCGTAAATATGATTCAACATATGGTTCGTTATATCCTAGTTTACTTCTCCAAACTAAAGTATCGGGTAAAGTTCTATAATAAACTTCGGGAAAACTTTCGTAAAATACTCGTCTTATCCAAAATAAATATTCTCTATAGTCTACGTTTCTTATTTCGTACTGGTCTAAATAAAATGAAGATACAGTAATTCTTCTAGGAACATTGTTCCAATCATAAAGAACGTCTTGTTCAACACGCCCCATAGAAAATGTACCACCTTCTATAAAAACTAAACCGGGTCCTGTTTCTTGTTCATCATTATAAACATATTCAAAACCACCATTTTTCTCATCATTGTAATTCCATCCAGTTGAATTTGAGGCATGCTTTTTACAAGAGCCAAAAAGTGCTACTCCAACTATTAATAAACTAAGTAATTTAAAATTATATCTCATAATAATCATTTTTTCTAATTTAATAATACAATAATCCTTTTTTATAACGTATTAAAATGAAGGACATTGTATAGGTCTGAATTTTTTATGTTTTTGTCTGCAAGGGAAAGTGTATCCTAAAGATATCTCGTGTGCACCTAGTGTTTGGTTTCTAAGCTTTGAAACTGTTAAGTCATAGCTATATGCTACTCTAAATTTAGATTGTATAAAACCTAAAATCATAACAAACGAATCGTAGTGAAATCTGAAATTTTGTCTCATCCAAAGACCACCAACTATATTTTTTCTACTAAAATAGAAACCATAATTAAATTGTTCAAAATCTCTTTGTCGTTGATATAAAACTTGTGGTGAAATATATAATTCACCTTTTCTGTATCCACGTGCTTTAATAGGGATTCTTGTTCCGTAATGGACTGTATATTTACGAGGTAATACAGCATCGCTACTGTTTCTGTAAGATTCTGGTGGTTGTGTTAAATGATGAATAGCAATACCAAAAGTATGTATTCTATTAGCTAAAATACCACCTGTAGAAAAATCAAAATATCCTTTTTTAAGGTCTGTGGCTACTAAATCTTCTTGTGTAGGGAAAATTGCACCGTAAACAGGGTGCAACATATCAGGGAAAATATAATCCCAGTTTAATGTTTTTTGAAAATATGATACTTGAAATCCACCTATTAAAGATGTATATCTGTTTAAAGCTACTGTATATGCGTACATTGCACTGGCACTAAATGTATTTATTGCACCGTCACCTTGTATGTCATTCATTATTAATAATCCTAATCCTCCTTCTAAAACGTCAACTCTTTGGTCGAAAGAAGCACTATATGTAACATATGTAGAACCCAACTTTGGCCATTGGTTTCTATAATTTAATTGTGCTCTAGCACATTTTTCGGAACCTGCAAAAGCAGGATTTAAGTAAAGTTTATTTGCGTAGAACTGAGTAAACTCAGGGTCTTGGGCTCTTAGCAAATTCCCTGTTACCAAAATGACTATTACAGAAAATATAAATTTTTTAATCATATCTCTAAACGTTAACTGTATCACATGTATTCAACTACTTGCAAAAAAGTTATTAACTTTTCGCAATACAATAATAATATAAATAATTATTTTTTGAAAATAATTTAACCTTTTATTTAGTATTCATTGTATATTTATAGATAATAATGGTGTAAAAAACACTTGTAAAATGCTATTTTTTTATAGGTATCTGAATTATCTAGTTTTTTCAAAAAAATTAAAAAAAAACAATAATTCTTTGCTTTTTAGGTGTTAAACGGTATTTTTTTAACAATATTGTGTATATCTTTGCTTAATTAAATTTTTAATTGAATATAATTTTTTAAGATTAAATGAGGCTTATTTATAATTATTTTATATTACTGTCGGTTTTGATTTTCAATCTTGTTTCTGCTCAAGATTCTATTATGATGAAATCATTTTCTGTTAATAAGTATAATGAATTTGTAGAAACAGAAATTGATACAAATCTAAATTATTTTGAAATATACGATTTTAGTGTTATTAATTCGTACAATAACAATAATTTATCTAATATAGGATTGGCTTCTCAGTCTTATTTATTGCATTATAGAACAACAGGATTTTTGTTTAATAATTCTGTGTATGATAATTTAATATCTCAAAAAAGCATTAAATATTTTAATACAAAAAAGCATTTCACAAATCTTAGTTTTTTTACAAATTTTTCTAAAAAGAATAACAACCAAGTTCTAAGAGTTCTTCATACACAGAATATTACCAAAAAATTTAATATTGGTCTTATTTACAATATGGTATCATCAACAGGAGAATATTCTTATCAAAGTTCAGCTGATAATAGTGTTAGTGTATTTACATCATACGATAGTAAAAAGTATAATTGTAATGGAAATTTTATATACAATAAACTGAAAAACGAAAATAATGGAGGAATAAGCGATAAATATGTTAATGATGAAATAATTAATACAAATATTAAAGCTATACCTACTTGGTTAAATAATAGTAAATCTATTAATATGAATAGAGCATTAAATTTTTATCAATCTTTAAAATTTTATTCTAACAAAACAACTGATAGTACTGATACAATAATAATTAAGAATAATTATTTTAGAATTTCTCATAAATTAAATTATCAATACTCTAGATTAAACTATTATAATGATGATACTATTTCTGATTTTTATGAAATATTTAATATAGATACTGCAAAAACTAAAGATTCTACTTTTCAAAACATAATTAATAATACTATATATTTCGACTATAATATAATAACAAACAAAACGCATAAAAGAATTGGGCTTTCGTATATTAATAGTATTGAAAATTTTTACTATTACAATAATAATAAAAACTATTACAATAGTGGAATAGGCGGTTTATATTCTGTTTATGATACTACTAGTTATAACTATTTGTTTGGTTTTAACTATTTTTTTTACGGCAGAAAACAAAACGATTTTTCTGTTTTTGGGCAATATTCTAAACATATTATTGATGATAATTATAGCATAAATTGTAGTGTGGAATATAAAAATATTAACCCTGAATATTTCGAAGAGCATTTTTTTGCAAATAATGCTTTGTGGGATACAAGTTTCGCAAAAAATAAAACATTAATAGATTTTGATGTTAAATTAACTAATTTAACTCATTTTTTAGAAATTGGCTTACATTATGGAGTTTACGATAACACTGTTTATTTTGCAGGTAACAACATAGACACAACGGGTATTTCTATTAGTCCGTTTCAAGAAACTCATACAATTAACTATTATTCAGTATATTTAAAAAAAGATTTCAATTTTAAACATTTTAGAATTAACAATAAATTTTCATATCAAAAATCTGATAATAAAGAAGTGCTAAGTGTTCCTGAATTCTCGTTTTTTAATTCAAGTTCGTATAAGTTTGTATTAGTAAAAAATGTTTTGGTAGCAGAAATTGGTATTGATTTTTTTTACTATACAAAATTTAAGGCTGATGCTTATATGCCGTCGGTGAGCATGTTTTATAGGCAAAACGATGTAGAAATTGGTAATTATCCAAAAATTGATGCTTTTTTAAAACTGAAATTAAAACGTGCTCGATTATTTATTAAATATGAACATGCAAATTTTGGTTTAATGGGGTCTAATTATTATGCAGGAGTATATCAACCAATGGCTCCCAGAATTTTTAGATTTGGTGTGTCATGGAGTTTTTACGATTAAAACAAGATTGTAGAAACAGATGTTTACTATTTTTTGGAACAAAAATTGTGATACAAATTTTTAAATTATTTTTTTTGAAAAAAACATATAAAATATTAAGCAAATTATTTATATCAATAGTAATTGTTATTGTTTTTACATCGTGTTATACAGTGCATTCTACAAATTACATAAAAGAAGATAACTATGCAGTATTTACATTAAAAAGCCAATCTGTTTCTGCTAATTTTACAGATTACAAAAATGGATTGAAAATAACTTACGACTTTTGGGGTGAAAATTTAATAATTGTATTAGAAAATATTTCTGATAAAACTGTTTTTATTGATTTAAACCAAAGCAAAGTATCTTCAGGTAAAGAAAAAATAGCTTATAATAGTATGGTGGCAGGAACTTTTGATATTTTGCCTCTAGAACCAAACAATAAAATTGAACTTGATGATTTTATTATTTTCAATGATGATAATGAAGAAAAAATAAAAGAAAAAATAAAAATAGCTAAAGCTTTTACCTCTAAAGCCCTTATTTTTAAAACTGGTGATTATCCTATTAATATTACAAACGCTATACATTTTGGATATAATAAAACACAATGTAATGAATTTACTCTTGAAGATAAATTTTATTCCGATAAGGTTAATATCTTAAATATATCAGATTTTGAACATCTAAGCCAATACGGAAAATTATTTAATAAAACTTTTTACAAAACCACATTAACTAAAGTAGAAGAAACACAAAGGGTTGAAACCCTTATAGCTACCGAAGATATGATAGATATATTTATTTCAGTATTGTTTTTGGCTTTAACAATTTATCAATAATACAAGTTTTAAAATTCGGCAGATTTAGGAGCTCTAGGAAATGGGATTACATCTCTAATATTTCCCATTCCTGTAATAAACAACATTAATCTTTCAAACCCAAGTCCAAAGCCAGAATGAGGAACTGTACCAAATTTACGAGTATCTAAATACCACAACATTTCTTTTTCAGGAATTCCCATTTCTTTCATTCTGGTTAAAAGTTTATTGTAGTCTTCTTCTCTTTGCGAACCACCAACAATTTCACCAATTCCAGGAAATAAAATATCCATTGCACGAACAGTTTTTCCATCATCATTTTGTTTCATATAAAAAGCTTTAATATCTTTTGGATAATCGATTAATATTACGGGCTTTTTAAAATGTTTCTCTACTAAATAACGCTCATGTTCCGATTGTAAATCGGCACCCCAATCATCAATAATAAATTGAAATTTCTTTTTTTTGTTTGGCTTTGAATTTTTAAGAATATCAATAGCTTCGGTATATGTTAAACGAACAAAATCGTTTGCTAAAACAAAATTAAGTTTTTCTAAAAGTTCTTGCGAACGTTCGTTTTGTGGTTTAGTTTTTTCTTCTTCTTGTAATCTTTTACTTAAAAATTGCAAGTCGTCCATACAATTATCTAAAGCATATTGCACACAATATTTCAGCATATTTTCTGCCAAATCCATATCATCATTAATATCGAAAAATGCAGCTTCTGGTTCTATCATCCAAAACTCTGCTAAATGACGAGTAGTGTTAGAATTTTCGGCTCTAAAAGTAGGTCCAAAGGTGTAAACCTTAGATAATGCCAAAGCAGCTAATTCTGCTTCTAATTGACCTGATACGGTTAAATTTGTTTCTTTGCCAAAAAAATCTTCTTTATAATTAATGTTACCTTCTTCTGTTTTTGGTAAGTCGTTTAAGGGTAGTGTTGTTACTCTAAACATTTCGCCTGCTCCTTCGGCATCAGAGGCTGTAATAATTGGAGTATGAATATTATAAAAACCTCTTTCGTTAAAAAAACTATGAATTGCAAAAATCATTGCATGGCGAACACGAGTAATAGCTCCAAAAGTGTTTGTTCTAAATCTTAAATGAGCAATCTCTCGAAGAAATTCTAAACTGTGTTTTTTAGGTTGAAGGGGGTATTCGTCAGGGTCAGAAACACCAAGTATTTCTAATTTGTTAGATACAATTTCGATATTTTGACCTTTGCCTTCAGATTTTATTAACTTACCCTCGATAGATAAAGATGCTCCGGTATGTATTTTTGCTAATTTGTCTTCGTTTGCAGAATTTACATCAACAACAATTTGGATATTATTTATTGTAGAACCATCGTTTAGTGCTATAAACGCAATATTCTTACTAGCACGTTTTGTTCTTACCCACCCTTTTACAACAACGGTTTTGTCGTATTCATTGCTGTTTAGTAATTCTTTAATCGTCTTCATATTAAATTTTTGAAATTAATTTGTACAAAAATATAAATAAACTAAATAACCTTCTATCTTGTTTCTAAATATTATTAACAAAAAAACTACAAATTCAACAAACAAGATTATAACACATTGATTAAATGACAAATACCTTTAAAAACTGAAGCTCTAAAATATCCTCTTATTGTAAATCAAATAATTGTATTATTTTTGTAGCAAAAAATTAAGTGAGTAGTTTTTTCAATACCATAGGAAATAATAAAAAGAGTATATTTATCTCTTTACTCATTTATGTTATATTGTTTGTTATACTGATATATACAGGAATTAATGCTCCAAAAACATCGGAAGAATTAGAATTCTTTTTCGATTTTAGCCAACAAAATGAAGTAACACTACAACAAGAAAATAAACAAAAAATAAACAAAGATGATTTAATGTCTGATGAACGCTTAAATATAGCTGTTAATGAGGCTTTAAAAGATAATCCTTTATCAAAACCTTACGATTATTATGATATGCCAGAGCAATCAGATGAATATAAAGAACAACTTATTAAAGATGCATTGCAAGATGAGTATGATGATTATGCAAACAAAGAATACAAGGTTGACGATAGTTATTATGCCGAAATAAACAAGCCAAAAGTAGAGCCGTCAGAAAAAAATAAGAACAATAATAATTATCAAGGAGCAACTTTTGTATCGTATTATCTAAAAAACAGGCAAAAAAGAAGATTAATAATACCAACTTATGCTTGCGAAGAAAATGGGAAAGTAGTGGTAAATATTATTGTTAATAAAGGGGGCTTAGTTGTGAAAGTAGAATTAAATAATTCTTATAACTCGGCTCCGTGCCTTATAGAAGCAGCAATTGATGCAGCTAAACGCTCTACTTTTAAAAGAAGTAGTAATGCCCCCGATAGACAATCGGGTACAATATCTTATACTTTTAAAGAGCAGTGATTTTTCTTTAGTGCTTATGTTTAATTGATTGTTACCAATAAAAATACTATTTGCTTTTAGTCTGTATTTCAAAAACAGAACTAATACCTTTTTCTAATATTTCAATTTTATTAATACCTTTTTCGTTAATTTGGATATTAAATTTATATTTAATTTTATTTTTAATAGAAACTCCTGTTTCTATTCTTAATTCCGATTGCATTAAATCATCATCAATAAAAATGTATTTTAAATAATATTTTGCTTTTAAATATATGTGAAACGGAGCTATAAAATCTTGCAGCAACATTTTTTGTTTGCTAAAAACCATTGATGGATTAATTATATCGGTTATTTCTACGTTTAAGTTAAAACCTAAATTAATTTTATGAAAAGCTAAAAAGAAATAATATAATAAAGATTTTTTATTACCTTGAAAATGTTTAAAATAAAAAAATGCTTTGTCTTTATAAAAATATGCTGTTGATTTTGTTTTTTTACAATAAATATACGGATTGTTAAGAATATCAACATATATTGTCCATTTTCCTGTTTTAATTCCGTTGTTTCCTTCAATAAATTTATATTCTATACTTTTTCCCGGAACAAATTTAAAAGCATTGCTAATAAAAGAATTTTGTTCAAAATTTAAAAGAAATTCATCTTTCTTTGGTATTCCAAAATCAATTAATTTTTCTGTTTTTATTGATTTTACCAAATAATTAGATATTGGATATTCTAATGTTTTGGAACCTATATATGGAGTTGCCTGTAATTGAAAATGCAGGTGTGGAAATGGCGAACGTCCAGAGTTTCCACAACTTGCTATTTGTTGACCTTGCTCTACATAATCGCCAATATTAACTGTAATGCTATCAGAAATTAAATGACTTAATTTACTGTATAACAAATCTGTATGCTTAATTACAATAGTGTTACCCCAATTTTTTTCTATATTAATTTCTCCTAATTTATTATCTTCTATTCCTGTTTCTACTGCGGCAATATAGCCCGATGCAGGTGCTAATACAGGTTTATTATAACATAAATAATCTTCAAGATTTTTTCCTGTATTTTTAAATTGCAATCCAAAATCATCTCTTATAATAAAATCCCAAGCATGTTTCCATTCATCTTTGTGTGTTTCTTTGCCATTATGTGCTTGAGACACTGTCCATGTACCCCAAAATGGAAGAGTTATTGGCACTTTAGTAAGAGTTTCTTTAAATCTGTGATTATAGTTTATGTATGAATAAAGATTTTTTTCAGGCGAATTTTGTTGTGCACTCACCTCTTGTAGTCCTTCATCAAAACGAGTTCTTAACTTAAGTGAATATAAAAAAGTAAGAACTATTACATTAAAAGGTAAAGAATAAACAGACAAGCCAACATAGCTAAATAGTTTTGCTAAACTAATAGTTAAAATTGCAACTATTGGTGTTAATATCACAACCCATAAATACGATTTTTTTGATGAAATAATAAAAAATCCGCCTAAAGCTATTGCTGTTAAAATATAATTGAAGCCTATGTGAGCATAAGAAGATTGTGTTATATCGGAGCCTATCATCTTGTAAAACAAAAATGCTGATGTGTATCCAATTATGGAAAGAGAAAAAGATATTCTTGATACATATAGCAAACCTAATGATATTAGTATTCCTGCAAGCAGGTTATACTGAAAAAAAATTGCTCCAAGAGAGATAAAATATGTTTGAATGGTTGGGGGAATTGGTAAATTATTAAACCAATTAAATACATCAATAAAATTTTGCCCACCTATACTGTATAAATCGTTTAATAAATAAATACCTCGTTGGCTAATTCCTAAACTTTGAAATTCTGAACTTGCTAAATCAACAATCCAAATTGCAATTAAAAAGGGGATACTTAGATATGGTAAATAATATTTACCAATAATACCCTCAAAAACAAGTGTTAATAACAATGTAAGTATTGATATTAGAACTACAATAACTAAAAGAGCTAATGATAATTGAAAGTAAATCCCTAATCCTAAACCAACAAGTAACACGTTAAATCCGTAATATCCTTTAGTGATTTTTATTTTATCGTATCCTAACCAAATTGCAAATATATTAGTTGTTAGTACGGCTATTATCCCCATTATTCCGGCATAAGGGTCGATAAAAGAAACTATTATTAAGAGGACAGATAATATTTTATTATCTGAGAAAAATATCTGAGAGTATGAATTTAATACTCCAGATTTTAATTCTATTATTTTATTTTTTAATTGCATAAAAAAAAGGGAGCTAAATTTTTACTCCCTCTGTGTTATTTTATTCTCCAACCAAAGTATGACTTGCTTCTTTTTGGCATCCGAACATAAGATTTATTCCCATTCTCATATTAATATTGCGTGTGTTGTGCGGAAAAAATTCGCCCCAAATATTATCGGTTACAACATAAAATTGAGCAAACCCGGCTTTTGCTACAAGTCCGATACCCATATTAACATAGCTATTATACATCATAGAGTATGATAAACTTGCACTAAACCATTTATTAATATCTGCATTTCCCGAAAATGTGAGTGCCGAATGTAATTGATTTTGAAAAACTGCTCCACGATATAATAATCCTCCGTTTATCCATTCGTTAAATTGATATGTTCCACCCACATAAAATTTGGGGGTTAGTGGAGCATTATATGCCTCAATTTGTCTTTCTGGAAAAAATATTTTAATTACTTCTTGTTTTAATTCTGTATTATAATCATTTACAGCAGAATCGTTAACCATAGTAGGTTGAATATTATAACCATCATAAGTATAATCACCTTTAATATGAAAAATATTAACATTGTTTTTCCAATGAATAAAACCTAAATCAATTAAACTTGCAAATATTGTTATATCATCGTTTAAAGTATATTCTGCTCCTAAATCTAATGCCACACCAGGGTTGTCAAATCTAAAAATTTGTTGTTTTATTGATGGTTTTAAATCTTCGCCTTCAAAAACAAGAGAATCTTTGTCATAATCATAATACAAATCGTTTACTTGATACATTGATTGTGATGTTCTAATTTCCATATCTGCTGTAAGATAATAATCATAAGATATGTCATCAGTATGTAAAGTTATATCTGTTTTCTTAGACCAAATATTTTGCTGTCCGAAAAGGAGCTTAGCTTTTGCCCCTACGGTCCACTGATTACTAATTTTTTTTGACACCCCAAAAGCCATTTCGTGATAATTAACAGCTGTAACTCCTAATTTACCTAATTGAGCTGTGTTTCCCGAAAATGATGCTCCATTACCTCCATCTGCAATAAACTGCATAAAATCTTTTGAAAATGTAAGACGTGCTTCTGTTTTATTAGATAAATTATAAGTGAAATCCCAACCATTTTTCCATTTCATTCCAAAAGAAATTATATCAAAATGCTCTTCCATTGTAACAAAATTCACATCTTGTAGTTGACTTAATAGTTGTGGAAAATCAAAGCTTTGTTGATTTAAAATAGTTGACAAAGAGTCCATTCCAGAATTATATTGTATCATATCTTGATATGAAAAACCGTTACTTCCAATATTTGTGTGCATTGCCGGTAAAACTTGACCTGCTACCGGAATAACTAATCCACTAAATCGTAGTTTACAATTTAACTGGCGAGCAGGGTTTACAAGGTTTGCTTGGGGCAATTCGTCCATAAAATATAGTGTTTGACTTTGTTGCGAAAACACAACTAATGAAAACACTGCTAAAATACTTGATAATATATATTTTTTTAACATAATTTCTTTTTTAAAATTAATATTAGTTTGACGATGTTGTATCAGTATATTGGTCAATATCTAAATCTGTTCCTCCTTTAACATGGATTCCCATTTTTAAATCTATTGCATCTGAGGCATAAAACTTCACATTTTTTAAATGTTCTATATCATCAGTACCAACTGTTGCAACATAAACAACTTTTTTAACAGTTCTCATTTTTTCTATCCTGTCTCTTGAGTAAATTATTTCGGTAACTTTACTTCGTTTTTGTATAACTTTTCCTTGATCATCTGTAAAACCACCTTCAATAATAAGTTGTTCGTTAGGTGTATAAAACAACGAATCTTTAATTATTCCTAAAGAATCTATAAAATATGCTTGAACTTTAAGCTGTGCAGGAAGTCCATTATTAGCAAATAAATTGATTTTAAAATAAGTTAAATCATCAAGTTTATCTATTTCTTTTTCAATATCAAGGTCTGAGGTATCTGTTAAAGTAGGATATTCTGCCCTACCCCATAATGGAATCACAAATTTCATATTTAAATCAAATCTTGATGTATCAATCACAAAATTATTTAATATTGCTGCTTGTGGATTAGTTATGCCTTCTCCGTTAAAATGTAAATATCTTGGTTTGTAAGATATTAGGTCTCTAATTTCAGGAAATGTAACTGTATCTAAACTAATAGAATCTTTTGCTATGTCTCCTTTTAGGCTCGGATAATTAACCGGATTCATATCAATTCCTAAATTGTAATAAGGGCTATGATTAAATTCAAAGTCGGAGCCATAAATTGTATCTAAAATCAATCTAATAGGTAAACCGTAAGAGTTTGTCATATTTAGTTTAATTCTAGGGTCTTTAAAATAAAACTGACCATCAAACTCTTTATCGAAAATATCAATATGAATTGAATCTCCGGGTATTGGCACATCGTGTTGTCCAATAAAACCATTAATTATTTTATAATCGTTTTTTGTTAACCTAATTGTTACAGTAACTGTTTCGCCAGAATTCCCATTCCATTGATTATCAAACACAAAGTTATATTTAATAATATTATTTGCTGTTCCTCCATTAGTTAAATCTAGTTCGTATCCATAAAATTCTTGAGTAGTGGTATTATTTAAGTCGGATATTAACATTTGAGCCATAGTGCCATTTTTTGTTAATTCGGGAAATTGTACTGTAAGTCCGCCTGTGTTTGCAAAATTGTTTGAAACAGTAATACTAATTCCTAAAGTATCGTATTTTATACTATCTATTTGAGCTCCTATAAAAGAACCAAAATCGGGTAAAGTTCTGTTTATTATATTACCTCCATTTATATCATTATCAATAAATGTTTCGGTAGGAAATGTTTGTGTTGGAAGAACTATAAAATCTTTTGCATAACTTGAATAAACAGTTCTGTGATAAATTAATGATAAAAACCCTTCGTCATCAACTTCAAAAAGTTTTTCGTGATCGTAATCTTTTAAAACATCTCTTAATACTAATGAGGTTTTAACAACAGGAATTTTCATATTTACATTTACCCATTTTTCTTGTCGCATTTTTTCCATATCAAAATATTCTTTTTTGCATGCAAAAAAGAACACCATTGAAATGGTTAATCCTATAAATAAAAGTTTTGATTTTTTCATATACATTATATTTCACTAAATTCTAATAAAACTTCAAAAATAATAAATTACTTTTAACAAGACCGTTTTTTTAAAAAATAGTTGCAAATAAAAAAAAAATGCAATAAATAGTTTTATTTAATAAAACTTTATATTATATTTGACAGTTAATTTTTGAGTTAAAATTACTATTTAATTAAATAACAACTTATGGAAATTGCTAGTAAGAGTATTTTTGTTCCTTGGGATTTTACAGATAAAACCGAAGCAGCTATAGGTCATGCAGTATTGTTGTCAAAAACAATGGAAAAATCAATTATTTTATTACATATTGTAGATAAAGAAAAAATGATTCCTGGAGTGAAGCCAAAAATGCAAGAAGCGGTTAAGTTTGTTAAAGAAAAATACGGTATTGATGTTGATTATTTAATTAAATCGGGTAATTTATTTAGAAAAATTTCTAAAACTGCTAAAGAATATGATGCCGGTATTATAATTATGGGTATGCATTCGGCTAAAAGATCAAGAAAAGTTGTTGCTGGTTCTAAGGTTCCTTTTTTATTAATTCAAGAACCGCCTAACAATGATAAAATAACAGAAATTGTTGTACCAATAGATACTGACGAAAAAAATAGAGTTCAAATGAATTGGGTAACTTATTTAGCAAAATACTTTAACTCTAATATTAATATAATTAAGCCATACATCGAAAAAAACAGCAAAAATATTCTAATGAAAAAGAATATGCAGTTTGCACGAATGGTGCTAGCTTCTAAAAATGTTGTTTATGGTATTAAAACAGCAAAAAGAGATGAGAAATTTGACCATGCTGTAAATAATTTTGCTAAAGAAATAAATGCTGATATGGTATTTATTATGTCGTATAATTTCAAAAAATTAATAAAGTGGATGGAAAAAGAAGAAATGAAAATCCCTATCATTTGTATTAATCCTGCCACAGATTTAAAAGTTCTTCCTGATAAACGATAAATTTCTTTTTGCTAAATTTTCCTTGTACGAGGATAGACTTAAAGGGTACGATTTCTGCGTTGTTGCTCAAAATCTGAATCCTAAAACGCCCTAGTATTCTGTGGTTTTAAATTCTTACACACCCCCGAAATAAATCGGAGCAAGCATAAAACTATGATTTTAACATTTGTAAATGCAAACTTATAAGCACATATGTTTTAAAAAATTTGCACTTACAATAGTGTGTTTTGGTTTAAATGGCTTTATAACAACCCATTATACACTTCACAACAGACCCTATTTACAAAAACAGTTCTCTAATCCCTAAAAACATATAATCTAAATATTTTTGTATTTCAGATTTTTTAACCCAAACAGCTTTTTCAATATCCTCTTCACTTTGTGGCACAAGTTTTTCTGTACCAGTGTATTTCATCGGATACCAAAAAGTTTTTTTCAAATAAAATATATTGTTCATTTTATATATATGAAAAGTAGATGCAACTTGTTTTTCTACAGTATCTACTGTAATACCACACTCTTCTTCCACTTCGCGTTTGGCACTTTCGTAGGGCAGTTCATCTTTTTCAATTTTTCCTTTTGGCAAATCCCAATGTTTAAGACGATAAATTAACAAAATTTCATTCTTATCATTTTCTACAAGTCCGCCCGCAGCTTCAATATAGCGAAACTCTTGCATCATTCTATAAAATGTTTCTTTTGGATTATCAGTAATAATCTGAAAATTGCGAAAATTTTCTTCATCTAAAAACTCATCAAGTGTTTCTTTAGAGAATAAAAACGATATTTTGCAATCTTCACAAGAAATTTTGTGATTTGATAGCAATAAAAATTTTGAGTTATAAAAAACTTTATATTTTTGCATAATGGAACAAATTAAATTTAACACTGCCGAAAAGCTTTTACAAATTAAAGCAATTAAACTTCAACCTACAAATTATTTTACTTGGGCTTCGGGTTGGTATTCGCCAATCTACTGCGATAATCGTAAAACATTATCTTATCCTGATGTAAGAAATTATATCCGCAATAGTTTTGTGCAAATTATAAAAAACAAATATCCTGATGTAGAGGTTATTGCAGGCGTGGCAACAGGTGCAATTGCTATTGGGGTTTTAGTTGCCGAAGCAATGAATTTACCCTTTATATATATACGTGCCTCATCTAAAGGGCATGGTTTGCAAAACCAAGTAGAAGGTGCTTACACAGCAGGGCAAAAAGTTGTGGTTATAGAAGATTTAGTTTCAACAGGTGGGTCAAGTTTAAAAGCTGTTGAAGCTCTACGTGCCGAAAATATTGATGTTTTGGGTATGCTCGCAATTTTTACTTATGGTTTTAAAATAGCAGAAGATAATTTTGCAAAAGCTAATATTGAACTTACAACTTTAAGTAATTATAATGTAATGATTGAACTTGCTGCAAAAAAAGATTATATTAAAGATGCTGATAAAGAAACACTTGCTCAGTGGCGTACTGCTCCTGAAAAGTGGAATAAATAGATGTTAGACCTTAGATGTTAGACTAATGACAAATAATAAAATAGGATTTTAAATTAAATATTAACCATTTAGCAATATAGCAATTTAACAATAGAGTTATATGACAAAAATAGAGAGTGATACACGATTAATAAATAAAACAGATAAGCAAATTTTTAATTTTCTTTCTGATTTTAACAATTTTGAGCAATTAATGCCCGATAGGGTTACTGATTGGAAATCTGATACAAAAACTTGCTCCTTTACCATTTCTGGTTTAGCAAGTTTAGGTATGGAAATTATTGAAACAACACCAAATAGCGTT
>Ga0256827_10000919_pt1 | contig 18588 bp, 23 predicted proteins | sample CV84metaG_FD_185977 | JGI IMG/M metagenome (GOLD analysis project Ga0256827, IMG submission 185977) | Hydrothermal vent microbial communities from East Pacific Rise, Pacific Ocean - CV84 | ecosystem: Environmental > Aquatic > Marine > Hydrothermal vents | place: Pacific Ocean: East Pacific Rise... | reverse complement strand
TCTATTCCTTTTTTATTTTTTAGCAAAAAATGCTCTAATTGAGATAATTTTAGCCCTAATAAATATTTTTATAGTTGTTATATTACAGAAAAAAAGTTATTTTATATATAAAATTGTTATTTTTAAATCTAAAAAAATAGTTTTTGTTATTTAGGACATTTTTTGGTAAGTAAGAAGGGTATTAATTCACGAGAAGAGGTCTAATTTCATTAAATTAGACCAACCACCACTTCTACAGAGTAGATATTTGCTATATATGATTAATCTCCACTACTATCACTAGAGCTTGAACCTCCTCCACTCCCTGATGATGAGCCATAGCTACTTCCACCGCTATAACTGCTTCCTGAGCTTGAGCTATAGCTACCTCCTCTATCACTCTCAAAATCAGAACTGTTATTCTCCTCGTTTTCAAGTAATGTAACTGTTGAGCTACTATTAGAATCCTCAAAGATAACATAGAGCCAAACAGCTCCAGTAATACCTAGACCTAATAACGATGCAACCAATATATAAAATAGAAAATCATCCATTTTTTACTCCTAATAAGTTATTTATAGTGCTATTATAGAAGAGATTAACGAAAATATTTTTCGTTTTAAAAAATTTTTATCTGCTTTAACTTCATCTGCCTCTATTGTATGAGGTTTTTTTTAGTGATTTTTCCTTTTTAAATCTTATTGTCTCTCTGATGCACCCATATCAATAGTGCCATTTACTACTCTTGGTTTACCATCTATATCAGTATTCAATAACTCTACTACTTGATTATATATATCATCATTATCAAAAATCTCTTTGAAAGTTGTGCTGTTTGGGTTAAGACCCTTATCAATGACAGGAGAGTTACGAGAGAGAGTTTTGTTATCACTATTTAAATATACATCCCCTACTTCTGATGGTTGTAAATTATTTTTTTTAATAAAATTAAAACCATTATCTTCTATTTTGGCATAATCTATATAGTTATTGTAGATTTTAGAACTATCTATTAAATTAATATCCATCTTTCTATTATTTTTAAAAATATTATTTATAAATACACCTTTTGCCTCAATATAACCATAGTTATTTATAAAAATATTATTACTTACAAAGGAATTACCATACCAACCACAATATATAGCACCATTCGTAGAGTTATTTTCAAAAAACTTTGAATTTATTACTATTGCTGTATCAGAATAAAAACCTCCTCCATAAGAGCGATTATTATTACTATTGTTGCTATTATTAGATACCGTTGAGTTTGTTATGGTTGCCATACTAGAATAGAATCCTCCTCCAGAAGAATAATAACTATTATTATTTTTATTATTAGAGACAATAGAGTTTGTTATTGTCGTTAAAGCAGAATAAAACCCTCCTCCAGAAGAAGTACCACTACAGTTATTCTCATTATTAAAAATAGTAGAATTTGTAATGATTATATTACCATTTAAAGAGTAAAATCCTCCTCCATTAGAGTAATAGTAAGCGATGTTACTGTTGTTAGAAATAGTAGAGTTTATTATTGTTATATTTGAATCAGAATAAAATCCTCCACCATAAGAGTCCTTACCGATATTAACATTATTAGAAATAGTAGAATTTGTTATTGTTACAATATCACTAGAATAAAATCCCCCTCCTTTGGAATAATAATTCATATTATTACGATTATTAGATATAATTGAATTTATTATTATTGTAATTCCATTAGAAGAAAATCCTCCTCCGAAACCACTTGAACTATTATTAGAAATATTACAATCTTCAATTTTTATACTATGATTACTATAAATACCTCCACCATTTGTAGATGAATTCCCATCAATAATAGAAATACCTTTAAAAGTTAATGTTGAATTTTTTGTATTATCAAAATTAAATACTTGATGAGTATTATTTCCATTTAATATAACATCATCTCTATTTAATCCTTCTGCTGAAATAATAGTTAAATTAAACTCTTCATTATCATTAAAATCAAATGTACCCAATCCATCACTATCTACATTATATACTCCTGCTTCAAGTACAACTTTATCATTTTCTCCATTCACAGAGGCATCTTCAAGTGCTTGTCTAAACTCTGCTACAGTAGAGACATGCCAAATATTACCCTCTACGACTATCTCATCTTCATTAGTGGATAACTCTTCTCTTTGTGAAACCTCTTCGGAAGTTACTTCACTATTTGATAGATTCTCTTCTTGTGTAGAGGGGGAAGAGGTAGAATCTCCACCACAAGCACTCAAAAGAACCATCACTATTCCCAAAAATATAATCTTTTGCAAATTCATTGTTTTTCCTCTTTTTATTAAATTATTGTTATATTACAGAAAAAAAGGTTATTTTATATATAAAATTATTCTTTTTAGATTTAAAATAATAAATTCTGTTATTTAGGACATTTTTTAGTAAAGGCAAATACTATAATGACGCAAAAATAAAAAGGTTTACAAATGAAAAGACTATTTTTAGGAAGCTTTCTCTATATTAGTATATTACTCTCAGGATGTGGAAGTAATACTCCAAAAGATGTAGCTATAGATTTTACAACAACACTTTCAGATGCAGATATAGAATCAATAAAGGAAATCGCTTCAACTGATATGATGAAAGAGATAGATAAATTAAAAGAACAATGTAATACTCCTTACATAGACAAGCTAAGAGAGGAGTCTGCTAGAGTTTTTAATCTTATCAATCATGCAAAAGTGGACAAAAAATATCAAGAAAAGATGAAGAAGATAAATGAAGAGTTCCAAAAAAATTCCCTAGAGTCAAAAAAGGAGATGCAAGAGGAGTTAATCAAAAAATATGGTGCATTAAATAGAGTGCCACAAGATGTACTCATAGAAAAATCTTTACCTCTTCTTGAAAATTATGTTGAAAAGATGATTGAACTGATTGATATTAAAATGGAAGAACCCAAAAAAATAAGAGAGATTTTAAGTAGATTTGTGACACAAAATATGATGCAATCAAACAAACTAAGTCGGCGTATGTTTCAAGATATTTTATTTGAAAATATTGTTAGAGAGTATGTAAAACAGCACCCTCAAAAAATTACCCCAAAATGTGTAGAGAAGTATACCGATTTTGGGGCAATTGATAGCGTTAACTTTATTGAAGAGAAACAAAAATCTCCTGACAAAGTTGATGTTCGTCTTGAAATTATTTACCAAGATGGAAAGTCTAAAAAGGTATTAATTGGAACGGAACAGATTAAAGAGGAGTGGAAAGTTTCCCATTTTTAAACAGCCCCAAAGTTGAACAGAGTTGACTCTTTTGGGTCAATCTCCATATGAAGAGAAATAGAGAGTCGCTACTGAAGGCTTTTAGGACTTGGAGAGTTAATCTATTTTGCATATGTTAATAACATGTAGCTACTTTTTCTATTTTTCCTATAGTAAGAGGAATAGTAGGAAAATAAAGTAAAGAGTCACAAACTTTAATATCTTTATCATTTTTTAAACTAATATATCCTTTTTTTTCTATAAGTCCATAAAAATCGTCTTCAGTATCGCCTTTAAAAAAGAGAGATAAACCAAAATCATGAAAAACTTCAACCTCTTTTGTAATTCCATCAAAATAAAGCTCCCCAATAAGGTTCATCACCCTTACTCTACTAGAAGAACCTGATAAATCTGTTATACCTGAAAATTTAAAAGAACCATCACAATTGAACTGTATCCAAATTTTTCGATAATCGGTAATAATATCATGTTCTAAATCCATAATGATATTATCTGTTGAGATGTTTTTTGGTAAACCATCATACGTTACGTCAGCTCTATATTCTTCATCTTCTTTATAGGCAATAAGTTTTTTCTGATACGCATAGATTGTATAGCCTTGTAAGTCATTAACATCAACCATTCTGATATCTACTAATGAACTATTGCACTCTAATGGTATAACTTTTTCTCTACTAAAAAACGTATTTTGAATGGGATACGTTGAATTAATATCATCAAATATTGTTTGATCTGATCGAGGTACTTGAGGAGCAAAGAGATTATCGGGAGTATTCTCCTCACATCCTATAGAAGTAATTAGCATCAAAAAAAATCCTAAATATTTTATTTTTAATTTCATTTTGTATTCCTTTATTTTAAACTTTTATTTCATCAGATTAAACCTAAAGTTGAGCCTCCACAAACCCCACCAACTCCTCAAAGTCCCCCCAATACTCACGCATCACATACCCAATAATTTGAGCCTTAATAACCATCTCCTCTTTACAAAGAAACTCTGATACTACATAAAATAGATTGTGCAAATCGTTTAAATCCAACTCATAGCGGATAAAATCTCTAAACTCAGCAGAGTCATCTATCGCACTCATAAACTTCTCATCTGTTTTGAGTTTTTCAAGCATATAGACCTCAGGGGCATTTGTTCCTATAAATTTACGAAACATCTTTTCTCTATTGCGCTCAAATACATCTGCAAATAGCTCTCCCTCTTTTAGGACATATTTTTTGTACCAGTTTGTTAACTCTTTTTGGGTTAAATCTCCATCTGCAATTCCCACGGCTTTGCCTAATAGTGGATTGCGATAATGAGAACCTACCATTCGTACTACGTTCTCTTTGCTTCCGACATCTACTAGGTTTATTCTCTTTAATAATGAGCTTGGAAACAGCTCTTGGAGCATCATTTTGGCTATGTGGTCTTCTACATAGACTGTAAGTTCGGCAGGGGCTTCGCCTACTAGTTCGGAGAATGCCATTGAGGTACTCGGAGCGTAGATAACCTCTAGTTTTTCATTAATTTTTTTAAGAAGTATCTTTCCTTGAGGAGGCATAGCATTAAATAAAAAAGGCGAGTGGGTGGTAAAGATAAGCTGTAGCCGTTTACTGTAGACTATAGAGAAGAGTTTCTCCATCAAAACTTTTTGAGCTTTGGGGTGTAACCCTAGCTCTAACTCTTCAATCAGCACGATACTAGAGTTTGGTAGCTCATTGATTCGGCTAATCATCGCAATAATTACCTCTTCTCCTGCACCCATATTAAAGTTGCTATAGCTTAAACCCGAATCTAGATTAATGCTGTTGAGTTTAAAATTAACGATTTTATCAGAGCTATTGACATCTACAGAGTGAAGAGGTTTATTAAGAATATTACGAATCATTGCTGTGCTTTGGAGAGAGAGACGCTCTTGTGTAAAAGAGCTACCAGAAGAAGAGAAGGTATTTTTAAAGGTATTAAACTCATGTGCAGGAATAACCCGTGAAACACCATAGAAATCACAATGTCGATTGGGTCGTAATCGGTAGTCATTCCACTTTTTACCCTTTTTAAGCGTATGGGTTCTCTCTTTTTTAGTTTGAAAAATAGTATAATTTATCTCTGCATTTTCACTCTTCTCTTCGCCTCTAAAATGGATGAAAAAATCACTAAAAGTATAATAAGGCATCGCTTTTTTAGAATTAGAGAAACGATAAGGGCTATGAGTTTTATCTTTGTTATGATAGAGACATGCTATAAGCTGTAAAATAGTGGTTTTTCCAATTCCATTTGCTCCTGCTATGGCTGTAATAGGATAATCAAATCGAATATTTATATCTTTTACACCTCTTAGACCTACCTCATTAAATGAAATAGAGCTTAGCTTTTGGTCAAAGTATGGAGTTTGCCATTTAAAGGCTAGTTGTTTTTGGATACTCATTATTTTATAAGCATATCATAGATTTTGACTTCTATATCTTTAATATCATTGTTGGATGCTCCGAAGCTTGGTGTGCTTAAGAGAAGTAGTACAAGAAGTAAACTCATTTTAATAATCTTCATTTTTTCCCTTTTTCTTTGATTAGATGTTATATTACAGAAAAAAGGTTATTTTATACCTAAAACTATTTTTTTTAAGTTTAAAAAATGAGAGTTGCAATTTAGTTATTGATAGAGACTATAATGCAAATATACAAAGAGTTGGGGAAGACCTGTTTTTTAGGCTAGTGTTGTTTGAGCTTAGAATCCCCTGCCTTTAGGCATGGGAAGTATCTCAATTTAGCTTATATGACAATGGTAAATTTAAATAATTTTTGACTCTTTCTGAATCTTCGTTATAAGCTTTTACCATTTTATGGTAATCTATTTTTAACTCTTGTAACTCCTCTTCTATCTTCATACATGTTCTCTTTTTATTATGTAGATAACAATCATCAAGAAGATGTCCATAAAGGTTAAGTTCTCTCTCTTGTGTCTTTAATCTTTCAACTTTATTTTGAAATAAAGAGATATCAGAAGGGAATGGAATAGTGCCAAGTAGATATACTAATAGAAATAATAATACAAAAATAAAAAACTCTTCAGGACGATATATACTTAAAAACCTTTTTTTTCTTTTTCGCATAAGCTATTCTCCTTTATATGTAGGGGTAATTCTTGGACAGGAATCAACCTTCTCATTATAGATTTTTTCTATACTCTCAAAATTTTTTAATTTTATAAATATTCTTTGTTTTTTCATTTTACTTCCTCATAAGAAACAGGTAAGTTATTACTGTTGTAAATAGCCCAATTAAACTTATCTGAATTACTATTGTACTCTGCAATAAGTGCATTATAATTTGATTTTAATCCAAAAAATTGCTCCTCTAAAAGAGAGCATTTTTGAGGTGTATAGTGATAGCATTTTTCAACTCTATCTTTGTAAAGTTCTATATCTTTACCTTTTCTGATAATCTCATGAGAGGCATCTTTGAACCACTCATATTTTTGTACACTTATTTTAGGACTGAACTCTCTTTGTATGATAGAAGTAAAGAGAACTAACACAGCTATGATAGATAATAAAATTATAAATCGCATCTCTATCCTTTTAATGTCAAATTAATAACTATGTCTCTTACAGGAAGCGGTTGGTCGCTTATATGAATCATTTGACCTCCTGTTACAAAGTGTTTATGATAAACTCCTTTTGTATCCCACCAATAGATATAGTTTGGTTTTGATTCTCCATAAGTTCCTGATTCATTCATCATCTGCGTTGTTCTATATTCATCTCCATGAATAGTTATAGTTTTGGTTGAAGGATTATGAGTTTGGCGAGGAGTTAGAGATTTAGCATTAGAGGTAACTTTTCCCTGCACAGTTGAGTAGATAAGAACAGAACCATTATATGGACTAATTACATATAGATGTTTCACTGCTTGGGGTCTATTTTCTACTTTATAACTCTTTACAATATTATTCTGCTCCAAAGTCAAACCATTTGCCTGTTTTTTTACAACCAAATGTGATGTAGCTCTCTCTGCCGAAATACCATTTTTTGTTACTATTCCTTCATTACAACCTATAAAAAATATAGGTAATAAAAAAATTGACACTCTTATTATATTTTTCATTTTTTTCCCTTTATATTCTGTTTTCCGTAGTATATATAAGAGTAACGAAAAATATTTTCGTTTTAAAATTTTATAGGCTCTTTAAAAATATTTAAAGAAATACAAATTTACATAACAAAAGCAAGATTCATCATTTTTTTATAAAATTTTCAATATTTTAGTTAAAATAACACATGAATACACAAGAACGATTACTATACATTATAGAAAGAGTATCTAAAGAGCCTTGCTCTACCAAACAGCTTACCCAAGAGATTTTTGAGACAACAGAGACAAAAAAGCAACGTATTATTCAGATGGATATAAGTCTGCTCAAGAATCATTTTAATGATAAAATAGTTACCGTATCAAACAAACATAAATTTATAAAGCTTCCCTATTTTATGCATAACCTCATCACTACTGATGGTATCAAAATGAAAGAGTTGATTGAGTTTTTAATGGTGTTTGATAACAAAATGCTCTCTCTATTTGAAAAAGAGGAGCCTCTGTTGATTCAAAATCTTAGAAAAGATATTCAAAGCATCTATCTCATTCATGAGCCTCCTTTAGAGATTATAGACTCGACCTTCTTAGAAAAAATAAAAAAAGCCATCAAAAACAGACAATATATTACATTGAAATATCATAGTAATCTACCCGAAACCTTTATCAATATACAACCACATAGAATTATCTATGCAGAGGGGAATTGGTATCTTGCGATACATGACCACAATTGGGAAAAGAAGTATAATCTTTTACGTATTAATTTCATTAAAGAGTTAAAACTAGAGTCAAAAACCTTTCATAGAGATATAGAGATAGAGAGAGCTATTGATAGTTTTCAAGCACTATTCTCTAAACCTGATTCAAAACCTTTTGAAGTTATTGTAAAGGTCTCTCCAAAAATGATGAGACACTTTAAAGAGAAAAAACATCTAAAATCACAAAAGATTATCAAAGAGAGTAAAAAAGGTTTAATCCTTAGTTATCAGATTACAGATAAACTGGTTATTATGCCTCTTATCAAAAAGTGGATGCCTTATATTATTGTTCTCTCGCCAAAAAGTATTCAAGAAGCGTTATGCAGAGATGCAGAGTTTTTTTTGAAAATTCAACAAAGGGCAATAGATGATAAACAAGATATTTATTAGTCAAAATACAATCATAAAGACAATAACTAAATATGGACAGAGTGGAGAGCCCGCACAAGTTATTTTAAACTCAATAAAAGAGCTAAATATTGATAAACATCCCTTAGAAGCAATTGTATCACTACAGTGGATTTTGGAATCTCTACTCAAAAAGGTTTTAGAGAAAAATAATGTGAAGCATTCCAATATTATTAGTAAAAATCTCAAAGAGTATTTTAAAAAGTATCCCCATTCACTCTTGGATAAGCAGAAGATACTAAGTATACTCAATATTAGAAATGATGCTCAACATTTTGGAAAAATTAGAGATAACCGAATGTGTAGAATGATTAACGCCTATATATTATCCATAGAGTTCATTGCAATAGAAGCCGATATAGATTTAAATCGTTTTATTCCCCCCTCTTCTAACGAGCAGATTCAACAACTTATAAAAGAGAATCAGATAGAAGAAGAGAAGGAGAAGAAAAAGAGTTATCTAAAATATTGGATTCTCCCTCTTGTTATAATTACAATATTTATAAGCTCTTTTCTTGCATACTCTTACTACCATAAAATTTACTTTTTAACAGGATTCAAAGGTGGAACCTACTACAAAATGGCTACCCAACTTAAAGAGAACTATGAAGATGATATAGATGTCATTTCATCTGAAGGCTCAGAAGATAATCTGAGACAATTAGGAAAGAAAAAAATTAGAGGATTTGCTTTTGTTCAAGAAGATGTATTAACCGAGTTTGCAAAAGAGGCAAAAGATAGGAAAGATTCATATAAGAGAATGTTAAATAATATATATCTACTCAAACCTATTGTCAAAGGCGAAATACATATATTGGTTAAAAAAGATAGTAGTATGCAATATTTTAGAGATTTAGAGGATAAAAAGATAGCAATAGGTGCAGAATATTCAGGTAATGCTATTACATCAAGAGCTATCTACAAACAGCTCTTTTCCCATAAAGAGTTCAAGGGGAAAAGGTACTATGCAAATTTTCAAGAGTCTCTAAATAAACTACAAAAAAATGAGCTTGATGCAATTATAGTTGTAGGAGGAGAACCTTTAACCAAGCTAACAAAACTAAAAGGGGTTAAACTACTCTCTTATAAACAGAATAAACCCTTATCTATATATGAAATAGGCACCATAGATAAAAATAGCTACTCATGGCTACAATCAGATATAAAAACCCTGATGGTTACATCCTTTCTGATTACAAATATAGAGAAAAAAAGTGATGTAAAAAAACTATTATCTGTATTGGATAAGTTAAAAAATAGTGTTCAAAAGAATAAAGCTATTAATCTACACAAAAAGTGGATTGAATTTTCCAAATTTAGATGCTTACCAAGTCAAAAAAATAGAATTATATACCATAGTACTACAAGAATGGGTAGTTATTGTAGTGAGGATTTTGATTAAAACCGATTCTGCTATAATTCGCCTATGAAAAAAACTTACGCATATACCCATAAACCTATACATTTTAATTTTGCTCAAACCATAGAACGTTTCTTTGTAGAAGAGGTTCCTCTTTTTAAATTTGCAGACAAAGGCTCGAACCTTATTTTAAAAATAAAAAAAACAGACATGAGTACCTTTAAACTTATTACTGTTATTGCCAAAGCAACTCAGCTTGAACATCGAGATATTGGCTATGCAGGGCTAAAAGATAAGAGTGCAACAACCATACAATATATATCTATTCCTAAAAATTATGAGAGAGAGGTTGTTAAAAATTTAACGACTGAAAAGATAGAAATTTTAGAGAAAAATTATAGTAAATTCCCCATAAAAGTGGGGCAACTTAAAGGTAATAATTTCTCTATTGTTCTACATGATGTAAGCATAGAATCAAAAAAAGAGATAGAGAGAGTTGCCACCCAAATGGTACAAAAAGGCATTCCTAACTATTTTGGTTATCAACGATTTGGAGAAGATTCGAAATCATATGAACAAGGAAAAGAGATAGCCCATTCTGGTAAAAAGCTCAAAGGTGCAAAAGAGAAACTTTTGGTTTCAGCCTATCAAAGCTACCTATATAACTCTTGGTTATCGGAACGTATTAAAATATCTAAAACCATTAATAAAAACCTTCCTGAAGATGCCTCTAAAATCTTAGATTACCCTTTGGAATTGGTCAAAGAGTTGGCGAAACAACCCCATGATTTCAAGCTTTTTATAGGCGATGATATGCAAGAGTATCCTCATGGAAAGAGCTATCCTCTACAAGATTTTAAACGAGCATCCAAAGATTTTATAGCACAAAAACACTCTCCAACAGGACTACTTGTTGGCTCAAAAGTTAAAAGAGCCTTAGGCGATGCACGACATCTTGAAGAACCTTTTGATGATGATGAACTCTATGCACTCAAAGGAGACAGACGGTATGCATGGATTTTTCCAAAAGATTTAAGCTTTAAATATAACAAAAGTGAAGAGAAGTTAACCATCGATTTTTATCTTCCAAAAGGAGCTTATGCCACTACATTTTTAGAAGAGATTGCACAAAAATCGCTGAAACCAAAAAGAAAAGATAATGAAAATAGTAAATATTGAGACAAGAGTAGTAACAGCACCACTAAAGACTCCTTTTAAAACCTCTCTTAGAACGGTTACTCATCTAGAAGATTTGGTGGTTATGGTAGATACAGATAGCGGATTAATAGGATATGGAGAGGGTGCATCTACAGCTGTAATTACAGGAGAAACGCTTTTAGGAATGCAAGGAGCTGTAGCACATATTAAGCCTCTTATTATAGGCAAAGAAATAGAAGATTTTAATACCCTGCTCTCTATTTTAGCTAAGAGTATGGTACATAATAGCACCATAAAATCAGCCATTGAGATGGCTCTTTACGATTTACGAGCTCAGAGCTTTAAAATGCCTCTCTATAAACTTCTTGGTGGTTCAAAAACAACCTTTAAAACCGATATTACGATTAGTCTTAATAGTATTGATGTAATGCTAGAAGATTGTAAAAAAGCGATAGAGCTTGGTTATGATATTCTAAAAATTAAAGTGGGAGAGTCTGTTACTAAAGATTATGAACGTATAAAAGTGATAGCCCAAACCTTTTCTAATGTTACTCTACGCATAGATGCCAATCAAGCATGGAGTGCCAAAGAGACAGTAACTTTATTAACAAAATTAGAGAACGAAGGTATTATTACAGAATTAATAGAACAACCTGTCAGAGCAAACGATTTTAGAGGCATGAAGTACATAAAAGAGCGAACAATAACCCCTCTACTGGCAGATGAGTCAGTTTTTTCAACAAAACAAGCGATAGAACTCTTAGAGATGGATGCATCTGATTTAATTAATATTAAACTAGCAAAGTGTGGTGGTATCTCTCATGCTCTACAGATTGCAGATATTGCAGAACTGTATAATGTAAAATGTATGATTGGATGTATGTTAGAGGGTGCAATTAGTGTAGGAAGTGCCTTACATGTTGCCTCTGCACGAGCCAATACGATTACCATGCTTGATCTTGATGGAGCAAATCTGTTAACATTCAATCCTGTTAAAAGTAGCACCCAATTTAACGAAAGTGAGCTAAAACTTGATGAAAATAGCTATGGATTGGGAATTATAAAAGTCAGTTTTAAGTAAAAGTTATCAACAAAATATGTTAAAATTCTAAAAATTAATCTCTATAGTGATGTTTTTTTATCACTATAGAAAAACGAGATCAATATGACTATTATAAACCCCACTTACCTATACATCAATAATACATTCCAAAAAAATTTAGCTGTTGCTTTTAGTAATAGGATTGAAGCAATTGATACGATAGATAATTTGTTAAAAAAATACCCATCAGCTACTATTGCTCAAAGCGAAGAGAACTCTATTCTCTACCCTGGTTTTATCAATACCCATGTTCACTTAGAGTTTTCAGCCAATAAAACAACCCTTAAATATGGTAGCTTTATGCCTTGGCTTGATTCCGTTATTGAGCATCGTGAAGGGTTAGTCGGTCAATGTGATAATGCTATGATGCAAAAAGAGTGTGAAGTGATGATGAAATCTGGAATTACTACATTTGGAGCAATCTCTAGCTTTGGTACAGAGCTAGAGGTCTGCATGAAAACTCCTCAAAAAGTTATTTTTTTTAATGAGCTTATTGGTTCAAACCCTGCAACCGCTGATATGCTCTATCAAGATTTTTTAGAGCGGGTTGATACTTCAAAACAAGCAGGTCATGGAATAATCCCTGCCATAGCCATTCACTCGCCCTACTCTGTACATCCTATTGTCTTGAAACGGGCTATCGAAGTAGCAAAAAATGAGAACCTTCCTCTCTCCTCTCACTTTTTAGAATCACAAGCTGAACGAGAGTGGCTAGAGAGTAGCAGTGGAGAGTTTTTACCATTTTTTCAAAAGTTCTTCTCTACATCAATGGCAGTAACAACAATCGATGAGTTTATAAAAAGCTTTGACTCTGTTCCCACTCATTTTACTCATGCCGTTCAAGCAACAGATAAGGAGCTAGAGTATCTTGCACAAAAAGGACACTCTATTGCCCATTGTCCTCGTTCAAATCGGCTTCTAGGTTGTGGTCGACTACCAATAGAGAAACTCCTTGCACTAAACATACCTTTTAGTGTAGCCACAGATGGACTCAGTTCAAATAACTCTTTAAATATATTTGATGAATTACGTGCAGGATTAATGTTACATCATTTAGGAGAGATTGAAAAATTAGCAAATTTATTAATAGAAAGTATCACTTCAACACCTGCTAAAATATTTCATTTAAATAGTGGTGTCATAGAAGTTGGGAAAGATGCAGATTTTGCTTTAATACAACTACCTGATGAAGTTACAAATATTGAGAGTATTGCTTTGCAGACTATTTTACATACAAAAGAGGTAGATTCAATCTATATTAATGGCTCAATTCCAGAATCTACTCTATAGAGCTATCTATTTTTAACAAAAAAAATAGCTCCATACTTGATGAAGCATAAGCATATAGAGATGGAAAGAGGCTCTTAACGAACGTCTTCTTCATCTTTTTATAGATAAGCTCTCTTGAAGATAGATTAAACTATTTAACTGTCGGAAATCCCCAAAAACTTTTAGGAGAAAAGAGATACTTAAAAGTACTATAATTACATAAATCATAAAACCTCCTAATGTGCAGGGTGTCTCTTTTGGTGATGCTCTATAACAGTTTTCATATTATCATCATCCAGCTTCATTAGTCCACCTTTTTTAAATACGCTTAAAGAATCTAAAAGTAACATTCTCTCAAACCCTGTATGATAGACCTCAATTGAACCATACTCTTTGATTTTATCATAAGGGGTTTGTCCCATCTCCTGAATAAAAAGAGTAGTAATGTTTTGTGAGTATAGCCAGTCAATAACTGCTTTACCACCAGAACATGCATTTGGAACTATCTCAATTTTTTCATTCTCAATAAAAGCAAACCATTTTGCCTTGCCAAAAAGAGGTGCTACCGCAGGGTTTTCACTTTTCATTTTTACAGGTACTGCAATTTTCATCTATTTATCCTTTTAGTTTTTATGAACATATGTCAAAAATATAGCATTTTTATGGTCATATGTCAAGTATTTTTAAATTATGGTATAATTATTACTATGGGAAGAGAAAAACTGAAAAGAAAACTACAATTTAAACCACGATGCAAAACATTTACAACAACAGAGTGTAATAATGAAGAAGTAATTCATCTCTTACATGAAGAGATGGAGTCTCTCTACTTGATGGATGCAAAAGAGCTATATCAAGCAGATGCAGCCAAAGAGATGGAGGTCTCACGTCCTACATTTGCAAGAATTTTAAAAAGTGCTAGACAGAAGATAACCATGATGCTTATCACAGGTGCTAACTTAAAAATAGAGGATAAAAAAGATGATTTTATAGTAATGATACCAAGTGAAGAGAAGAGTAAAATTAACAATAGTATCCCTATTGCACAATATCTACATATCTATGAAATTCAAAAAAATAAGATTATAAGAAAAGAGATAATTGAGAATCCTGTATTCCAGCAAAAAAGTAGACCAGGGCAGATATTACCTGCACTATGCAATCAAAAAAGTATTAATTTTTTTATAGCAGAAGTAGTAGGAGAAGGATTAAAGAGTGCCCTTCTTTCGAAGGGAATCTATAGCTATCCTACAAAGAATATCTCTGAAGAGAATATTTGTACATTAGTTAAGTAAAGCCTTATTTAGGCTCACTATTCTCTTTAGGAGAAGAAGAGTCATCATTGTCATCTCCTCCTCCACCCATTAAGAATTTTCCATACATCATAGCCGCAACTACACCAAAAACGACTAAATATACAACCCAAGGTTCTCTATTCATAATACACTTACTCCTTATCTAGGTTTTTTGTACCTGTTTTAACATAGAGATATCCAACACTCTCTCCAACTGTTATTTTTCCAATAATATTCCAGTAACCTTTGAGTTCGACATTAATTGGTTCTGCCATATATCTCTTACCATTATAAACAAATTTATTGAGATTGATATCATGGTCACTCTTAATCGGTCGTGTTACCTGAAATGAGATATTGGCATCAGAGACAGGAGTGTTTGAAGCTTTGTCTATAATCTCTATAGATAGAGTATTATTTCCGACAACAAGCATCTCTTGATTTGTACTATACTTCTCTAAAGAGCGTTGACCATAACGTATATCAGAGAAATCCATACCTACGGTTCTCTCATTAATCGTTACTTTTGTATCATAACGAGCGTTAAACTTAGCAGTCTCTATAACCATTTTATTGTAGTTATCATCAACATCCTGATACTTTGCCATAAAACTTCTATCTTCATATACAGGTGTATCTACAGCACTCTTAATTGTCCAAATAATTAAAGAGAAGGTATATCCAAAAATTAAAAAAAAGAAGAGAAGCCAAAAGTGATATTTTTGAATTTTCATCTACTTGCTTCTCCCTTTTATCATAGCATAGATATAAACACCCAGTCCCAAGAGAACTAAAGAGTACATAAAGATTCTCCAAAACTCTTTAAACCATGTCGCACCACTCTCTATACTAGAGTCTAGTTTAATCTTTTTCGCTTCAGCTATTGTATCTGCTATAGCACCATAACCATTAAGAAGTGCTCCAGAGACTTTTGTCTTCATTGAGTTTTTATCTTGAGAAGCAAGAATAGGAATAATTGCTCGTCCAAGAATATTATCTTTGTCTATAATAGTATCAAGAGTTTTACTCTTATATAGATTAATATGCTTATCTTCAATAGCCATAGAGATTAAAACATAAGGCTTCTCTATAGAAGATAAAATTTTTGCTTCATACGCCTTAATCGAAGCCACCTTATCCTTCATATCTTTGACATCTTTGGTCAAGTATGATTTCTTAGCATAAATATAAACGTTAACACCAGTTTTTTCAAATAACTCTCTTCCCATCTCATCAATTTTCTGAATAGTTCTAGGGTCAATAAGCTCTTTACCTTCTAAAATAAAACGACTATTAATATCGATTACTTTAGGTACAGTAGTTGATGATGATGGGGTACTAACATTTGTATTTTCTGATGCAGATAAAGAAGAGGGAGAAATTATAAGAAGGAGTGCAAGAAGCACTCCTAATTTTCTAAAGAAAACTATCATTAAATAAATACTTTCAAAGGGTTAAAAAATGAAAGCATGAGTGAAGTTATTGCTGCTCCAAGTAACATTATTCCAATAATTCTATCCATCGTTTACTCTCCTACAAATTTTCTATAGTTGATGTTCTCAAGACTATTCATCTTTAGTGCATCAAGATCTTGATTAACTGTATAGAATTTTGTTGCATTCTCTTGTTGCACATTAATTCCCATTACAGTTAAAACCACAAGGATAGTTAGCAATAAACCAACAGCTACTGCATAACCAACCAAACCATGAAGGAAGCTAAAAAGCCCCCCTTCTGTTTTTGGATCAATTTGTGTATTTCCTGCCATACTATTCTCCTTGAATTGATTGAAGGTAAGACGCAACAGCTTTTACTTGAGTCTCATTTAGACGACCCTTAAAGCTAGGCATTGTTCCGATAATACCTTTTTTACCTGTATTAAGTACATGAGTAACTAATGTATTGTCATAACCAGAAAGGTTTGGAGCCATACCGTTCATCCCTTTACCATCTGGTCCATGACATGATGCACATGCTGCAAATTCAGCAGGTTGCTCGCCTTTCATACCACCAGCAATCCATGTTGCAATTTTCTCTGCACCTGCACCACTAGCCATACCTGGAGGCATCATACCCATTGGGTAACCAAGTTTATTTGAACCATTATTGATAACATCAAGAATTTGCTCTTTGCTCATTCTTTGACTTAAGTCTTGAGCTTTACCATTAATTCCATCAGCTTCAGCACCATGACATGGAGCACACTGTACAAAGAATATAGATTTACCCATCGCTTTTAATGTATCTTCTGTAGGATTATCATGAGCCTCTTTAAACTTAACGTTATACTCATTTACCTCTTGGTTATATTGACCAATTTGTGAAAATTGATTAATAGGATAACCTTCAAACCAGTACCACATCATCCATACAATAGTACCCATAAATAAGATTGCCCAACCTGTTGGAACAGCATTCATATATTCGCCAATTCCATCCCAATTGTCATCCGCAAGTTTTCCACTTGCTGTATCATTTTTAATCTGATTCACATACTTTAGTGAAACAAATACTGTAATACTAATAATTGCAACTGCTGCCAACATTGTAAGGTCATTGATATAATCCTCACCAAGTTGGAATGCGTCCCCTGCCATAAAGTAGGTTCCAGCAAGTAGAGCAACAATTAGTAAAATACCACCTTTTACCATAGAATTCATACTATTTCCTCCTTAACTATTATTTTTTTCTCTCTTCAAGAGGAGTTGAATCAAGAGAGTCATTATGTACTAAATCTGAATACTTCTCAAAGTCTCTCTCTCCTGTTCTGTCTCTCTTGTAGATAGAGTAGGCATAACTATAAAAGACGATAAAAGCAATCAGCGTCATAAAAAACTTTGCATACCCTTGTATGGTTAGTATTGTCTCTTGATCCATAATTTACCTCTTATTTTAAAGAATTTAAGTATGCGATTAACGCTACTATCTCTGGAATCTCTCCGTTAGCTACTTTATCTTTTACTGATTGAGTCTTCATATCAGCAGCAATAAGTTTTGCTTCAGCCAAAGCTGATGCTTTAGCATCCTCAAGTGAACCTAATTTAGGCATACCCTCTTGATCATAAGGAACATTAAATACTGTTTTTACAGTATATGCTTCTGCATATGCAGTATCAATATCAGCTACATTCTCAAACATATGAGGATATGCTGGCATAATTGACCCTGGAACAATTGATGATGGTGCCATCATATGGTTTTCATGCCAATCTGTTGTTCTGTAGTTTCCTACTCTTAACAAATCTGGTCCAGTTCTTTTAGAACCCCATAAAAATGGTCTATCATATGCGTACTCTCCACTAAGTGAGTACATACCATATCTATCTGTTTCAGATTTAAATGGTCTAATCAACTGAGAGTGACATGCATTACATGAATCTTTAATGTAAACATGACGACCTGCCAACTGTAATGGTGTATACGGTTTAGTACCCGCTGTTGGTTGAGAAGCTTTTACAAACTCTGGAATAATCTCTATAGTCCCAGCAAAAGCAACAAATGCAAAAAGAACCACTGCAAAGAAAAATGGTCTTTGTTCTAGCCAATGAAACATAATTTCTCCTTTCTCTTAAGACGCCATAGGGGACGCATTAGCTGGTTCTTTATCAAGAACTCTACCTGATGTTGCTGTTTTGAACATATTGTATGCAAACATCAAGAATCCGATTAAGTAGAACAATCCACCAACACCTCTAATAGTGTAGTAAGGATGAAGTACTTCAACTGTATCAATAAATGAGTATAATAAAGAACCGTACTCATCATACGCTCTCCACATCATACCTTGTGTAATACCTGCAATCCACATAGAAGTAAAGTAAAGTACAATACCTACTGTTTGAATCCAGAACTGTTTTTCCATCAAAGATTTAGAGTAAAGCTCTCTTTTATACATTCTTGGAGCCATATG
>Ga0256827_10000917_pt1 | contig 18593 bp, 22 predicted proteins | sample CV84metaG_FD_185977 | JGI IMG/M metagenome (GOLD analysis project Ga0256827, IMG submission 185977) | Hydrothermal vent microbial communities from East Pacific Rise, Pacific Ocean - CV84 | ecosystem: Environmental > Aquatic > Marine > Hydrothermal vents | place: Pacific Ocean: East Pacific Rise... | reverse complement strand
CCTGAACTTATAAATATACTTATGTGATTAAATTAAATCACATCTGAAAATATCACCATAGACCAGCAACAGCTGAAGAAATAAATAAACCTGAAATTTGGGGAAGAAGCCCTTGAAATTTTTTTGAAATAAAATAAAGATTTGACAAAAGTTCAAAAATAATTAATCTTATATTAATTAAAAAATAAACAAAAAATTATGAAAAATACTATTTTTACATCTAACCATCATCACACAAAAAACTGAAATAAAAGTTTTTTGTGAATTTATAGTGTGTAAAATACGTCAATAAATTTATTATAAAGCTGTTATTTCAGAAAAATCTGAAGTAGCAGTTTTTTTATTTTCAAAATTTGAAATAAAAATGTTGCTGATTTAGCAAAAAATAGTATTTATATAGAAAATGAAATCTGAAAAATATATTCTTTTCTTTTTCAGAAAGTAGATATGGAAGATTTAGAAAATTTTAATATAGAATGAAAGACAGTTGAATTAGAAGAATGAGATACAAATTATTCAAGTTTTGTAGATGAAATTGAAAAAATACAAGATAATTTAGAAAATATAGATGAAAAAAATATTTTGAAATTATTTTGATTGTTGAAAGAAATTACAGATGAATTATATAATAATAAATATATTCAAAAGAATTTTAATGAAATACTTGAAAAAATAGTTTGAAATAATTTATATTTAAATAAAAGATTAAAATTTTTAGAACTATTGGAAGATTGAGAATATAAAAATAAAACTATAAATGATGTTAAAAAAGGTGTTATTGATGAAGAAAAAGAAAAAGATGAAAAAGAATCTTCAACTAGAAATATTAAATTTGAACAAAATAAAGTTTTTAAATTATTTTCTAATGCTATTAAATCAGAAGAAATTGAAACTGAAATAATTAAAAATCTTAGAGATGTAGATTCAGATACAACAATTTTAACTTTCCACAAAGTTATGAAAGATGAAATTATTAATACTTTATGAAGATTAGGAATTAATATAAAATTTTCAAGAAAATGATTTACAAGTATAAAATTACCTAATTGAGAAAAAATTGTTTTTATTCCTACAAAAGATATTTGATCAACAACAAATTTTTCAGATTTTGAAGAATATCAAGAAGAAGTTGAAAGTGATAAAGAGATTTTAACAGTTGAAGACTACTTAGAACAAGAATGAGAAGAAAATATTGATTATGTGACTAAAAAAACAAAATGAGTTTTTTTCTTATGATGAACTGATATGACAGATTTATTTAAATCTAAGGAATGAAAAGAATCAATGGTAAAGTTAGCTGAAATAAATTCATTATTAGCTTTTGGTTCAAAAGCAGAATTTTTATTAGCATCAGATGAAGATTCTTTAGAAAGAATTATAGCTTGAGAAACTCCTTCAATATTATCTACAAAATATACAGGTGTTTGAGATAAAATGAATGAAGTTTTACTTCAAAAAGCAGAAGTAAAATATTATGGTTCTAATTCAGAATGATGAGTACAAAAAGAAAAGGCACAAAATAAAAATAAAGTAGTTATGAATTTAGAAGCAGTTCAATCAGGTGCTTCTATGAAAGATACAGGAAATTTTGTTTATAGAAAAGAAATAATTGATTGAGAAGAAAAAGTAGTTGCATATTTTCCAACAAAAAGATGAAAAAATTGAGATTATGAACAAAAAGATATTAGATTTATTTTTGATAAAGAAGATAAATATATGTGGTTGTTTGATTCTCTTGATGTTGTACAAAAAGAAATGAATTTAGAATTATCTCAAGTAAATATAAAAACAAGAGATAAAGTTAATGATATTGTTTGAAATATCACAGAAGGTTCTGTAAAAGAATTTTTGATAAATATTTTTAATTTTAGATGAAGAGAATTAGCCAAATTTAAAAGAATTGAAACAGAACCTTGAGAAAGACTATTGATAAAATTAGATGAAAATTTATTAAAAGATGAAAAATTAATGAAGCAATTAATTGATTTGTATAAAGAAGTTTATTGAAGAAAAGAATATGAAGAAAAATATTCTGAAAAAAAAGTTTATAAAATTATACAAAATCTTATAGAAAAAGGTTGAACTTGGTTAATTAGACAAAACAATTATAAAAAAGTTATTTGATTTATGGCTTCAGTTGATTTAGAAAATGCTAGTGAAATTAAATCAGAAATTAAAGAAAAATTAGAAATTGAAATTTGAAATAAAAATAAAAATTACTATATAGCAGAAACAGGTTCTCCAGAATGAGAAAGAGAAGAATTAGATTTTCAAAATATGTTAAAGCAAATAATTAAAGAAAAATGAAATTATATAGCAAGAACAAATTTAGTTAATTCTGATTGAAATAAAAATAAAAAAATAATAAAAATGTATCAAAATGCATGATTTAAAATTCTAGGAAATATTAATGATACAATGCCTATTCCTTGAAAAAAATGAGAAAATAAAAAATTTTATTTAGTTTATAAAAATAATTAAAAATGGAAAAAATACAAGAACAATATTGAAAAATAGAGCAAGAATTTTTAGAATATTCTGATTTAAAAGATATAAAAATAAATGATAATTGAGAAAATTTTGTAGTAGTTCCTGAGTTAGAAAATTTGTGAGCAGAATATTTTAAGGATGATATGAAACAATATTTTGACTGAAAAATTATTATTAGAAAAACAGTTTGAGAAAAACTTGAAAATATTGCAAAATTTTTGGAAAAAAATAATAAAAATTTGAAATTAATTATTACTTATTGATACAGAACTTTAGAAATTCAAACAAAATACTTTAACAACAGATTAAATAAAGTTATAGAAGAAAATCCTGAAATTACAAATAAAGAACAATTAATTGAAATTGCTCACAGATGAGTAGCTTTTCCAGAAGTTGCTGGTCATCCTACAGGTTGAGCAGTTGATGTAACTTTATATGATTTAGAAAAACAAGAATTTTTAGATTTTTGAACAGAACCTTGAGATTATTCTACAAAAAAATGTTACTTAAAATCTACAGAAATTACAGATAAGCAAAAAGAAAATAGAATATTTTTACAAAAAATAATGATTAAAGAAAGTTTTTCTCCATATTTATGAGAATGGTGGCATTTTAGTTATTGAGATATTGAAAATACTGTTTTTGATAATAAGACAGAGGCAATTTATTGAGCTGTTTTAGTTGATGATGTTGTAATTGAAACAAAAAACAAAATTTTTAAAATTAAGGAATAAATATTTTTATTTTTCAATTTAGTACATATAATATTAAAAATTAACCTTAAAAAAAATGGATAATCTAGAATTAGTTAAGATAATAATAATATTAATTGTATTTATAATTATTACAATATTGTATGGAATTTCTTTGTTTAATAATATTAGATACAAAGTACCCCAAGTGAGCACTTTTAATTCTGATTTAAAAGTTTTAAAAGAAAATTTATGAAAATATAATTTGGAATGAAAAAAAATTGTAGATATGGGGAGTGGAATTTGAAAAATAATAAGATTCTTAGAAAAAAACTTTTGATTAAAAGTTACAGGTTATGAAATAGATTTTTCTAATGTAATTATTGCTAAAGTTTTAAATAAAATTTTTGGTTCAAAGGCTAAAGTAATAAGGTGAAATTATTTTAAGGCAGATTTAGGTGAATATGACTTTATTTATATTTATTTATTTCCTTGTTTAATGGAAAAAGTTGAAGAAAAGATTTGGAAAGATGCTAAAAAATGAACTATTGTTTTTGTAAATGCTTTTAAATTTTGAAATCATAAACCAATAGATATTTTTTATAAAAATTGAAAAGAAAAAATATTTGTTTATAAAGTTTAAAAATAGTTTTGAAATATAACTTAAATAAGTTATACTAAATTTAAATTAATAAAAAGCTTGTCAACAGAGGGTTTCAACCCTTTGTTTATTTTTAAAAAATAAAAAATAAAAATATGTTAAAAGTATGAGGGTTTTCAGAGTTAAAACCAGACCAAAAAATTATTGAGGAAGAAATTTTTGATATAGTTAAAAAAAATTATAGACAATTTTGATATACTCCAATTGAAACTCCAGGTGTTGAAAGAAATGAAGTTTTGACAGCAAAATGAGGAGGAGAAGTTTGAAATCAAATTTTAGGTGTTTATTGACTAGCTCAATGAGCAAGTGATTTAAAAAAATATTCTTTGCATTTTGACTTAACAGTTCCATTTGCAAGATATGTTTTAGATTATAGGGGAGAATTAACTTTTCCATTTAAAAGAAGTCAAATTCAAAAAGTATGGAGATGAGAAAGACAACAAAGAGGAAGAAGTAGAGAGTTTTATCAAGCTGATATTGATGTTATTTGGGAAGAATTAGAATGAAAAGATTATCTTTTTTATGATTCAGAAGTAATAAATATTTGATATAAAACTTATTTAGAAATTTTTGAAAAATTTAATCTAAATTTAAAAATCAAAATAAATATTAATAATAAAAAAATTATTAGTGGGTTTATAGGAGCTTTAGGATTATGAGAAAAATTTACAGAAATTTCAATAGTAATAGATAATAAAGAAAAAATTAGTGCAGAGGAATTTGAAAATAAATTAATTGAAGTCTGTAGAGATAATTCATGAATTATCTCTACAGAAGAATTAGTTCAAAAAATTATAGATTTTACTAATTTTGAAGCAAATTATGAAAATATTGATAAATTAGTAAATATGGTAGGGAATGCAGATTTGCAATCCCTACAGGAGCTAGAAAAATGAATTTCAGAATTAAAAACTGTATTAAAAAATGCTTATTTATTATGAATTGATAAAGAAAATATAATTATTAATTTATGAATAATCAGAGGTTTAGATTATTATACAGGAACAATTTTTGAAACTTTTATAGAATGAGATAGAAAACTATGAAGTATTGCAAGTGGAGGAAGATATGAAGATTTTACAAAACATTTAGACAAAAAAACTAAATTTTCAGGAGTAGGATTTTCAATGTGAATTACAAGATTTGAAGATTATCTTTTTGAAAAAATGGATATGGAAAAACAAGCAAAAACTACAAGTGAATACTTGATCATTAATTTTGAACAAACAATTGAAGAAAGTTTAAAACTTTATAATAACTTGTCAAAAACTGGTAAAAAAGTAGAATTTTTTCCAGAATCTGATAAACTTAAAAAACAGTTTAGATATGCTGATAATAAGGGAATTAAATATTGTATTTTACTATGAGAATGAGAACTTGAAAAATGAGTTTATACAATGAAAAATATGGAAACAGGGGAAAGTGAAGAAATTAGTTTATAAAAAAAGTAGTGTATGAAGATTTTTATACACTACTTTTTTATTTTTTATATTTCAGTTCTACCTCCCATAAATGGAATTAAAACTTCAGGAATTTTAACATTTCAATCTTTTGTTTGATAGTTTTCAATGATAGCTATTAAACATCTTGAAAGGGCAATAACTGTACCATTTAGTGTGTGTACAAATTGTCTATTTCAGTCAGAATCTTTATATTTAATATTTAGTCTTCTTGATTGGTATTCTCAAACATTTGAACAAGATGTAACTTCTCTAAATCTTTGTTGTCCTGGCATCCAAGCTTCTAAATCAAATTTTTTCATAGCAGGATTTCATAAATCACCACTACAAACATTTAATTTTTGATATGGAATACCTAAACTTTGCCAAATCTTTTCTTCAATTGTAACCATTTCATTATGCATTTTTTGGCTTTCTTCTGGTTTACAAAAAGTTACCATTTCAATTTTATCAAATTGATGTCATCTTAAAATTCATTTCATATCTTTACCAGCTGATCCAGCTTCTCTTCTAAAACAAGTAGAATAACCAACATATTTTTTTGGTTTTTCAACATCAATTATCTCATCACAATGATAAGAGGTAACTGGAACTTCTGCTGTACCAATCATATATAATTCATCAATTCATGGATTTACTTGATATAATCAATCTTCATCAGCAGGGAAAAATCCTGTACCAAAAAGTGCTTTTTGTTTAGTCATAAGTGGAGGTAAAATTGGTGTAAAACCTTCAGCTCATAATTGACTCATTGCATAGTTAACTAAAGCAAATTGTAGAAAAACTAAATCTCATTTCAAATACCAAAATCTTGCTCCTGAAACTTCTGAACCTTTTTCAACATCTATCCAATCTTTTTTTTCACCAATTTCTGAGTGAGATTTTGGTTCAAAATCAAATTTAGTTGGTTCTAAAAATGTATCAACTGCTTTATTATCTTCATCATCATTTCAAACAGCAGCAGTAGGGTCTAATAAATTAGGAAATCTAATATATTGGTCATACCATTTTTGATTAATTTCCTTTTGTTCAATTTCCAGATTTTTTAATTCTTCTCAAACTTTTTTCATTTCAGTAATTTTTTCTGGTCTTTCTTCATTAGAAAAAGTTGGAATTAATTTAGAAACTTTGTTTTTTAAAGCTCTTAATTCATCAGTTTTTACTATCAAAAAGTTTTTTCTTTTATCTAATTCCAAAAAAGCATCAACATCAAGTGTTAAATTTCTTTTTTTTATATTATCCTTAACTAATTCAGGATTTTCTCTAATTATTTTTATATCTAACATTTTTTATTTTTTTATAAATATTTACTAGCAGCAATACTTGCTTCTTTTTTCATACTTCTTTCTTTAAGTACTTGTTTTTTTTCAAATTGTTTTTTTCATTTCACTAATCATACTTGAATTTTTATTAAACTTCCTTTAAAATACATTGATAATGGAACTAGTGTATTTCATTTTTCTTTCATTTTTCAGGATAAATATTCAATATCTTTTTTGTGAAGAAATACTTTTCTTTCTCTAAAAGTGTCAATAGTTCATCTATTTGGAAGAGCTTTCCAAGCAGTTATGTGCATATTTTTAATGTAAATTCATGTTCAATTTATAATTAAAAAACTTCATTTTAAATTAATATGTCAGTGTCTTATACTTTTTGTTTCATGTCATTTTAAATCAATTCATCATTCATAGGATTTAATTATTTCATAATCAAAAAAAGCTTTTTTATTTTTAGTTATTTCTCATTCAATTTTTTTCTTTTTTTTCATATTTAGATTTATTTATAGTTTTTAAGAAAGCTTCATTAACAAAAATATCTTTTTGTTGAATTAGTACATCTTCAGCTTCTAATCATTTTAGATACCAATCCCAATCCATTATATCAGTATAAGAATATTTTCTTATATTGTCATCATCATATGGATTTTTCATTATAGGAAAATGTAAATGAAAATTTGTATAATTTTTATCAGGTACTCATGATTTTCATATTTCTCAAATATCAAATCATGATTCTATATAATTTCATTCTTTAATTCCTTCATAAATTTTAGATAAATGAGAATAAAAAATAACATCTCATTTATTTGTTTTTAACCAAACTTGATTTCATCTTAGTGTATCTAAATTTTTTAATTTTTGGATTTTACTAATATATCAGTCTTTTTTAATTTGTTTTAAATCATCAAAGTTAAAATTATTAACAACTCTAATAATTACTCAACTATCAATAGCAGATACTGTTGTACCAAAGGGAGCTATTATATCCCATCAATGATGAATTCCATCAGTATAAGAATTTCTATACGGTCTTCCTGCATTTGGAATAATATTTAATTCAGTTGCTATTTTATATCAAATAACAGGATTATTATATTTCTTTTTTCTATTGTGAATTATTTGTTTTATATATTTTTTCTTATAAATAGATTCTGTATAAATTCTATTTTTTTTGATATTATTTAAAGAATATTTAGTAATATTTTGAAAATTAGAAAGTTTTTTTATTTCATTATTATTTTTAATATAAATATCCTTTAATTTTTTATTTGAATAATTAGTATTTGTAATTATATAATTAGATAATTTTATAATATTTAATTTAAATTTAGTATTATTTAAATCATTTTGTCAATTATTTAGTATAAAATTTGAATTATTACATTTATTGTCTAACATTGTTAATTTAAAAAAATAAAAATTATTTTTATTTCAAATATATTTTGATGTTATTTTACAATTAGATTTTATTTTATAATCTTTTTTAAATAAATTAATATTATTAATATATTTAAAAGTATTAATAGTATTTGAATCTTTGAATATTATAATATTTTTATTTAATTTTTCAGAATCAGGAAAAATATTTGTACTATTATAATCATAAAAACTTATATTATTTTCAAAGTTTATAAAATTTTGATAAATAAAAGAAACCCCAATACATAGGGAAATAGTAGCAAGAAATGTAATTAAAATTTTTTTCATAGAAATAATTATTTTTTAATAAAAGTATTTTAACAAAAAACAGCTAATTTACAAGTTAAATTAGCTGTTTATTTTTTTAAAAATAATGTTTCTCAGTAATTATCAATTAATTTTCATATTTCTTCAAAAATCATAGATAATCTTATATCTACCATTTCTTGCATTTCATTATTTTTTTCACTATTTGAAATAGATTTTAATTCATTTTTTATTCTGTAAATTGATTTTTTCATTTCAAAATTTGAATTATCAATAAATGAAAGAAAGTTATTAATTAATTCAATTGATAAATAATCTGCTTTTTTTTGTTTCATTGAAGGGTTATTCATTAATTTTTGAGATTGTTCTAAAAAAATATCAATATTTTTATATTTTCAATTTCCTAGTAATTTAATATATAAAAAAATTTCATTTAAAGAAGTTCAAATATAATAATTAGCTACTTGTAATCATTTTCATTCTCTTAAATTTTTTGCAGTTATATTTAAAAAAGAGATTGATTTTTTAAAGTATTTTTCAGCAACTTCATTTTGTCAAGATAACATAGAATCATTCATATCATATTTAAGTGAACCTAAAAAAACTTTAAAAATATTTATAAAAATTACATATATTCATAAAATTGCTGATATTAATTGAATTAAAGGATATTGAATTCATATTATATTCAATCAATTTAAAAAAGGAGAAAGTAAAGAAATAGAAGCTATTAAAAATAGTATAAATAATGATGTTACAAAACTATCAAATATATCAATAGTTAGTTCCATTCAAAAATCTTCAAATTTCTTTTTAATATTTGATAAAGTTATGGCAAACCAAGCAGTTCAAGCTACTAATGTAATTGGTATTAATATAGAAATAATATACTGCATTTCTAAAAATAATATTGCAGGTAATATTAAAATTCCTCTAAAAACTGCATTTTTAATACAATATACATATTTATCATTTAAATTTTCTTCAGCAATTGTTTTCTCAAATCAACTCAAATTTATTTTAAAAAATGTTTTTAAAATATTATTTTTTATATATTTCTTTAGTATTTTCATTATTTAATTTAAATTAGTTTTTTATTTTTCACAAGCAGATGTTTTTGGTATTTCATTTCTAAAAATTTTTATATTTTCAAATCAGTTTTCTTTTAAATATAATCAATGAAGTTCTGATAAAACTCATTTATCACAATAAAATAAATATGTTTTTGTTTGATCTAATTTTGGAAACTCAGAATTTATTTTAAAAAATGGAATTTGTAGGGTCTGCAGGCCTGCTGACCCTACAATCTTATTTCAAGAATTTTCTTCTCTAATATCAATTATAACTTCATTTTCTCAAATTTCATAAACAGTTTGAATTTCAGATTTTTTATTAAAATCTATTTCTAACATACCAGATACTAATTCCATTTTTCTATTCATATAAGCATCTACTAAAACAGAATCTTCAATATGTTTTTCTTCTTCAATAATATCTTCTAAACTAGCTCAAGTGGCAGGTTTATCTGAAATTACTCCACAATATTCTGGCATATTACAAGCAAAATGATAAGTTCATATTTTTCTAGAAATATCAATTATTTCTTGTTTATTATCAGCGATTAAAGGTCTTAAAACAAGACAATCACTTGCTTTATCAATAACATACATATTTTTTAGAGTTTGACTAGAAACTTGTCCTAAACTATCTCATTTTACAAGTGCATAATAATTGTTTTCAGCAACCATTGATGCTACTTTTAACATATATCTTTTAAGTAAAATTCATCTAAATCTATGATTAACTTTTGTTAATAATTGTTCAATTACTCCTTCAAAATTTACAGTTATAAATCTTGCTTTTTTATGAGGAATAGAAAAATTTTTCCATAAATAATGACTTACTTGTTTTACTCATAATTCATGAGCAGAACCTCATAAATTGAAAAATAAATAATCAACTTTACATCATCTTTTCATCATTGAATAAGTTGCAACTCCAGAGTCAAAACCTCCAGAAATCAAACTTACAACTTTATCTTGAAATCAAATTGGATATCAGTCCATTCATTTTATAGATTTTTTAATTACATGAAAAATATTATCTCTTACTTCAAAATTTACAGTAATTTCTGGATTATGTAAATCAACTTTACAGTTTTCTCCAAATTTTAAAAGTCCACCTCAAACATATCTTTCAACTTCACTTGAAGTAAATCAATGCAGTCCTGTTCTTTTAGCTCTTACAACAAAAGATTTTCATTTAACACTATTTAGGTGAATATTTGAAACTTCTTTATAAATTTTATCAAATATTTCATCTCTAGATTTACACTCTTCAATTGAAAAACTTATAACTTCCATAAAATGAGATATACCAGAAATTTTAGACAAAATATTAATAATTTTTCTTGAAATAATTTCTGAGTCTTCTTCTTTTTCTATAAGCTTGTTGTATTCTAAATTAATAATATCCCAACTTCAAGAAATATGTACTGGAATTTCATTAAAATCAAAATGTTTTTTGATATTATTTTTCAGCAAAATAATTGCTCTTTTTCTCACAGGTTTAGACTTAATAGTCAGTTCTGGAGATAATCTTATTATAAATTTCATTAGTTTTTTTAGTTAAAGGTATTTTACATTTTATAATCCATCCCCTCGTCCCTCGGTACTTCCTTTAATACTAAAGGAAGATTAAGTATAATATTTGGTTAATTTATTTTGCTCTCTTTAGTATTAAAGAGAGCTGTCCGAAGGACTGAGAGATTATATTTGTCTTCCATTTTCTACATCCTCTCCACCACATAATCAATATCAAAATCAGGTTTAATAATCATCATTATTCAATCATTATCTTCAACATCAATTGGTAGAATATTATGTTTTATTTTATGTTCTTCAAGAAATTCTTTGAAACCTGGCATTTTATGTTTAAATTTAATTACATCATCAATAATTATAATTCAACCAGTTTCTACTTTATTCCACACTAATCATAAAAAGTTTTTTGTTGCTCTCATCATTCAATCAATAAAAACAAAATCAAATTTTTCTGTTAATTTTGGAATTTCATCAAGTGCATTTCAAAAAATAAGATTTACAGTATTTTCTAAATTAGCTTTTTTTATATTTTCCTCTGCTTCTGCAAATGAAGGAATTGATAATTCAATAGAAGTAACTTTTCAATCATTTTTTTCAGCAGCAATTCCAAGATGAATTGTTGAAAATCAATTAGCAGTTCCAATTTCAAGTATACTTTTTGCTTTTTTTATAGATATTAAATCTTTTAAAAATTTAGCATTTATATCACTTATATTTGGAACAGTATTTTTTATTCAATATTCTCTTAATTCTTTTAATAAGGTATTTCTATTCATATAGACTTTTAAAATTAATATTTTTTAACTTACTATTGTTTTTTACTATAAAATTATAATCAAATATATTTGAAATGCAAAATAAAAAAAAGATAAAAAAAGTTTGCCTTTTATCTCATTTTTATGTATACTAGTACAGTATTTTACAATATTTTAATAATTAATTAAAAAATACAATATGAAAAATATTATAAAAACAACAGCATATTCAGCTGTTGCATTAGCTTCTGTTGCTACAACATTTGCTGCACCAGATTATGGGCAAACAGGTGTTAAAAATGATTTTGGTTGAAATCAAGGTACTGATATAAAAGCTACTTTATCAAATATTTTAACTTATATTTTAGGATTTTTATCTCTTATTGCTATTGGTTTTGCAATTTATGGAGGTTTTCAAATTTTAACAGCAGGTTGAGATGATGATAAAGTTAAAAAAGGTAAAACAACACTTATTAATGCTCTAATTGGTATTTTTGTTATTATGATGGCTTGGTCTATTGTTGGTTGGCTTCTTACTGGAGGTGAAACAATTGTTACATGAAATGGTCCTGCTAACTAATAATTATTATGAAAAAAATTATATTTGTATTAATTTTAATAGTATTATCTATTAATTTTGGGTATTCAGATTGTGCTTTTTGATTATGCAATGTAGATGAAAGTCTTATTTGAGATTCTAAAACAAATATGAAAGATTCAATAACTAATTTAGTTCTATATCTTTTAACTTTTCTATCTTTAATAGCAATTGCATTTGTTATTAAATGAGGTTTTGAAATATTGACTGCTGCTTGAGATGATGAAAAAGTTAAATCTTGAAAAAAGACTATTTTATATGCATTATTATGAGTTTTTATTGTAATGATAGCATATTCAATAGTTAATATAGCATTTGATGCAGGTGAGAGTATTACAAAATTAGAAAAATAAAAAACTAAGATTAATCTTAGTTTTTTATTTTTCTTAAAAATTTACTCATTCATCATCATTATAATCATTTCATGATTTCTCTGATAAGAACCCTTTTGTTCAAAATCATGCAAAAAATCAAATAACTATTCACACAAGAGCTAACATTCAAGGATTACTCCATCATATAATTATATGCACTGAACCAGTTGATGCTGCAAAATTTGTTATAATTAATACAGTTCATAATAATATAGATATCAATATTAATATTTTATTCATAATTTTATATTTATTTATTTAAATACAAAGGGCTAAAGCCACTCTGTTGACATATAGTCAAACAATAGAGTCATTATAGTTATTATTACAAAACTTTCAAACTTAATAAAAAAAAACTAGTTTACAACTAGTTTTTTTTATTTCTAATTAAAGATTTTATTCCAAATAAAATCTTCTTTTTCTTTCATAATTTTAAAATCAGAATCATCTTCATGATCATATCATAAAATATGTAGGGAAGAATGAATTAATAATTTATAAAATTCTAGTTCACTTCATAGTTTATATTCTTTTCATTGAGAAATTATTTTTTCTTCTGACAAAATAATTTCTCAAGCAATTTCTGTTTCTTCTAAAATAGAGAAGTCATCATAATAATGAAAACTTAAAACATCAGTTTCTTTATCTATGTTTCTATAATTTTTATTTAACTCTTTTATTTCATTATTAGAAACAAAAACTATATTTAAAATTCAAAAACTATCGTTTTCTTCTAAAATAGCAATTTCTTCAAATATTTTAGAAATTATTTTTTCTTTTATTATAAAGGACTTTGGAGGATTTATTATTTCAAATTTAAACATATTTTTCTATTATTTCCCCCTTTTGACTAAAAGGGGGTAGGGGGAATTATAATAAGTTTTCAATAAAAAAAATTCAAATTAATGAATTTTTTATTTAACAAATTCTACAACATTTGAAAATACTTTTGGATTTGTTATAGCTAAGTTTGATAAAACTTTTCTATTTAAAGATACTCTTTTTAAAAATAATTTATTAATTAATTTTGAATAAGTTGTACCATTTAATCTAGCAGCTGTATTAATTCTGATTGTCCATAATTTTCTAAATTCTCTTTTCTTTTGTTTTCTACCAATATATGAGTTTAAACCTGCTTTCATCCAAGCATTTTTAGCTCTAGAGAAAACTTTAGAATTTAACATTCTAAAACCTTTTGTATGTTTTAACAGTTCTTTATGTCTTTTTTTAGTCATAAGACCTCTTTTTACTCTAACCATTTTTATTTAATTATTGTGATATAAATTATATAAGATTTTTTTATTATCTTCCATATGGTAATTGTCTAGCAATTCTTTTAACTTCACATGAAGCAGCTAATTTACCATATTTATTTCTACCTTTAGCTTTTGAACTTTTGTTCATAAGTAAATGTCTTTTACATGCTTTAGCAAATTTGAATTTACCTTTACCTGTAATTTTCACTCTTTTTTTAACTCCACTTCTTGTTTTTAAAGACATGTGTAAATTATTATTAATTAAATTATTTTAATATTTTTAATATTGCAGAAAAAGTATTTCCTGTTTTATTAACTTTTCACTCTAGCTTATAAAATTCACTAATTTTTTCTATAAAAATATTCATTTTATCATTAGCTATGTCAACATAATGATTTTCTCTTCATCTTAACATAAGAGTTACCTTTAATGGATGTCATATCTTAGCAAATTTTTCTGCTTGATTTCTTTTAACATCTAAATCATGATCACTAATTTTAAAAGTAATTCTCAAAGTTTTCATATCAGGAGCTTTTCAAGCAGCTTTTTGTTTCTGAACTTGTTTTTTTTGTCTATAAAGAAATTTTCAAAAATCAAGCATTTTTATAACAGAAATTTTTCAATTATTTGATATTTCCATTAAATCAAGCTTAGCCTCTGAAGCTCTTATTCTTGCATCATTTATAGACATTTCTCCTAGATTTTCTCAATCTTCTAATATTAATTGAACTCTTCTAGATTTAATTTCATCATTTATGATTCTTTTTTTTCCTTTCACTATGTTTGTTTAAGTTAATTTTTATTTTGAAATAGATATTTCTTTTAACATTTTTGCAAATTTAGCTTTTTTTCTAGCACCATTGTTTTTGTGAAGAATATTTTTCTTTACTAATTTATCAATAGTTGATTGAAGACCTGATTTAACATTTTTACCATCTTCTTTTTTATTAAACCATGTAGCATTTGCAATTTCTACATCATTAGATTTAATAGCTTTTTCAAAAGCTCTTCTTAATTCATTGTAGATATTTTTAATATGAGTGTTTCTCACTTGTTTTTTTCTACTAACTCTCAAAGCTTTTTTCGCTCATTTGATTATTGGCATTTTTCTCTATTTATAAGTAATATATTGTTTTTTTTCGGGGCTTAGTTAATTACCTATTAAGGTATAAGCAGGCAAATTATATGAATAAAGATATAATAGTCAAAATATTTTTTGACTTTTTTTGAAATAATTATAAACTATCTAAGAACTTGATAAATATCAAGAGAGAGTAAAAGAGAATAGGCTCGTTATTATTACTCCAGCAACCTGCTTTTAATTAAGTAAGGTGCTAATTCCTACCCATATAAAATTGGGAAAAGATATTAAAAAAAATTATAAATTTTAAATAACTTTTCTATTTTTATATGGAAAGTTATTTTTATTTTTTATTATAAAATTATGTCTTATATTATTACTTCTGAATCTGTTACTTGTGGTCATCCTGATAAAATTTGTGACCAAATTAGTGATGCTGTTTTAGATGCTTGTTTAGCTTGAGATCCTGAATCTAGAGTTGCTTGTGAATGTTTAGTTACTACTTGAACAGTTATTGTTTCAGGTGAAATTACTACAAATACTTGGGTCAATTTTGCTGATATTGCTAGAAAAACTATTAAAGAAATTTGATATGATTCTCATGAGGCTTGCTTCTCAGCAGATGATGTTTCTGTTCAAGTTTTAATTAATTCTCAAAGTCCGGATATTGCTCAATGAGTTGATACAGGTTGAGCTTGAGATCAATGAATAATGTATGGTTATGCTACAAATGAAACTCCAAACTATCTTCCAGCACCAATTAGTTATGCTCATAAATTATCAAGAAGATTAGAAGAGGCTAGAAAAATGGGAGTATTAGATTATTTATTACCAGACTGAAAAACACAAGTAAGTGTTGAATATAATGATAATGATGAAGTTGTAAGAATTGATACAGTTGTTATTTCTAATCAACATAAAGCAAGTGTTTCAAATGAAGTTTTAAAAGCAGGAATTAAAAAAGAAATTATAGATTTTTGTTTATGAGATTTAATTGATAACAAAACAATTATTCATATTAATCCAACTGGGAAATTTGTACTTGGTTGACCAAAATGAGATGCAGGTTTAACTGGTAGAAAAATTATTATTGATACTTATGGTTGAGTCGGAAGACATTGAGGTTGAGCTTTTTCAGGAAAAGACCCCTCAAAAGTAGATAGAAGTGGAGCTTATATTGCAAGATATTTAGCTAAGAATATTGTAGCTTCAGGTGTTTGTGATAAAACAGAAATTCAATTAGGTTATGCAATTTGAGTAGTTCAACCAGTTTCAATTAATATTAATTGTTTTGGGACAGAAAAAGTTGATACAAAAGAAATAGCAAAAGTAGTTGCTAATAATTTTGATTTAAGTCAAAATTGAATAATTAAAAAATTAGATTTAAAAAGACCAATTTTTCAAAAAACTGCAAGTGGATGACATTTTGGTAGAGATGATGTATCTTGGGAAGAGCTTGATAGTGTAGAATTATTTAAAGAATTATTGAAATAAAAAAAAGTTAGAAAATTTATTTTTCTAGCTTTTTTTTAAAATTAATCTATTTAATTTACTATTATATGCAATATTTAATTCTTCAATAAAAGTACTATGTTTATTTGGAGAATAATTTTTATTTTCAATTATAGATTTTACTATATTTCATACACCTAATTCATCAATAATATTTTCTGTTTCTCTTCAAAAAAGTCTTCATCCATTAATTGATTCAGATTTTAATCATACAATATTGAAATTATTATCTAAATAAAATTTTGCTTTATATGTATTAAACATAGCTCAATTTCTTAAACTTCAAGGAACGGTTTTAGAATCATTATTGATATATTCTTTATTAATGGTTTTTCAATATCTAATTTTTTCCTATTTAAATATAATTTTTGAATATCTGAAAGTTTTAAATCTAATGATATGTTACTATTAATAAACTCTAATATATTATTAGCTATTTTATTATTATTATTATTATTATTTTGTGGATTAATTACATCAAGTTGTTCTATAATTGTTGATAAATTAAGTTTTACTCATTCTCTATCTCATCATTGAGTTAATTTCATATTTTTTATTTTTTAAATTATAATATATAGAATATAAATATCTTTTTTAAAAAGTCAAATATTTTTTTATTTCTCCTCTAATTCTAATCTTTCAACAGCTCAGAATCTATTTATTATTTTTTTGTTTGTTATGTCAATATCATCAATATCTTTTCAAACAGATTTGAAGTCTTTTGTAAATTTATTCCATCTTCTTTCAAAAAGTCAGAAATCATTACTTAATTTTGCAAGTTCAGTTTGAATAACTTGGGCTTGTTTTTGAGTTTCTAAATTTCTAATTGCACTTTTTACTATTGTAAGCATTGCCATTAATGTTGTTGGGGAAACAATTGAAATATTATTTTTTTGTGAAAATTCAACTATATTTGGATAATAGGCATTTATTTCTGCAAAAATTGCTTCAGCAGGTAGGAATAAAAATGCTTGTTCTAAGGTTTCTCAAGAAATTATATATTTGCTTGAAATCTCTATTATTTGCTTTTTTAATCAAATAATAAATAATTTTTCAGCCTCTTTTCTTTCTGTTTCTTCTAGTTTTTTATCATTTTTTCTTCTATAATTTTCTAGTGGAAATTTTGCATCAATACAAATTAATCATCTACCAGTTTTAATTACGGCATCAACTTGAGTATTATTTGATTTAAAGTGGTATTGCATTTGATAAATTTTATCATTTTTTTCTCAAAAAATATTTTCTAAAATGCTTTGTAATTGTACTTCTCAGAAAATTCATCTTGTTTTGTTGTCTGTTAATACATTTTGCAGAGAAATAACTTCTGTGTTTAGTTTATCAATATTTTTTTGTGCTTCATCAATTTTAGCTAATCTTGAAATAATGCTTTCAAAAGTTTTGTTAGTTTTTTCAAAACCAGATTCTAATTTTTTATCTACTTTGTCAGAGATTTGTTCTAAATTATTTTTTAACTTTTTATCAGATTTTTCTAAAAAAGTTTCTAAGTTTTTAATTAAATTAATTTCAGAATCTTTATTTTTTTCTATAATTTTATTAAACTTTGAATTAATTTTTTCATTAATTTCTCACTTAAAACTTCAAAATTCTCTTAATATTTCTTTTAAAAAATTAAGTTGAGAGTTTTTATTTTCTAAAATTAACTTGTTAATTAATTCAGAATTATTATCTTTTTTATTTAATAAAAATATTTTAAGAATTATTATTGTAATAAATACTATAATTATTAAAAGTAGTAAAATTATAATTTGAATATTTGTCATATTTTTCTATTTGTAAGTAAATTGTATATAGATTAATAATATATTTATATATAGCAAATTTTTATTTGCTTTTTTTTAAAATAAATATAATATCTTTATTATATTATTAAATAATTTAAAAAAAATGAAAAAAGCAATATTGATATTAAGTTTATCTATTTTATTTACTTCTTGTATGGGTAATCAAGATGAAAAAATAGTTTTAGATGAAAATGATAAAAAAATTATTGAAGAAGTATTGGATATTAAAACAGAAGAAAAAGTAGAGGAAAAAGTAGAGGAAAAAGTAGAGGAAAAAGTAGAGGAAAAAGTAGAGGAAAAAGTAGAGGAAAAAGTAGAGGAAACAGAAGAAAAAAAAGTAGA
>Ga0256827_10000916_pt1 | contig 18599 bp, 24 predicted proteins | sample CV84metaG_FD_185977 | JGI IMG/M metagenome (GOLD analysis project Ga0256827, IMG submission 185977) | Hydrothermal vent microbial communities from East Pacific Rise, Pacific Ocean - CV84 | ecosystem: Environmental > Aquatic > Marine > Hydrothermal vents | place: Pacific Ocean: East Pacific Rise... | reverse complement strand
TCTTTTAAAATTTTTAGAATTTCAGCTTTATCAATTTTTTTAAATTCTTTTTTTGCTGATGCTTTCCATTATATATTAAATAAGGGTCTAGTAACTATCAATCTATATTTATTCCCTGCAATATTAAAAACAACTTTTGTATCTCCAATAATGTTTGAATGGATGCTAACGAGTGCCTTAGCGTTCAGAGCAACGCTTGAAGATAGCCAATAAGGCTACTCTGTCTTATTATCACTTTTTATTAATCTTTGAAATAAAATATCTTCTAAATTTCTACTTGAATCTACTACAATGAGAACATAAACTTTTTCATTATCAATTTTATAAACTATTCTCCATCTTTTATAGATTATTTCCCTATATTTTGTTATGCCAATTTGCTGAAATTCTGGTACTATTTTTTTTCTTTGAGGTAAAGAGTGTAGTTTATTAGCCTCTTGTTTTATCTCAAAAAATATTTTTTTTGCTATATCTATACTGTTTATTTTAATATATTCAATAATTAATTCTAAATCAAGTTCAGCATTTTTAGTCCAGATAACTTTAAATTTTGTCATTTAAGTTATCCAAATAATTTTTGTTCTAAATTATTAAACATCTCTTCTTGTTCTATAACTCTATTGTTTTCTATATCATTTTCACTTTGAACTATTAATTTTAATAAATTTAAAGAATTTTGTAAATTTTCATAGCTTTTTATATCTTGTACAACAGCTTTTGCTTCACCATTTTGTGTAATTATAATAGTTCGTTGATTCTCATTTACATCGTTAATAACACTTGCAGTTTTTGCTTTAAGATAGCTAATAGGTTTTATATCTTGACTTAGTAACATTTTGCAACCTTTTACTCATTTTTCTTATTGTACTAAATTTAGTTTTAATTTAGTATTAAACAAAGGTGTTTCTTGTGATAAGGGTCATCGTGAGTAATTTGGGAACCACTCTAGAGTCAAATATTTCTCTCAATATTTGCTTTTTTCAAGTTAGAACTTCTTAAAATCAAATATAAAACTAATCATTTCTCTCTTAGAGTTAAACTACTTATTAAAGCCAATTAAATGGCTTATATGGAGTTACAAATCATTAAGATCAGATATTATATCAGATTGACACAGAATTTTTAATGCTCTCAATTTTTTGGATTTTTAAGATAGTGACTGATTCCTATATAGTAATATCTATGTATACATTACATCGAAGATAGTTGTAGCAAGTTACAAATTAACTGCTACTTGCATTTGAATCACCCCTAAAACGGATTAACAACCCTCAAAACCCCATCAATCAATTGACCATCTTGCATATCTTCACTATAAATTATATTACAGCCATTTTCTAAAGCAGAAGATAAAATCAATGAGTCCCAATAACTAAAACTGTATCGGTTTTTAATAGCAAAAGAGCCAAGTACGGTATTTTTAGAGATAGAAGCCACATTTACCATTTGCACAAGACTAGATAAACTACTCTGAATATCATAGTTTTTAATTTTGTTTTTTGATAAAGCACTATAATATTCATTACAAACTTGTGTAGAGATAATAACTATATTTTCAGTGCTAAAACTTCTCAAAAGCTCTTTGGCTTTGAGATGCTTTTCATAGTCTTCTTTCTTTTTTTGATTTTCCAAATAAGCATAGACAAACACATTGGTATCTATAAAAATTTTATCTTTCATTTAGCTCATCTCTATCAAATTTTGTAATATTATTGACTTTTTGAGAATGATTTAAAAAGTCTTTAAATATTAAATCTTGCTCTTTCTTTTGAATATTTTTAGGATTTAAAATATTATCAAAATTCAATTTAACCTTGTTCTTTGGTAAATTTTCTAAAAAGAACATCACTTTATCAAAAATATCACTACTTATATCAAGCTGTACTCTTTGCATACTCATAATATAACTCCTTGTTTTTTAAATAGATTATAACATAAACAACCATCACAACCCCAACAATATCATCTCTCAGCCTTCAAAACCAATCTCTTGCCAATACTTTCATAACTATCACATCTATAAATACCCATAATTCAATACATGGTACTTAATTTTGATATGAAGAGTCGTTTGATATGATAGAAATAGGGAAATAGGGGGCTGGTGATGCCAATGCTACTCTGTTCTCTCTATAATCATCTACACAATTATATAATTTAACTCCAATACTTTAGCAATCATATATTGTGACTTTGGAATGCTCTCTATAAGCTATGAGTTAAATTTTTACTTTTATACATATATATTTCTACATAGAGTTTAAATATTTTAGATATAATCTGCTTATGAAAAAAATAATAATTACAATACTACTACTTAACACTATGCTTTTAGCTAAACTTAGCGTGGCTGTGAGCATTTTACCTCAAAAAACTTTTCTTGAAGCCATTGGTGGAGAGAAGGTTTTGGTTGAGCTTATGGTACTACCAGGGAACTCACCACACAACTACGACCCTAAGCCTTCGCAAATGAAAAGCATTGCTAGAGCTTCACTCTATTTTGCTATAGGTGTTGAGTTTGAAAATATTTGGTTAAGTAAGTTTTCTAACTTAAATAGCTCTATGAAAGTTATTGATTTAACAAAAAATATAGATAAAATTTCTATATCTTCACATCATCACAAAAAGCATAATGACGATTTAGCTAAAGATCCACACATTTGGACATCTCCAAAAAATGTAAAGGTTATAGCTAAAAACATCTATGAGGCGTTAGTTGTTGCTGATGTTTCAAATAAATCTTATTATAAAAAGAATTATGATCTATTTATAGCTAATATAGATAGTTTAGATACTAAATTAAAAACTATTTTAGCTAATTTTAATGGTAAAAAGTTTATGGTATTTCATCCATCTTGGGGTTATTTTGCTAGAGACTATAACTTAATACAAATGCCCATAGAGTTAGATGGTAAAACTCCTAAACCTAGAGAACTCATAGAGCTTATAAAAGAGGCAAAAAAAGAGCATGTAACTGCAATATTTACACAACCAGAATTTTCTGATGCAACAGCTAAAGTAATGGCAAATGAGTTACATATAAATGTTATTAAAGTATCTCCTCTAAATCCTAAATGGTCTCAAAATCTTCAAAACATAGCAAATGCTATAGCTGGAAAACATTAGAATGAGTGCTATAAATATTGAAAATCTATCTTTTGCTTATGATAAAGAACTCATACTTGACAATATAAATTTAGAAGTAAAAGAGCTTGATTTTTTAGCTATTATAGGTCCAAATGGTGGAGGAAAATCGACACTATTAAAACTAATATTGGGAGTTGAAAAATTTACACAAGGTAAAATAGAAATTTTCAATAATAAATCACAAAAAAATATTTCTCTTATTGGATATGTTCCTCAAAATACAAATGTAAATATAGATTTTCCCATAAAAGTAATAGAAGTTGTACTTATGGGACATTTTAGCAATAAAAAACCTCTCTTTGGTTATGCTAAAGAGGAGAGAGCATGTGCATTAGGAGCTTTAAAGCAAGTTGGAATGGAAGAGTATACTGAGTCAAAAATTGGCTCTCTTTCAGGTGGTCAACGCCAAAGAGTTATGATAGCTCGTGCTTTATGTTCTCATACTAAAATACTTGTATTGGATGAGCCAACATCAAGCATAGATATTAAAGGTCAAAAAGAGATTTATGATTTACTTAAAGAGTTAAATTCATACATCACCATAGTAGTGGTAAGCCACGATATATCAGTCATACTAGAGTACGCAAATAGAGTAGCTCATATAAATAAAAAATTATCATTTCATGATATAAGCAATAAAAAAGAGACCTTTCATACTCATGGAGAAAATCAACACTTTTGTGAAGTTGAACTACTTCAAATGCTAGGTGCAGATAACTGTAATACTTGTAAGGATAAAGAATGATAGAAGCACTCTCTTTTGAATTTGTACAAAATGCTCTCATAGCAGGTATATTGGTTAGTTTTGCCGCAGGAATTATTGGCTCACTTATAGTTGTTAATCGCATGGTATTTTTGGCAGGTGGAATGGCTCATGCTTCTTATGGAGGCATAGGAATGGCTGTTTATTTTGGCTTCCCAATCTTTCTAGGAGCTTCACTATTTGCTGTATTATCTGCCATTATTATTGCTATACTTACTATGAGACAAAGAAATCGTATGGATACATTCATAGGGCTAATATGGGCAGTTGGCATGGCAATAGGTGTTATATTTATAGACTTAACCCCTGGCTATAATGTAGACATGATGTCTTACCTTTTTGGCTCTATTTTAGCTGTTAGTAAGGAAAATATTTACTTTATGTCTGTGCTACTAACTACTATTATTTTTGTAATGATATTTTGGTATAGAGATATTTTAGCTGTATCTTACGATAGTGAGTATGCTAAACTAAGAGGTGTAAATGTGAAATTTTTCTATACACTAATTCTTATACTTTCAGCTCTTACAGTAGTAGTAGCCATAAAAGTAGTAGGACTCATACTAGTCATTGCTATGCTTACTATACCTGTGTATATAGCAGAGAAGCTATCAAAGTCTCTCTTTGGTATGATGCTCATATCTGGTTTAGTCGCTACACTCTTTACTCTAGCAGGATTATGGTTCTCATATACATACAACCTTAGTTCAGGAGCATCTATTATACTTCTATCTGCTAGTGGTCTAGGTATATTTCTACTATTAAATAATTTTTTTAAAGGAAATAGAATATGAAAAAAATAATGATTGCACTTTTTGTGTTTGCAGTGTTAGTCTTTTTAATGTTATGGTTCAACTTTAGTGATATGCAAATAAATAAATACCCTAGTCTAACAGAGGTAAAAGAGGATCAAGCCATACAAAAGGGTTGGGTACCTAGTAACATACCAGACTCTGCATACAACATAGCAGAGACACATGACATAGATACAAACAATTTAGTTGGTAAATTTAACTACAAAGAGAGTGATGAAAGTAAGTTTATGGATAGTTTAAAAACTACAGATAAAAATGCTACTATGACTTTTGGTAACTTTTTATTTAAAGTTGATACTAGTAAAAATATAGTTCATTATAGGAATAAGATTTAAACTATATCGTTTATAAGTAATCCCATAGTACAAATATATAGTACTAGAAGTAGAATTTTATGGTTTTTAGATGTTACATGATCTTTTAGCCATATACCTATACTTACACCTAATAGAGAAGCTATAGCTACAATTAAACCATTGTTAAAGTCTATAGTTCCTGAGCTTAATCTACTTAGCATTCCTGCCATTGAAGAGAATACTACAAAAAATAGCCCTGCACTAACAGCTTTTTTAAGAGGGTAGTGAAGTAGCCCAACTAGTAGTGGAGTTAAGATAATAGAACCTCCAATTCCTAGCGTTATGGAAAATATACCTATGGCAACACCAATGCTAAATAGAAGTGCTTTACTAAGTGTTCTTGTTTCAATATCATCACTATGATCTTTAGAGAAAAATAGTCTAAGAAGAGCATATATAAGAAGAGAAAAAAATACAATTTGTAATATAGTATCAGATATATATGCTGTAACATAACCACCTATAAAACCACCTATAAAACCACCAAGACCAACAAATATGCCCTCACCTATGATTAATGAACCTTTTTTATGGTTAAGGTATGATCCAAAAACTGATGAGAAAACCATTTGTATAATAGAAATTCCTATGGCATCCTTAATTGCAAATCCAAGGGTTAGTAGGATTGGTACAAGTATCATACCTCCACCAATACCAAAAAAACCAGACATTATACCTATGGATATACCTACAAAAACAAGTTCAATAAACATATAAATGATTCTTATAAAATATAATTAAATATACATAAATTGTGACAAGAATATGATAGTCAATACAAAAGCAAATGGTAATACATGACTTTTAAAAACAAAAGGTTGAATTTTAAAATAAACTTGTAAACCTCCTCTAAGTCCTAGCCATATACCTAAAAATGCTTTTAAACCTAGTAGCATTTGAAAACGACTCATACCATCTTCACCAATAGTTCCATATACCTGCGTAATAAGGTAAAGACCTGTAACAACAGCTACAATAAGACTTGGTGGTACTACATTACGAACATACTTCATAAACGATTCACGAATCTCTTTATGCTCATCTTCATTATAACTTTTTTTAATTTTTGTTAAAAATAAGTTATCTGTTATAAGAAAACCTCCATATATAAACGCGGCAAAAATATGAATGGTTTTAACAATTACAAATATCACTATAGACTCCTAATATATTTATTTGGGATTATAGTATAAAAAATTAAAACTATAGTTATAGTCTATTAATAGATAAACTCTTTAGAGAAAAAATCATCTATAACTTCTCTCATTTCTCTTTTATCTGTTATTCTATTGATAGTATCTCTAAAGGCAGAAGCACCTTTATAACCTGCTTTTGAATATGAGTGTAAATTTTTTCTAAACATTACAGCCCCATACTCTTCATAATACTCAATCATTTGATCATAATGTTCTAGTACTACCTCTTTTATAAGTTGTGGTGTAACTTCATCTAATCCATCTTTTATCTGTTTAAATATCCAAGGTTTACCTACAGCAGCTCTTCCAATCATAATGCCATCAGCTCCAGTATGCTCTAGTACCCACTTTGCCTTTTGGGGTGAGTCTATATCTCCATTTACTATAACAGGTATGGAGACTGCCTCTTTAACCTCTTTTAATGCATCATAATCAACAGGAGCCTTATATTTACCAGCTCTTGTTCTTCCATGGACTGCAATAAAATCTGCACCAGCATCTTCACAAAGTTTTGCTTGTTCTATATGATTTTTTTCATTAAATCCTAAACGCATTTTTACAGAAGTGTACTCTTTATTTGAGTATTTTTTAATGGTTTTAATAGTTTGAGACATAGTTGGCAAATCTGTAAGTAGAGATGATCCTTGAAGATTATTTACTACTTTTGGTGCAGGACATCCACAGTTTAAATCTATGCAAGTTATGCCATCTATTTTGTTTAGTATCTCTACTGCTTTTTGAATTACGGTTTGGTTTGAACCTGCTAATTGAATGGAGTATGGATCTTCTAAAGAAGATTTCTCTAACATCTTAAATGTTTTTTTGCTATTGTGTACTAATGCATTTGATGAGATCATCTCTGAGACTGTAAGGTCGACACCAAACTTTTTAACAACTGCACGAAATGGAAGGTCTGTATAGCCCGCTAAAGGGGCTAATACATAGAGGGGAGAGCTAAAGTCTATCTTATTCATCATATTAGATTAACTATAGACAACTTTTTTCAACATCAATTAAATCTTCAACCCTATAGTGTCTACTAATATTAGAATTTGTTTTAAGCTCTAAAATAGCTCTTGCTTTTATAAACTCTTTATCATCTTGTTCATCTAAGTAAGATCTTACTTCATCCATAAGCTCATATTCAAAAAGAAGATATAAGTATGCACTTTGTGCTTTATCATTCTCTAATTGATACTTTTTGAAAAGTGCTAAGTTTCTATCTGGCTTAAAATGTTTTTTTGTAATATTTGCAATTTTTGTAAAATCAATACAAGATAGTTTTAAACTAGATACAAAGCTATCAAGTGTATCGTCTGTTAACTCTAAATCTTCTTCTTGATCTAATCTATTTAACATTACAAAGAAATTACTTTTATCAAATACTTTTGCATACTGTTTTGCTTTAAAGAATGACTCTTTATTTGCAAATATCTCTAAAGCTTTTTCTCTTACCATATCAGAATATGATGTATTAGATTTCATAACCTCTTCAACAAACTTCTCATCTGACTCAAGTCTATTAACTCTATTTTTTGCTAAAATAACATTGCCCTCATTAAAAAGATGAGATAATTTATTTTCTCTTAAATCAATATACTCTCCATTTTCAATTCGTCTAATTAAGCTTAACATCTTTGATAGTTTTGGACTTAAGCCCTCTACATTATCTAATGCTTTTATCTGTGACTTATCAAGTAGAGTAGCACAAGCAGATATTTCAGGTATTGAATACTTATGTTTTTTAGGTTCTCTTGCAATAGCACAATATAGTGCATCTTCCAATTTCATTGAATCTTTTTGCCATTTTTTCTGTTTAAAATAACCTTTTAAACCATAATAAGACATATGAGCTACTGTAAAAATAAGTAAAAGTATCATAGGAGATATAACCCAAACTATCATAGAAAATTTAAAGTTAACTCCCATAATCTCTATAATATAATCATTTGGGTTTACTGTAAATACAAAAGCACCTATAATTGCAATAAATGTTAGTGATGCAAAAATATATAATCCAAGTCTCATCTGTTATCCTTTTTTACTGTTTTTCTTTCTCGTTTATTTCCCTACAAGCTATGCAGTAGCGTGCAAAATTTTTAACCTCTAAACGCTGCATGCTTATAGGTTCTTCACACATTTCACATATACCATAAGTTCCAGACAATATTTTACCTAAAGCAAGTTCAATTTCGTTTAATTCTTTACGCTGTTGCACTAAAATTGCACTATCTATGGTAGTTCGTGAAGAAGATTCAGCATAATCGGCTTCATCATTCAACTCTAAACCTCTTATGTCATTAAGTTCTTCACTTGTATCTTTTAAGTTTTTTAATAATTGAATTTTTCTATCTTCTAACTTTACTTTAAACTCTTGTAACTCTTTATCTGTTAACATGTTAATTCCTATTTATGATATGGATGGTTGTTATTTATGGTAAGACCTCTAAATATCTGTTCCAATAAAACAACTTTCACAAGTTTATGTGAAAGTGTAATTTTACCAAATGATATGGCATTATTACATTTATGCAAAAAATCCCTCTCAAAGCCGTGTGCACCACCAATAAAGAGGTTGATAGTTGTACTATCCTTAAGCAATTTTGCAAAATCATGACTATCTACCTCTTTTGATGATGGATCTAAAGCTATATTTACACCACCTTTCATATATTTCTCTAAAGCTTTAGTATATGCTTTTTTTGAGGCATCTGGTGAAATATCATGAGCTTTTGTTATCTCTTTATCAAATACTTCAATTACTTCTACTTTAGCAAATGGCTTAGATATTTTTATATAGTGTTCTATAAGTCCTAAATATAGCTTATCTTTACTCTTTTTATCTATTATAATTACATTTATTTTCATTTTTCTAACCACTTTACTAAATCTTTTGCAAATTTACTCATAATTACATTTGTTGCTTCTACATAACCTCTTGCATCTGTTGTTTTTGTATCTACAATATAAGAAAATCTCTTCTCTTTTTCAAACTTTCCTGAATCTACATTGATTAAAATACAATGTATAGACATAATTGCATAAGATTTACCACCTCTTACATGATGTGAAAAATCAAAAATACTACTCTCTAATCTGTAATCATCTTTTATATTTGATTTAGATGATACAACAACTGAAAATAATTTACTATCCATAAGTATTTGAACTATACTTCCTTGTAAAAGTTTTGATAGATTATTTGACCATACAGAGTGCAAATATTCTCCTCTATCTAAAAGAGAATATGAGTAATTTATCTTATTGCTAAGTTTTTCGTTTAATGCCGTTGGATAAGATATTTTAATAATTTTTTGTCTATATCTACCATTTAAGCTTGCTTTAACAGCTGGAACACTAAGAGTGTAAACTTTCATAGCTGGTACTTCTTTTATGCTACAAGCATTAAATATGAGTGCCATAAATAAAATAGATATGATTTTATAATACATTATTCTCCTGGTCCTTTTTGTGTTTTTCTTGATTTAAATAATAAACCATTTGGGCTACTCTGTAACTCTCTAGCTAAATCACTCATCTGTTCTGTTAAAATTCCAATATCAATTAACATAGGTTCAAATATATCTCGTAAATTATAATCACCTTTTTTAATGGTTGATTCAATTTTTAATGAAAGAGTACTAAAGTTATTGGAAGCTTTTTTTATTGAATTTAATGTAGGTATAGTAGCTTTTGTAACTTTAGTAAAATCTACATTTACAGACTCTAAAGTACTATTTAATTCAATAGCAACCTGTTTATAGAGTTGTACCGTAGTGTTAAATTCACCCATAACAGCTATGGCATTATTTACTAAAGTATTAGTACTATCTAATATTGAAGATAGATTATCTATATTTTTATTAGTCAATACTTTTTTACTCTGTTCAAGAACAGTGTTTACATTTTCAGAAAGATTACCAATACCCTTTGTAGTTTTACTAAGCCATGACTGTTTAGTTGGGATAATTGGTATAAAATCTTCTTTAGCAATTAAATTTTCAGCTTCATTTGTACCACCATCAATCTCTATACTTAAAAGTCCTGTTATCCCAAGCATTTGAGTATGAGCTAACATGTCTTTTTTTATGGATACATCTGAATTAATCTTTAAAAAAACTTCTATCTCTTCAATATTTTTAGGATTAATTTGTATTTTAGATACTCTACCTATATCGACACCTCTAAGTCTAACTGTAGAATCTTTAGATAATCCAGCAACAGACTCTTTCATATATAGTTTATAAGTACTATATTCATGATTAATACCATATTTTGCAAGCCAAAAGGTAAAGCCAATCACTCCTGCACCAAAAAGTAGTACAAATATACCAACAATAGTATAGTTAACTCTATTATACATATTTGACCTTATCTAAATACTTCTCTTTTATAAAATCATTTTTAAAAAACTCTTCTACAAAAGGGTGTTGAGATTGTAGCACATTTTTTAAAGAACCCTCTGCTACTACATGTTTATCTGCTAAAATAGCCATATTATCTACTATATTAAATATGCTATCTAGGTCATGTGTTATCATAACTACCGTTATATCTAACATATCTCTTAATTTTACTATGAGTGCATCAAAATTTCTAGCACCTACTGGGTCTAAACCAGATGTAGGTTCATCAAGAAAAAGAAGCTTAGGATCCATAGCCAATGCTCTAGCAAGTGCTGCTCTTTTAACCATACCTCCACTAAGTTCAGAAGGATAGAGAGAGCCTACATGTTCATCTAGTCCAACTAATGCTATTTTAGAACGCACTATAGTATTTCTCATCTCTTGACTTAATGAAGTATACTCTTTGAGTTGTACCTCTATATTTTCAGAAATTGTCATAGATGAGTATAATGCTCCAAATTGGAAAAGTACACCCCATTGCTTTCTAAGTTTTTGAGCATTTTTAAATGATATACCTCTTAACTCTTGCCCAAATATACTTACATTACCAACATTTGGTTCAAGTAGCATTATCATCTCTTTCATTAAAACAGATTTACCTGAACCACTCTCTCCTAATATAGCAAAAATTTCATTTTGTTTTACACTTAAAGATACCCCGTCGTGTATAGTTCTATCTCCAAAACGAGTTACAATACCATCTACTTCTATAATAGGTTTTTTATAGATCATAAACCCAGTTCCGTATATATAATTGAAAATAGTGCATCAAAAGCAATAACCAAAAAAATAGCATTTACTACAGAAGCTGTAGTTTGAAGTCCAAGACTCTCTGTGTTGTCAGATACTTGAAAACCTCTAAAACAGCCAATAGAAGCAATAATAAAGGCAAATACAGGTCCTTTAATCAAGCCTAAAATATAGTGTTTAAGCTCTAGTACTTCATAGAGCCTATCTATAAATTGTGATATAGAGATATTTAACTGCATACTTGCAGCTATCATTCCACCTAATATACCCATAATATCTGAAAAAAATATGAGTAGAGGAAGTGCTATAATTAGTGCAAAGATACGAGGAAGAACTAAAAAATTATAAGGATCGAACCCCATAGTTCTCATAGCAGAAATCTCTTCAGTTATCTTCATAGCTCCTATCTCAGCTGTGTATGCAGATCCACTTCTACCTGCTATGACTATTGCTGTTATCATAGGACCCAACTCCCTTACAATAGAGATGCCAACAGTATCGACTATGAACATATCAGCTCCAAACTTTGCTAACTGAACTGAACCTTGATAGGCTATAACCATACCCACCAAAAATGATGTCAATCCTATGATGAGTAGAGCATTAAAACCAGAGTGATGTATGTGGTAAACCATCTCCTTTATACGAATATTACTAAAATTAAAAATAGAATTAAACATGGCATAGAAAATATGACCTAAAAAATTTATAAAATCTTTTATATCTTTTAAAAGGTCAATAACATTTTTACCTAGCTCTTCTAAAAAATTAACTTTTTTTACATCTATACTCTCTAAAGTATGCTCTCTTAAAAGTTTATACATCTTTTGTTGTTTTTCACTATAACCTACAGTAGTTACAGATACATTTTTTTTAAATTTATCAAAATATTTTATATATAGAAGAATACCTGCTGTATCAAAATCTTCGATTTTAGACATATCCCAAATAATCTGTTTATCTGTAGGTATTTTTTCTAAAAGTTTCTCTATTTTAGATACATACTGAAGAGTCCATTTACCTTTAGATACTACTTTAACAGTGTCATTGGTAATAATGTAATCTATAAACTCTCTATTCATAGAGGAATTATAGATTAAAATCGTTATAATTTTAATTAAAAAAGGTATACCATGTTTAAACTACTACTTATTTCACTTCTTATTACACTAACTAATGCTCAAAAACCTACTTCTAGTCAAATAGACAAACTCATTTTAAAAGGTAAAAAAATATCAACTGTAATGTGCAATAAAGAAAAACTTCCTAATTACAACACAAGTATAGAAGTTACTATGGCTAATATTGAAAAATCTTTAGCTTGTAATAAACTCTCTTCTTCAAAACTAAAAGCTATTGCATACTACTTACAAAAAGGTACTCATAGAGAAATAAAACATATAGTTGTACCAAAAAATGCCAAATGTCCAGTTTGTGGAATGTTTGTTTCAAAATATCCAAAATGGAGTGCTAAAATTATTATTGGCGATAAAGAGTTGTACTTTGATGGAGTTAAAGATATGATGAAGTACTATATATTTGCTGGTGATTTTGAATATAATAGAGAAAAAATAACCAGTATACTAGTTTCAGATTACTACACATTAGAAGCAATAAATGCTAAAGAAGCATTTTTTGTAAAAGGTTCAAATATATATGGACCTATGGGACATGAACTCATACCATTTAAAGATGAAAAATCTGCTAACTCATTTAAAAATGATCATGCAGGAAAAAATATCTTTAAATTTAAAGATATTACAGATCAGCTAATTATGAAATTGGATTAAGTAATTTTTTAATTTTAGATCTTAAAATAGCCCCTTCTATGGGGCTACCTAAGAAATCATCAGCTCCTATACTAAGAGCAACACTTTTAAGTGAATCATGTGCAGCTGATACTAATATAATTGGTATATGCTTTCTATTTTCATCCTCTTTAATACTTCTACATATATCTATGCCACTAATTCCACCTAAATATATATCTGAAACTATTAAGTCGGGTAATTCATCTTCAATAGATTCCATAGCATCTTCAGCACCTAAAGAGACAGATACATCATAAGTACTACCCAATATATTTAGTAGTATAGTAATATTTAACTCATTATCATCTACTATTAATATGGTTTTTTTCATTTCATACTCTCTATAATAGCTATTACTTCTTTAAATTTATATCGTTTCAATAGATTTACTATATTATTTAAATCATTACTATATTTACTTGGATACTCTATATTTTGAAGTTGATATGCAAGTTTATTACAAGTTATAGCTTTTCTCTTTTTTGCATATTTAGAGATTTCATTAAGTATATTATCTAAATTTTCATTTGATATTTTATTTTCTATATTAACTGTTGTATCTGAAATTTCACATCTCTTATCTATATATTTCAATAAAAATGTATAAAATAACTCTACATCAATTGGTTTAGTTAAGTACTCAGATACTCCAAATTTCTTTGCTTTATCTATGTCTTTTTGTCTAGCATTGGCACTTAATGTTATTAGAGGTATATTATCATAATCATGATTTTTTCTAATCTCTTCAATAGCTTCATATCCACTCATTATAGGCATATTTACATCCATAAAAATCATGTCAATATTGGAATTTACTAAAAGTTTATCTAATACCTCTTTACCATTGTTTGCAATAATTACCTCTATACCTGATCCCTCTAAGAGACCAAGTATTATAGTTTGATTTATAATATTATCTTCTGCTAATATTATTTTACTACCTCGTAAAGATCTAATACTATCTTTCAACTCTTGATTTTTTATATTATCAAAATTATCTACATTTGTATTTGAAAATAGATTAACAATAGATGAAAATATCATCTGTTGATTAAAAGGTTTTTGTAGATTAATATCTATTTTTAAACCATTAATTTCTGATTCAATACGATTTTCTACTGTACTTTGCATATAAACAATTTTTGTACTATTATTAAATTTAAAATTAAAAGATGATGATATATTAACTATTTTACTATCTACAAATACTATATCAAACTTATTATTAGTTAACATATTTTGTGCTTCATTTATATCTGAAGCACATAGTGACACAAATTGAAAATACTCAAGCATTTTCATAAGTGCAGATGATGATTTTGTATTACTATCTACAATTAAAACTTTTTTACTCATCAAATCACGAGATGGTAGTCTATAGCTTCTTCTTTCTAATTTTTGAGTCTCTATAGTAAATATAAATTTGCTACCCTTACCATAGTCACTCTCAACCCAAATCTTACCACCCATAAGTTCGACTAACTGTTTTGATATGCTAAGTCCTAAGCCTGTACCACCATACTTTCTAGTAGTAGAGCTATCTGCCTGAGAGAAAGATTTAAAAAGTTTTTCAATCTGTTCTTCCCTAAGACCAATACCACTATCTTCAACTTCAAACTGTAAAAATTGTTTAGATGAATCTAAAGATAACATCTTTACTTTTAATTCAACTTCACCTAATTCTGTAAATTTAACAGCATTATTCATAAGGTTAATAAGTACTTGAGCTAAACGAAGAGGGTCACCTTTTATCATAGCTGGAACAGAGTTATCTATGTTAAATATTAATTCCAAGTTTTTATCTTTTGCTTTCATAGATATAAGATTTGAGACATTATCTAAAGTTTTATTTAAATCAAACTCTATATTTTCTATATCTAATTTACCAGCTTCTATTTTAGAAAAATCTAAAATATCATTTATTATACCAAGTAGTAAGTCAGCAGAACTTTTTATTTTAGATATATAATCAAACTGTTGACCACTCAAATTTGAGTCAAGTAATATATGACTCAATCCTATTATAGCATTCATAGGAGTTCTTATTTCATGTGACATATTGGCTAAGAACTCATCTTTTATTTTAGATGCTAACTCTACCTCTTTTATGGCATTTTCTATCTGTTTTTTATACTCTGATTCTTTTTTTTCTAAATATATCTGCTTAGTAGCTTTATAAAGAGTAGAGTATAACTGTTCATTATCTAATGGCTTTGATAAAAAATGACTAATTCCAAGACTTATTAGTTCAAGAAGAATTTCACTATCATTATGAGCAGATAAAACAATAATAGTCTGCTCTTTATTAAGTAGTAGCATCTCTCTACTCATATCTACACCACACATATTTGGCATACTAATATCTGTTAAAACAACATCAGGGTAATAACCAAATTGAGTATGATACTCTATAAATTTATTTAAACCATCTCTACCATCATCTGCCACTACTACTTCATTAAAAAAGTTATTAAGTAAAAAAGACATATGTTCTTGAATCTCTTTACTATCTTCAATATAAAGTATATTAAGTTTACTACTATATTCTAATATTGAATTAATTGTTTTTTTCATATTTTAACCATAATTTATATTTAAAATTTAATCTTTACTATAATAACTAATAGAACTACGCCCAAACTTTTTTCGTTTTATTAGAGTTAGTTTTCCTATGCTCTTTGGCATATCTAAACTTGTCATATGCTCAACAGCTACCATTTCACAAACTTCAGGCTCTATGCTTTCTATGAGTTGTATGGTTTTATCATAAATATCATCCATACCATCACGAGTAGAAAATGGTGGATCAAAGTAAAAATATGTTTTGATTTTACTCTTTTTAACTAAATTATATACATTTTCAAAATTTTCAAAACTATCACCATAAAAAGTGCTACATCTACTAGGATCTATATTTTTTATGTTTGATTCCAAGCACTTAAATGCAGTTTTATTATACTCCATGAAGTACGCATTTGATGCACCTCTACTTATGGCTTCTAGTCCAACAGAGCCACTACCAGCAAAAACTTCTACAAAGTTTTTATCTATTAGTTCAAACTGTATGGTATTAAAAAAAGACTCTTTTACTATGCCTTTAGATGATCTCGTTGTAAAGATATCAGGTATTTCTATCTTCTTACCTTTAAAATCTCCAGCTATAATGCTTGTTGTAAATATTTTTATTTTATCTTGTTTCATAATGTAATTATACCTAAAATCTAAAAATGTATAATATTTTTTAGAGTATTTATGAGTTTACTACTCTCTTTAATATCACTTCTCTCTTTACCAGGTTCAGTTGAGGTAATAATAGTTCGTCCAGTAACAAGCTTAGAGCCATCATTTTTACGAATACCCCAATATGTATGCATAATAATTGGTTCACCTTTATATTGCCCAATATAGAGTACTATGTGTCCAGGTACATGAAGTAGTGATCTAAAAGGTTCTGCTTTTTGTATGATTTTTCTTTTTTTAGTACTCTTCTCTAAACCTTTTATGTAAGTTTTACTTGTTCCATCTAGTGCTTGTTTACTAGAATTTCTTCTTAAAAATATACCAAAAGGTCCTAAGAAATCTCTTGTAGTAGCAGAGCAATCTCTACACTCATAAGCTCCACCCCAACCATAAGGTTCACCGTAAAACTCTTTTGCAATTATGGCTACATTTGTAGGAGTAAAAGGTAATGGTTTTCTAGCAAGTAAGTTTTTTCTTGTAACTCTAAGTGGGTGAATTCTTGCTTGACCTAGAGAGTTTTTCTTTACAGCTATATATGTACCTTTTTTACTTATGGGAAACAATGCTCCTAGTTTTACTATGGATTTTGGATGATTTTTATCATCATACAATCTTAAGTTATCTTTTACACTCATAGCATAAGATCCTGTTTTAAACTTTTTAATAAATTTAGAACCTACTAGTGCAATATCACTTATTTTAACCCAACCAAAAGAGTAAGAGGCTCTTACAAAAGCCCACCTTCTATCTTTTGAGTAGTGAGAGATGTAGAGTGGTACATTTATGTGTAGTGCAGAGTTTTGATTGTAGTCAAAGGGAAAGCCCTCTCCCACTCTGTTTGGGTCTAAGTAAAATGCTCTTGAAGTTGGAAGTGCCTTTACATTGGTTCTACAAATAGTAATGGCTCTATATCCTCTACTATCTACTTTTTGCATCTGTGAGTTAGTTAACCATTTTTTGTAAACATAAGATGGAATGATAGTACCATTCTCTCTATATATCTTCTTTTTAGTTACAAATCTTTTTTCCCAACCAAAGTCCTGTTTTGGTATATCAAGCTTTTTTAAATCCCATGGTTTAAAGTATTTTTTGTTGAAATCTTTATCTAGCTTTCTCTGTTTACTTTTAGACATAGGCTTTACCTGTTTAGCATAATAAGCAGGATCTTGAGGTACTTGCTTCATATCTGCAACTTTACCTTTAGGCATACGGTCTATTTTACTTTTAGCTCTTTTACTAACTTGCAGAGTGTAAGTAGCATGTAGAGAGCTTATAGTAAGTAGTAATATACTCAATAGTAGTACAATTTTTTTCATATCTTATCTTTATAGTTATATAAACAGAATTTTAATTAACATTAGTTAATAGTAGGTGTATATGTTAAAATAATAGCTTTTAATTTGGTGAAGCTAAAGCATCACATCCAAACTTATAGTGTATAAGAAGCCACTATACCGATATCATTACTAAGTTTATATAAAAATGGTAAAATAGAGTTTAAGGTTTTATAGAAGGAGTGAAAATGACTAAAGAAGATATATTAAATTATCTTACTAAGCATAAAAAAAAGTTCCAAAAAGAGTATGTAGTTGAAGAGATTGGACTCTTTGGAAGTTATGCTCGTAATGAAGCAACATTAAATAGTGATATAGATATTTTTGTTCAGATGAAACCTGACTTATTTAAGCTAGTAGAGTTAAAACAGCAGATAGAAGAAGATTTAGAAAAAAAAGTTGACATTATTAGAAATCATAAACATATAAAACCATTGCTTTTAAAAATGATACAGAAAGATATTGCTTATGTATGATAATGAGTTAATAGTTCTTTCAACACTTGAAGATATTTCTTTTCAATTAACCTTATAAAAAAGAGATTTAAAAGAATTGATAGTAATGATGACTTCTTGGCTACTGAAGATGGACTAGAAAAGCTTGATAGTATATCTATGAGATTGGTAGCTATTGGTGAGGGATTTAAAAATATTGATAAATTAACAGATAACAAATTGTTACCTAAATATCCTAAAATAAATTGGAAAGGTGTAAAGGGAGTAAGAGATATTTTATCTCATCACTATTTTGATTTAGATGCTGAAACTATTTTTATAATTTG
>Ga0256827_10000915_pt1 | contig 18600 bp, 18 predicted proteins | sample CV84metaG_FD_185977 | JGI IMG/M metagenome (GOLD analysis project Ga0256827, IMG submission 185977) | Hydrothermal vent microbial communities from East Pacific Rise, Pacific Ocean - CV84 | ecosystem: Environmental > Aquatic > Marine > Hydrothermal vents | place: Pacific Ocean: East Pacific Rise... | reverse complement strand
ATTTTTGACACAGATGGGTTGGAGTCCTATTATAAGCATCAACTTGAACATTTAGATGCTCCTCTGGCTAAAGGTTCAGCTTTTAGATTTATTCAAAATCTTTTAGCGATTAACAAAAAGTTTGACAATAAACTCATAGAGGTGATCATCCTTTCACGTAACAATGCAGCTACAGGTTTGCGTATAGGACGTTCTATAGAGCATTACGCTTTAGACATAGAACGCACAGGCTGGACAGCTGGAACACCTGTAGCCCGTTATTTGGAAGCTTTCAAAGTTGATCTTTTTCTCTCGGTACATACCCCTGATGTTGAAGAAGCAGTCAACTCAGGTGTAGCTGCTGCAAGCATACTTCCTCATACTCCTATAACTTCAGAGGAGAGTGACCTGGTCAAAATCGCCTTTGACGGGGATGCCGTGATCTTTGGTGATGAGAGTGAAAAGGTCTATCAAGAAGAGGGATTGGAAGCTTTCATTGCCCATGAACGGCAACATGCAAAAAACCCTCTTAGTAAAGGACCTTTCTTTAAATTCCTTAAAACCATCTCTGAAATTCAGGACAGATTCCCCATGGAGTCTTCACCGATACGGACTGCACTCGTAACTGCCAGAAACTTCTCAACCCATGAGAGAGTGTTAGGTACATTGGAGGGCTGGGGTGTACGTGTAGATGAGGCTTTCTTTCAAGGTGGTGTACAGAAATATGAAGTGATCAAAGCGTTTGGTGCAGATATCTTTTTTGATGATCAAGATACACATTTGGCACATACTTCAAAAGAAACACCCTCTGCAAAAGTACCGTATATTCGATAAATACTAATTAATATTAATATTTTTTATTTTACTCTTGATATAGCTCAATGGATTTGTCTTTTCATTCAACTATACTTCCAAAAACAATAACAAGGTCTAGCATCAATGAGTGAATTTTTAAACAACCAAACATCTCCTTTTGAAGGGCAGTTCCCTGATGGGCATCCTGTACGTACTTATTTAGAGGAAAATCTTCTTATTAGAAGTCTCATCCAAGAGCTAGAAGCGGTAAACATAAAAAGGCAGTATGAACTTTTTAAAGAGCTATTTGAAAAACTAAGCAGAGTAGAACTTCATTTTGCACGTAAGGAGAACCAGCTTTTTCCTTATTTAGAAAAGCATGATTGGACAAGTCCTTCTCAGGGAATGTGGGCATTCCATGATCAGATACGTGATGAGATGAAAAGCACACGAAAAGCCATAGAAGAACAAGATATGGAGTCACTTTCCGTAAATATACAAACTGTATTCCGCTCTTTAGAGCACATCATGCAGGTAGAAGAGGGTAGACTACTGCCTAATGCGCTGCAACTGCTTAGTGAAGAGGAGTGGAAAGAGTTTAAAGAAGGAGATAAAGAGATAGGGTGGATGTTTGACACACCTCCTACACCTTACCCCGCGGATGAATACATCCATCCAAGCCAAGATACTACCAAAAGAGAACTTCCTTTTGGCATAGAGGACAAAACCCACTTTGATGAGGGGTGGCTTACACCGGAGCAAGTGAACTCTATTTTCAGAATACTCCCAGTAGATATCACCTATGTCAATGAAAATGACCAAGTTGTTTTTTATAATAGAGGAGAAGATCGTGTTTTTCCAAGAAGTGCAGGGATCATCGGTAGAGAAGTGAAGTTCTGTCACCCACCAAAAAGTGTAGACCAGGTCATCAAAATACTTGAAGAGTTTAAAGCAGGAAGACAAGATCTAGCAGAGTTCTGGATCAACTTTAAAGGGCAGTTCATACATATACAGTACTTTGCAGTAAGAGACCCTGACGGTACCTACAGAGGGGTCATAGAAATGAGTCAAGATGTCACACATGTAAGAGGTTTGGAGGGTGAGAAGCGTCTGCTTGATTGGGAATGACTTGAATATTTTTTAGAAAAGTATTATACTAGTAATATAGATTACCAACTTATGAGGAGGTATAGATTATGAAAAGGCTAGTACAAACCATTACCCAACCTAAAAAAGGGATCATCTCCCTCTCTATTCCACTTACAATGTTGCTTTGTCATACCTCAGTGGAAGCTTCCTATAACAAACTGGCCAAAGTGGCACAAATGCATCCTAAAACCCTTGAGAATATCGTCCATAAACTAGTGAAGATAGAATCAACTACAGGGAACTACCAAACAAAAAATAGTTCCAGTGGGGCGTATGGACGTTATCAGATATTACCAAGTACTGCAACATACTATGCCAAAAAACTAAAGATCCCGTTAACACGATGGAGGCTTCCTGGTAATCAAGATAAAATATTTAATGCGATCATGAAAGACAATATATTGAGTTTAAAAAGAAATGGTCATAAAGTTTCTGCATTTTCTCTCTATGCTACTCATCAACAGGGAGCAGGAGGTTTTAATTCGATCATGAGGAACAAAGCACTGACAAAAAGAATGGAAAAAAATCTGCGTCAAAATCTGCCTGATAAACTGAGAAAAGTAAGAAAGTCCAAATTACGCACCACATGGATCAATTATTGGAAGCGTAAATTAAGTTAAACTATTTCTTACGCTTCTCATAGAAATCTTCCCTAAATTCCTCAAATCTCTCCTCCAAAATAGCCTCTCTCATTTGCTTCATCAAATCAAGATAGTAGTAGAGATTATGGATCGTTCCTAATCTAAAGTAAGTGATCTCTCTGGCACGAAAAAGGTGACGTAAATAGGAACGAGAGTAGGTTTGACATACCATACAGCCACATTCAGGATCTAGTGGACTTTCATCCGTAGTGTAGCATGCTTTTTTAATGTTCACTTTGCCAAAACTGGTAAAAAGTGTGCCGTTACGTGCATTTCTTGTAGGCATAACACAGTCGAACATATCTACCCCTCTATAGACATTCTCGACTAAGTCTTCAGGTGTTCCTACACCCATGAGATAACGAGGTTTATCTGTAGGCATGAACTGTGTTGTCCATGCTACCGTGTCATACATATCTTGGTTGGCTTCTCCCACACTAAGCCCACCGATGGCAAAACCATCATAATCCATAGCACAAAGCTCTTTGGCAGACTTCTCTCTAAAAGCTTTGTCCGTTCCTCCTTGGATAATGGCAAAAATATTTTGCTCTGTCCCTATACCCTTAGATTGTTTTTCTCTAAAGTAATCTATGCTCTCTTCTGCCCAGCGTGTCGTTCTGTCTATACTTGCTGCAATACGCTCCTGTGTTGCAGGCAAAGCTACAAGATCATCAAGGATCATCATAATATCTGAACCTAGGTTATGTTGAATATCTATCACTTTTTTAGGGGTAAAATAGTGCTTGCTTCCGTCAAGATGACTTGCAAAAGTAATACCGCCTTCATCTATCTTGACATTGTCGCTTAAAGAGAAGGCTTGAAAACCGCCGCTGTCTGTTAAAAAACTTTTAGGGTATTTAGTAAACCCATGTAGTTTTCCCATTTTAGCCACAACATCATCACCGGGACGGATATACATATGATAGGTGTTGGCAAGAATGATCTGTGGTTTGATGAATGTAGCTAAGTCTGTTGCATCAAGTGACTTAACTGCACCTACTGTTCCTACAGGCATAAAAACTGGGGTTTGGACGGTAGAGTGAACTGTTTTGATGGTACAGGCTCTGGCTTTCCCATCCGTTTTATCTATCTGAAATTGCATTGTGTTATAATATCCTTCTCATTATGGGACGTTTTTTAAGAAAAGCTCAAAAAACCATGCTTCTTTGCTAAAGCATGACTTAGAAAAAAACTAAATTTTTTTCTGAACGCTATGTTTCCTTCAGCAGGAAGCTCATACGACCAGTCGCATTAAAAAAGCGTTATTATACCTAAAAGAACTAGAGGACAAAGCATCAAAAATATATTAATACTCGCTGACGGTAGCATTGCTAAACATTTTATAGAGTGGGTCGGAAAAAAAAGAGTAGCTGAAAACAAATACTATGTAACCTGTTACAAAGAGGGGCTAATTCCAGAGAAGACAGGAAAGAATATCTCTGTGATCAAAGCAGATCCTACAAGCTATTCGAAAATGAGAACCATCATGAATGATGTAAAGTATTCCAATGTCTTTATTGTTATGGAAAACATGGAAGATGCCGAGTACTCACTTAAAAATATACGCTTGATAGATGATAAAGTAAGAGTAGTCCTTGTAAATCAATGGGACAATGTTGAGATAGGTCGTGAAGAAGAAAATGTCACCATACTGCATAGTGATGAACTGATCGCAGCACATCTCTATGATCATCTTCCCAATGTACCGGTTGTTGCACAGAATGTTGGTTTGGGTAAAGGTGAGATCATGGAGATCCATGTACCGTTTGGAAGTACCTATGCTTTCAGACATGTAGGTTCCATTCTCCAGAGAAAATGGAAGATCGCCGCTATTTACCGTGATGAAAAACAGATCATTCCCACCAATGCAACAATGATACGTCCTAATGATACCCTCCTCGTTTTAGGTAAACCTATTGTACTTGATGGTGTGTATAAGACTATCAACAAACGTATAGGTCTTTTTCCTGAACCATTTGGGAAAGACCTCTATTTAATGATAGATTTCAGGTATGATCAGGGAAATGCACTACTTTATCTTAAAGAGAGTATCTATCTTTTGGAAAAGCTTGAAGACAAGTCTCTCTTTATACGCATACTCTATCCCAATAATTTTAGCTTGATAGATGAACTTAAAACCTATGAATCAGAAAAGATAACCATCTCTATTTGTTATGATAATGAAGATATTAAAACCCTTGTAGAGTATGATATCCAAGAACATGATATCGGGCTGGTACTCAGTAGTATAGAGACATTTGAAGCTGAAGCATTAAAAGAGACACTTTATGATCTCAAAAAAGTGATTTATCTTTTTGGGGATAAATTGCTTTATAATGTAAAAGAGGCTGTAGTGGTTATGGACGAAAATGAGAAAATGGAGTCCATCTCCTCTACAGCATTTGATATTTCAGAATCATTAGGTTTAAAGCTTATGCTTGGAGACTTTGATCCTGAAGGAGAATTTCAAAGCAGGAAAATGATCGTAGAACATTATGAGACACTCTCTCATATTTTCAATATGGATATCACTATAGAACAGAAAGTAACAAACCCTATTAGAGAACTCTCTGCAATGAAAGATATATTACAGATAGCACCTTTTGAAAAAGAGCTTAATACAGATAATCTTATGAAATTTGTCTCTACGAAAGTACAGGATTTTCTTCTGACCACTAAAAAACATCCAAAACTACTTGTCCCTTTTGCTTTGGAGTAACCGTATAATAGAAGATTAAACTCATTTAAGATAAAATAAAGCAAATTATATCTTAAGGTCTCTCAGATGGTCGTTCCTATTGAATTAGCTCAAACCCAAAGTATCACTTATGACATTACCATTGATAGACTTCCTAAGCTTACATTCAATACAAAAGTAGTGATTGTGACCAATCCTACAGTCGCCGGTTTTCATCTTGAGACACTACTGTCTAAAATCTCCGCAAAAGAACTTCATATCGTAACTATCCCTGACGGAGAAACATACAAAACACTGAAAACCGTTGAAAATATTTTAAATGAATGTTTTGCACATAAATTGGATAGAAAATCTCTACTTATCGCTTTTGGTGGTGGTGTGATAGGAGATATGACAGGATTTACAGCAAGTCTTTACCAACGTGGGATCGACTTTATTCAGATACCTACAACACTACTCTCTCAGGTAGATGCCAGTGTCGGTGGGAAAACAGGAGTGAATAACCCATACGGTAAAAATCTTATAGGGGCATTCTATCAGCCTAAAGCAGTCTACATTGATCCTGAATTTTTAAAGACACTTCCTACTCGTGAATTTGCGGCAGGTGTTGCAGAGATCATCAAGATGGCGGTAATGTTCGATAAGGCATACTTTGAATTTTTACAAGTTGCCGATCTTAATGATGAGAAGGTACTTAAAGAGGCGATCGCTAAAAGTGTAAAACTGAAAGCCTGGGTGGTAAACCAAGATGAAAAAGAAGCAGGTATACGTGCCGTGTTAAACTACGGACATACTTTCGGACATGTGGTCGAAAATGAAACGGATTATGCCACTTACCTGCATGGTGAAGCAGTAGCCATCGGTATGGTCATGGCAAATGCTTTGGCAGTTGAGTTAAGTCTCTTTACCCAAGAGGAGGCAGAGAAAGTAAAAGCACTTCTTGAAAAATTTTCTCTACCTACAAGTTATCATATTAAAGATGTAGATACTTTCTATGAACATTTTTTCCTTGATAAAAAGAGTGCCAACAATACTATTAAATTCATTTTACCTCAGGGAATGGGAAAGTATAAAATAGTTTCTGATATTGATGAGTCCCTAGTGAAAAAAGTACTTAGTAGATTTGGAGGAGCACAATGATACGACTGTTTCTTTTTATTACACTCTTTTTCAACACTACTGTTTTTGCTACACCGCAAACAGAGAATAGTGACACACATACGATAGAGAATAATCATACTACTTTTGTAAGAGTGGATCAAAAACTTGTAAATGATAAAATCAAATTAGATGATGAACTGAAAGAAAATAATATTTGGTCTAAGATCTACAGCAATTATCATACCTATCAAGGACTCAAAAAACAAGAAGAACTACTCGACAACCTTATCAATAATTTAGAGAGAAAACATGTACGTACTAAAAAAGAAGAAAGCATACTTGAAGATGCAAAAAATGAGAAATCCATACTTATTGGTAAGCTTCAGTTACTTAAGGAGTATGAGAAAAACCCTTTTAAAAAGTTCCTTACTCCACCAGCCATAGAAGAAGTGCCTTCTGTCGGTAACCCTTTTGCAGTGATCTCTGCACTCTCTTATCAGGAAAAACTCAATTCTGATCAAAAAGAGTATGATGAAAGATATCAGTCTATTCAAGATGTCATGGTAAAGCTCAAAGAGAAAAGAGCGATACTGCAAAAACTTCTTTTAAATGATACGAATAATACAGAGTACAGCAGTGAACTTTTAGATACACAAGAACAGATCAAGACATTTACGCCGGTTATAGAGATATTTAAAACCACACAAAATGTCTATACTAAAAAAATAGATGAGATCAAACTCAATCTTCAGTCTGATATTAAAAGAGAGATACAAAAGGCTATGGTGATCGGTGGGATCATCCTTTTCTTTATCATCTTTACTCTGTTGGTGAAGTATCTTGTACGTCGTTATATGTCAGACAATGATCGCTTCTATACGATCAATAAAGCATTGAACTTTTCTTTCTTTACACTTCTCTTACTTACACTACTTTTTGCGTATATCGAGAATGTAAGTTATCTGGTCACGATCCTTGGGTTTGCCTCTGCAGGTATCGCTATTGCAATGAAAGACTGGTTCATGTCTATTATGGGCTGGTTCGTGATCATTATCGGTGGTGCTATCCATGTAGGAGACAGAGTAAAGTTTGTAAGAGATGGGGTAGAGTATGTTGGAGATATTGTCGACATCTCACTGCTTCGTATGACCATTCAAGAAGACATTACCCTTACAACATATACGCACAACCGGAGAGCAGGGCGTATTATCTTTGTACCGAATAACTTCATCTTTACTGATATGATCGCAAACTATTCTCATGCCGGTCTTAAGACGGTATGGGATGGGATAGATTTTATGATCACTTTTGATTCTAATGTCTCAAAAGCATCTTCCATTGCAAAAGAGATCACCAAAAAATACTCTAAAGGGTACACAGATATTACAAGAAAACAGCTCAATAAACTCAGAAGTCAATACAGTATGAAAAATACCAATGTTGAACCACGTATCTATACGTTTATAGAGCCATATGGTATTAAGATCTCTGCCTGGTATCATACCAATGCCTATGCAACTTTGACACTAAGAAGTACCATATCTATGGAGATCATAGAGCGTATTCAAAAGGAAGAGGATATTTCCCTTGCATTTCCTACACAGTCTATTTATATAGATAAAGATGTACGAAAACCGCCTTTGGATCCAGAAGAGATCGTAGTATCCAATAAAGAAGTCTAAGATTGAAAAAAGTTTACTTTAAAACCTTTGGTTGTAGAACCAACCAGTTCGATACACAGGTCATGATATCCAAACTGCGTGAATTTGAACTTTCACAAGATGAAAACACAAGTGATATCATCGTGGTGAACTCCTGTACGGTTACTAACGGTGCAGACTCTTCTGTCCGTAACTATATCTCCTCTATGAAACGTAAAAATCCCCATGCAAAGGTCATATTGGCAGGATGTGGTTCTCATTCTAAAGGAGAAGGACTTTTTGAAGATAAAAGAGTTTTTGGTGTTATGGGTCACTCTGAAAAAGAGAAGATCAATGAGATACTCAAGATCGATGAGCCTTTTTACCAAATAGGAGACTTAAAACATATTGACTCTACCATCGTAGAAGAGTTTGTCGGTAAAAGTAGAGCCTTCATCAAGATTCAGGAGGGATGTGACTTTGCCTGTTCTTACTGTATTATTCCTGCTGTACGTGGAGATGCACGTTCACATAAAGAAGAGACCATTTTAGAGCAGATCAGAAAATTGGCTGCTAACGGTTTTGGCGAATTCATCCTTACCGGAACCAATGTGGGAAGTTACGGTCAAGATCATCATACCTCTATGGCAACACTACTTAAAAAGATCAGCACCATACGTGGAGTACGACGTGTACGTCTAGGAAGCTTAGAACCCATACAGATCGATGATGCATTTATGGAGCTTTTAGACGAACCGTGGATGGCAAAACATCTGCATATCGCCCTGCAGCATACTTCAGATAAGATGTTGGAACTGATGAACAGACGAAACAGCTATGAAACAGATCTTGAACTCTTTCATAAAATTGCAGATAAAGGGTATGCTCTGGGAACAGATTTTATTGTTGGACACCCTGGAGAAGATGAAAGAGAGTGGGCTGAAGCAATGAACAGAGTTAAAGCATTACCTTTGACACATCTGCATGCTTTCTCTTATTCAAAACGTGATAATACAGTTTCTGCTACAATGAAACCAGAAGTAAGAGGAAATATAGCCAAAGAGAGACATAGAGAGCTTACCGGTCTGATCCAAGCTAAGAATTTTGCTTTCAGACGAGCACATAATGAAAATTTGGAAGTCTTACTGGAAAATGGTAAAAATGGTCTCTATTACGGATTTGATCAATATTTCAACAGAGTAGAGGTACAAAGTAAAGAGGATCTTAGTTCAAACTGGGTGCTACTTAATCATGTGGAGGTTACAAGTGAAGGCAACAAAGCTCAACTTTAAGTCTAAAACACTTAACAGTAAAAATATCAAGATCATTATGACACTTCTTGCAGTCTTCTTGGGACTGCTTCTCTTTATACTGTTACGTGATACCGACACCCTTATTACACACAAACAGGCCAATGTACTCTTTACGAAAGATAAGATACAAAAACTCATTGTAGATGGTGAATATATTCGTTTAGAAACAGATGAGGGGAAGTACAAGGTTTATAAAGAAGCCATCAATAAAACAGCCTTTTTTAGTAAATACCCGGTAGAAGTGAAACAGCAGAGTGCCTCTTTGTATGATATCTTCTCATTACTTATTCTTTTAGGGGCTTTTGGGTTCCTGTTCCGATTTATGAAACAGAGCAGATTGCAACAGCTCAAGCAGATAAGGGCTTCTCGGGTAGAGGAAGGTAATAACAATGAACCGGTGCAGGCACTTACTTCCAATGTAACATTTGATGATGTTGCAGGGATCAAAGATGTCAAAGAGGAACTTGAAGAGATCATAGATTTTTTAAGAGAGCCTCAGAAATACCGTGATCTGGATATTCGTCTTCCTAAAGGGGTACTGCTTGTAGGACCTCCGGGAGTAGGGAAAACGCTTATCTCCAAAGCAGTAGCAGGAGAGGCTGGGGTACCGTTCTTCTACCAAAGTGGTGCCAGTTTTGTACATATTTATGTGGGTATGGGTGCAAAGAGGGTATCCGAACTCTTTAAAAAAGCAAAACAGACAGCGCCAAGCATTATTTTCATTGATGAGATCGATGCTGTAGGTAAAAGTCGTGGTGAGTTCAGAAATGATGAACGAGAAGCCACACTGAATCAACTCCTTACAGAAATGGATGGTTTTGAAGAGAGTTCAGGTGTCATCGTCATTGGGGCAACAAATAAGATCGATATGCTAGATGAGGCACTTTTACGTGCAGGACGTTTTGACAGACGTATTCATATCTCTCTTCCTGATTTAGAAGATAGAGCTAAAACACTGGAACTCTACTTAACCAATAAACCACATAATGTTGATACAGAAGAGCTTGCACGTATGACCGTAGGCTTCAACTCTGCAGCACTTGATACACTGACCAATGAAGCAGCGATCTTTGCGATGAGAGAAGGGCGTACCACAGTTGAGACTTCAGACTTTGAAGCGGTGAAAGAGAAAGTCCTTACAGGAAAACGTAAAATACTCAGTTTTACAGAAGAAGAACGAAAGATACAAGCCGTCTATCAGGGAGCCAAAGCTGTGATCGCTACATGGTTGGATGTTGAATTTGAGAAGATCGGTATCGTCAATACTAGACTAATGGCACAGGAACATGAGATACTCTCACGTTCTAAATTGCTGAACCGTATTAAAGTCTATCTTGCAGGAAGCATCGCAACACAGATGCATTATAATGAACAGTTCACCAATGCAAGCGGTGACATTATGCAAGCCAAAGAGTTAGTCAGAAAAGTGATTTACGAATATGCAATGAGTGATAATTTCATTGTAACACCCTTGGGAGAAGAAGAGCTTTTAAAAGAGTCTGTCTCTGAAGTCAAAGCCTTGTTAAAAACACTTGAACGTGCATTAGATAAAGTCTCAGGGTATCTATTGATACATGAAAATATTACCCATAATGAATGCCAAGAGATCCTTAAAGAGATATTTTAAAATGTTCTATTTTAACGGTTTTTCTCTTCAGCATGAAGAGGAACTTTTTAGTGAATATCTCTTAAAAAATGATCTATGTGTAGCAGGATTCAGTTATGGAGCACAAAAAGCATTTGAATATGTCTATCACGCTAAAGAACGTATAGACAGACTAGTTCTTCTCTCTCCCGCTTTCTTTCAGACACAAAAACCCAGTTTCATTCGGACACAGTTACGCTATTTTGAAGCAGGGCAGGAAGCCTACGTTAAACAGTTTTTGACCAATGTATCTTCCCCTTCAAATTTAGATCTTTCTGCCTATCTAAATGTAGGGACAAAAGAAGAACTTGAAGCACTTCTGAGCTACCAATGGGATCCTAAAAAGATACAAGAAGTACTCAATAGGGGTACAACAATAGAAGTCTTTTTAGGCAAGAAAGATAAAATCATTGATGCTATATCTGCGTTTAGTTTCTTTTCAGCCCTTACAACGACATATTTTATAAAAAATAGAGGACATGTTTTGGTATGACAAATATTGTTATCACAGGATGCAGTACCGGTATAGGGCTAGAGACAGCCAAATATCTTAGAGGTAAATTCGTGAAAGTCTACCCAACTGCCAGAGATCCAAAAGATGTAAAGATGCTTAGAAACTTGGGGTTTGAATATGCCATGCAGCTTGATGTAAGAAATGCAGATGAGATAAGCAGTGTCATAGCAAAGGTTATTAAGATAGACGGAAAGATCGATGTATGGTTCAATAATGCAGGATATGGGCAACCCGGTGCGATAGAAGATATTACAACAGAGGTACTTAAAGAGCAGTTTGAAACCAATGTATTCGGTTTACATGAATGTACCAGACAGATCATCCCTGTAATGAGAAAGCAGGGATACGGGAAGATCATTCAGCATAGTTCTGTACTTGGACTCATCTCACTTTTCGGAAGAGGTGCTTACAATGCAAGTAAATATACAATAGAAGGACTTACCGATACGCTGAGACTTGAACTGAAAGAGACAAATATTTATCCTATACTTCTTAATACAGGACCTATTACAAGCCATTTTCGAGAAACAGCCGTCAAAAAACTTCAAGAAAATATAGATATAGAAGATTCTCTTTTCAGTGAAAAATACCAACAAAGTATCCAAGGTAACAGGAAAAAAGTACCTTTTAATGAAGAGGCCGATTCTGTTGCAAAAGTGATACATACTATTATCTTGGCGGACAAGCCAAAACCAAGATATTACATTACAAAAGCAACATATCTTTTTGGATATATTAAAAGAGTTGTCAGTACAAGTCTTCTAGATCGTATTTTGATGAAAATAGGGTAATATTAGTAAAACATTGTCGGACAAGTGATATTGCGTCCTTTTGACTTTGCTTCATACATATAGTTATCTGCCAATTTTACAAGCTGCTCAACTGAAGAAGTCTGTTTACTCTCTGCAACACCTGCACTAAGGCTTACTTTTATCTGATGTTTTTCATGCACGATCAAAAGATCAAGAATATTCTTTCTGATCTTCTCAGCAACAAGATAAGCCTCTTTTTCATTGGTTTTAGGAAGCACGACCAAAAACTCTTCTCCACCCCAACGTGCAGGGATATCTGTTTTTCTTATGGTATTTTTAATAATCTCTGCTACTTTTACAAGTACTTCATCACCTGCTTCATGACCATACCTATCATTCACATCTTTAAAATAATCAATATCACACATAATAATACTCATCGTAGTTTTGTCTCTTTTTGCTTGCTCATAAATACGTTCCATCTGATGATGTACACCACGTCTGTTACGAAGTTGTGTAAGTTGATCTTCCTCAGCAATATTGGATAACTCCTCCGTAAGAAGTTTCATTTTCCCAAAAAGGTTCTCTGTAGAGTACTCATAGGCAGCAGTTAAAGCACTATCTAAAATAAAGACCAAAATCAAACGTACTTTGTAATCCAAGGTATAGACTGCATGTAAAAAGCTATTATCAGGACTAAAGAGGATCATGACCATGATCAATAAAAAAACAGAGAGAATGATCATCCCTTTTTTAAGTCCATGCAGGAAAAGTACTACCGCAGGCAAAGAGTAGATCCAAAGTGCACCGGTATTGTTAACACCTCCTGCAGCCACCAAATAAAGCATGAGTACAATCAAAGGGTAGCTCACGATAGCAGAAGCTAAAGTATAACTGATCTTCTTTTTAAGCGTCAGGATATAATTCACTATTGAAATAAAAGCTACGATTAATAGTGCAAAAGAGAGCATATGTTGCCCTTTATATAAAGCCAACAGTCCCAAAGGAAGAGAACATACAATAGCCAAGAGGGTAATTGCTTTGACAATATAAAGTTGACGTAGATATCTTGAATCTTCTATAGACGGTGCATTAAGTTTATACCTGTCTGCCCCATTATTTTTAGAAAAATTGTTACTCGTATTCATTTTGTTCAAAATTATCCACCCCAGAATTATCTTTCAAAGTATATATTATAGTTATACTAGCTTAAAAGAACAATTTTTTAATAGTATCTATTTGGGTATAATTCAATAAAAAATTTAGGAAATACGAATGGATAAAATAAAAATCGGTGTGATCACAACAAGTGATCGAGCATCACAAGGCATCTATGAAGATATTTCAGGGGTAGCAATCATGGATACAATGAAAGAATATCTGCTTAATGTATGTGATTATGAGTATAGATGTATTCCTGATGAGCAGAGTCTTATTGAAACAACACTTGTGGAACTTTCCCGTGATCAAAATTGTGATCTTATCGTTACAACAGGTGGTACGGGACCTGCGATGAGAGATGTGACAACGGAAGCTACAGAGAATGTCTGTCAAAAACTACTACCTGGATTTGGAGAGCAGATGAGAGCAGTGAGTTTACAGTATGTACCGACAGCTATTCTCTCTCGACAAACAGCAGGTATTTGTAACGGTTCACTCATTATCAACCTTCCGGGCAAACCAAAATCAATACGTGAATGTCTGGATGCAGTTTTTCCTGCCGTTCCATACTGTATTGATCTTATTGGAGGTCACTACATGGAAGCCAATGAAGAGGTAATAAAAATATTTAGACCTAAGTCAAAATAACGTATACAAGGAACATACTAAATAATATGAACATTGCATTTATAGAAGAAAAACTAGGTGAGATCATGAATGAATTAGAAAAAGAGGTCATGGGAGTATTGATGGATGAAAGTTTGGGAAAAGGGGACACAAACCTCCGTATGAAGCCGCTGGCTTCAACCAAACAGATACTTAACAATGCTCTAGAAAGTATTAAAATGGTAGATAAATTGGCAAAAGAGGATCTGAAAAAATGATAAAATATCTTGCAATACTTCTGTTTAGTACTTTCCTCTTTGCCAAAGAAGAAGCACACCCCCAGAGTACTCTAGGATATGTCTACCTGGCTCTTTTTATTATAACAGTAGGACTCTTTTTTTGGGGTATCCATAAAGCTGTAAAAACACAAAAAACAGTTTATGCATGGGCTCTATTACCCTTTATTTTACTTATGCTAGGGATGTTTTTTATCTAATTAGTTCAAAAGCACTGCTTATATAAAACAGTATTTTTGATTTATTTTTCATAGATTATCAATATAGTTAATAATCTATTGATTTTTTACTCTAAAATGAGACTTTTTAATCTGAATAAATTTATACTTTAAAATAAATTGATAATTAAAGGATCAAAATTGAAAAAAATTACTTCTATGCTTTTTGCCTCATCCATCATACTTATAACAGGTTGTGCAACCAACGAAGCACCTATTTCTCATTGGGGATATACAGGGCATGGTGCACCAAGCAGTTGGGGAGAGATTTCACCTAAATACCACTCTTGTTCACAAGGGAAGAACCAATCACCTATCAATGTTAGAACTTCTCTGGATGCTTCACTTGAACCATTGAAGCTCCATTATTCAAAAGCTTCAAAAGATGTTACGAACAACGGACATACGATTCAAGTTAATATGGAATCCGGGGACAATATGGTCGTAGACGGTATTACGTTTGATCTTAAACAATTCCACTTCCATACACCAAGTGAAAACCATATAAATGGGAAATCTTTCCCGCTTGAAGCACACTTTGTTCATTTGGACAAAGATGGAAATATCGCTGTACTTGCACTCATGTTTGAAGAGGGCAAGGAGAACAGTAAACTTGCAAAAGTATGGGCAAAAATACCAAAAGAGTCTGGTGAAAAAAGTGAATTGAAACTTCAAAATATAGCTGTTTCATTACTGCCTAAAAATAAAGCGTATTATAGATTTAACGGTTCACTTACAACACCACCGTGTACAGAAGGTGTGAGATGGCTGGTACTTAAAACACCGGTCACTGTTTCTAAAGAACAGGTAGAAGCATTCTTACATACCATGCACCACCCAAATAACAGACCTGTACAGCCGACCAACGCACGATTGATCGTCAAATAGTTACTCTCTCGTAGAGGTCATGCCGGCACTAAGCCAGTCCTGCATGCCTCCACGGTACCATTTGAGTTTTTCAGCAGGATATCCCATCTTTAAAAGAGCAAAGATCATTTCCGGAGACTGGTTACACCATGGACCATTACAAAAGAGTACCAGTGTTTTAGCCCGGCTAAAGTCATACTCTCCGTCTTTTTGAATAAATACACCCAAATGCTTCAGTGCATACTCAAAATGAAACTCGTAAGTGTCTCTCTCTTTAAAGTAGTGAAATGGCATATTTATCGCTCCTGGGATCGTACGATACTTAAACCATTTCTCTTTACGGCTATCTATCAGTAGCATCTGCTTATTATGCTGCATCTCTCGAATAAAGATCAATACTTCCAGCTCACCATACGTTTCTAGATCTACATCTAGTTGCATAGGTAAAAGTTTTCCTTTGGTATGTACATAGGTAGATTTACATGCTTCAGGTACATCTTTATGTGCAAAATTACCTGTCCACAGCATTTCATTGTTTATAGGGACTTTTTTACACTCTGCCGGTATATTTCGTTTGACCACATAATTTTTTTGTTGCTTATCTGCTGTAGTAGTGGTGATCATTACACCACTGTATTCAAAACCACTACTACCATACACCAAAAATAGAGAGAAGATCAAAAATATGCTTATATATTTATTTGACATACATATCCTTTATACATTAATAATAATTATATATTAACATAAATTTTGTGCAAAGTAGATGTAATGAAAGAAAGGAAGTATTTGTAAAGAGTCAACTAAAGACTCTTTACTGGAGTACTTATACGTTCGTAGCCACTTTATAAGTCGGATCATCTTCTTCATAGGTACAGAATGGACCAGCGATCTTCAGTGTTTTTTTACAATCCTCAGAGAGGTGTCTGATCGTTAGTTTCTTACCTGCTTTTTTGTACTTCACCGTTAATGCATCGATAGCTTCAGCCCCTGAGCTATCCATTACTCTGGCTTTTTTGAAGTCCACAACCACTTCTTGGGGATCTTCTTCCACATTAAACTGTTCATTGAAGGAGGTTACCGAACCAAAGAAAAGAGGACCGTCAAGTTCATAGATCTTCTTACCGTCTTCTTCTTGCGTATGTGCAAAGATCTTTGCATGCTCCCAGGCAAAGACCAACGCAGAGATGATAACCCCCGCAATCACTGCTACTGCCAAATCATAAAATACAGTGATGATCGTTACTATCACCAGTACAAAGACATCACTTTTTGGCATATGTTTGATACGCTTCAAAGAAGAGAATTCAAATGTTCCGATACTCACCATGAACATGATCCCCACAAGGACTGCTACAGGGATCGCAGCGATAATACTTGAAAAGCTTACGACCAAGATGATAAGCAGTACCGCTGCCGTAAATGACGAAAGTCTCCCCAATCCACCCGAAGTAAAGTTAATAACAGATTGACCGATCATCGCACAACCTGCCATACCGCCAAAGAGTCCTGAAGTTGTATTTCCAACACCCAATGCAATACACTCTTTATTCCCGGAACCACGCTCTCCACCCATTTCATCAAGTACTGAGAGGGTAAGAAGAGACTCTATAAGCCCTACCAATGCCACAATAACAGCAACAGGTAAAATGATCATCATAGAGTCAAAAGAGAAAAGAGAAGCATCAGGTAATATAAAATGAGGTAGTAAAACATTGGAAAGATCTGCAAGGTCACCTACGGTCTTTGTGTCAATATGCCCGAAATAAACTACAAGTGTCACAACCACGATCGCCACAAGCCCCGCAGGTACAGCTTTACTCACCTTAGGCAAAAACTGCATCGTTGCCATCGTCACAGCAATGATTATATACATCATATAATTCTCAGAAAAACTTGCTTTTACCACGTCTACCCAAGAACTATACTGCTCAACATTGACAGGAGAGAGGAAAGTCAGCTGCGCCAAGGCAATCACGATCGCCAAACCGTTCACAAACCCAAAGAGGGCAGGTTGAGGCACAAGACGGATGAATTTCCCCATTTTCATCGCTCCAATAGCGACCTGTATCAATCCGGCAATGATAGAAGTTAAAAGAATATAGTGCAAGACCATCATAGAGAGTGCTTCCGTATCAAGATCAGGATACATCTTCTTCACTGCAAGCCCAAGGGAAACAAAAACCACAGCCACAGAACCTGTAGCACCTGAGATCATCCCCGGTTTACCGCCAAGTATAGCAGTAATCAGACCAATGATAAATGCCCCGTAAAGCCCAACCACAGGACTCACTCCGGCAATAAATGAAAAGGCTATGGCTTCAGGTACCAGTGCAACTGCAACCAATGCACCCGAGAGCACATCATTTTTAATGTTCTGTTTTGAGTAATTTTGAATGTTAAACAAGCTGTTTCCTTACACTATATAAATAAAGTGTGGAATTTTACCATAATAGTTTGATATGTAAGAAGTACTATACTTTAGAGATCATCCCGATAAACATCAGTAATATCAAAATCATAATCAGGTTCTATCAAAGGGATATGATCAAGTGATTTTTCATTGACCTCTACTGCTTTTAAGTCATACTCATCTCCCTGATAGAACTTCATCTCTTTGGCATATTTTTTTTCTCGTTCCATCTGCTCTTTTACCTGCTGTTCTTCAAGTTTAGACTTAGTGATCGTTTTATTAGTGTCATTTTTTTGCTCTATTTGTACACTGCTGTTATGCTCTACTGTGGCATTAGTTTCTTTGGTATGATTGTCTTCAGCATAAAGGGAAAAGCCCCATATTGTCATTAAAAGCATCGATAAAAATAGTTTATTCATAATATTACCTTATTATATACATAGTTTAAGATTATACATATTTCTTCTGAAGGCTTTCTTGACTTACATCAACTGCCCTGCCAAATGCCCACTTGCAAAGCTCCATTGTAAGTTATACCCGCCACAGGGCCCATCCAAGTTTATCACTTCCCCACAGAAGTAAAGCCCCTTTAACTTTTTACTTTGCATGGTGCAGGGGTCTATCTCTTTCAGTGTGACTCCTCCACGGGTGATCATCGCCATTTTAAATCCGTCATGTCCACTTACTGTGAGCGGTGTCCATGCTAAGAGACGATACAGTCTGGCTCTCTTTTCTCCGTTTTGTTTGGCTAAATTCAAAGCAGGATCTACATCAGCCAATGTACAAAGTGCAAGACTTACAGACTCAGGAAG
>Ga0256827_10000914_pt1 | contig 18611 bp, 19 predicted proteins | sample CV84metaG_FD_185977 | JGI IMG/M metagenome (GOLD analysis project Ga0256827, IMG submission 185977) | Hydrothermal vent microbial communities from East Pacific Rise, Pacific Ocean - CV84 | ecosystem: Environmental > Aquatic > Marine > Hydrothermal vents | place: Pacific Ocean: East Pacific Rise... | reverse complement strand
AGCGAATAACATACGACCCCAACGGGGTCGCACATATTATGACGGAGGTATGATGTTATAAACATGTAATCCCTACGGGATTAGATAAAAACCAAGTATAATAAAGGAATAAGGTGTAATAATTGAATGAATTGATGATTGATAGGATTTAAAAATTTGAATATTAATACCTGAAATGTTTCATGTGTTTATTAAAAAGGTGATGACATATGAAGAAAATGAACCCAAAGGATTCAAATGCCTATAAATCATGAATAACACAAAGCTAATGAACCCAAAGGGTTCAAATGTTTATAGAACCATGAATAACACAAAACATACGACCCCGTTTGGGTCGCACATATTATAACAGAGGTATGATGTTATAAACATGTAATCCCTACGGGATTAGATAAAAACCAAGTATAATAAAGGAATAAGGTGTAATAATTGAGTGAATTGATGATTGATAGGATTTGAAAATTTGAATATTAATACCTGAAATGTTTTAGGTGTTTATTAAAAAGGTGATGACATATGAAGAAAATGAACCCAAAGGATTCAAATGCCTATAAATCATGAATAACACAAAACTAACGAACCCAAAGGATTCAAATGTTTATAGAAGCATGAATAACACAAAACATACGACCCCAACGGGGTCGCACATATTATGACAGAGCTATGATGTTATAAACATACAATCCCTACGGGATTGGAAAACACCATTAATCAGTTGATTCAAATCAAAAACTGCTTTTCAAGAATACTTATCACCAAATATTAGTTTTTAAACCCGAAATCCACTGCTGTTCTTTAAAAAAAATTAATTTTGCATGATTGATGTGTAAATAAACATTCGGTATTTTGTCGAGTGCTTATATGTTGTTGGAATATAATACAGTTAAATGGCAATAAAGATAGGGGAATCCCCATTAGATATAAAGCTTTTCAAAAAGGTAGTGCTCGAAAAGGCTACTATTGAAATAGCTCAGGTAGCACTGGAGAGGGTGGAAAGAAGCTTTAAGTTTTTAAAAGATTTTTCTGCCGATAAAGTGATTTATGGTATCAATACCGGTTTTGGTCCTATGGCTCAATACCGTATTAGCGATAAGGACCTCAAGCAGCTTCAGTATAATTTAATCAGGAGTCATTCTTCGGGTAGTGGTAAAACCATAGATGTGCTTTATATCCGTGCTACTATGCTGGCGCGCTTAAACACGCTTTTATTGGGCTATTCCGGCGTGCATATCACTGTAGTAGAGCAATTAGCCGCTTATCTTAATCACGAGATATACCCTATCATCCCTGAACATGGTGGGGTAGGTGCCAGCGGCGATTTGGTACAGCTGTCGCATTTGGCTTTGGGACTTATTGGCGAAGGCGAAGCTATTTATAAAGGGGAGCGTCGTCAGATCAGCGATATCCTTGCTGAATTAGAGCTGTCACCTATCGAAATACATATCCGCGAAGGACTCGGTCTCATCAATGGTACCAGTGCTATGACAGGCATAGGTCTGGTGAACCTATTGAATTCCAGGAAACTATATGCCTGGGCTATTTTTGCCAGTGGCATGATTAATCAGATAGTAGAGAGTTATGACGATCATATTTCCGAGGAGCTAAATGGCGTGAAACAGCATATTGGGCAGAACAGAACAGCTAAAAAATTACGTCATATTTTAAAGGGCAGCCAACTCTTAAAGAAAAGAGAAGAAAAGCTGTTTAAAGGACTCAATGGTGAGAAGGTGTTCTCCGAAAAAGTACAGGAATATTACTCATTACGTTGTGTGCCACAGGTATTAGGGCCTGTTTTGGAAACCATTGATAATAGCTGTAAGGTATTGATCGGCGAAGTGAATTCGGTGAATGACAACCCCATTATTGATGTGGAACATACCAATGTTTTTCATGGAGGTAATTTCCATGGCGATTATGTGTCTTTTGAGATGGATAAGCTGAAACTGGCCATGACTAAGTTGTCGATGTTGATGGAACGCCAGTTGAATTTCCTCATGAATGATAAACTGAACGAGATATTGCCGCCTTTTGTAAATTTAGGAACTTTAGGTTTGAATCTGGGGATACAAGGCATGCAGTTTACGGCTACCAGTACAACGGCTGAGAATCAGGTATTAAGCAATTCGATGTATGTGCATAGTATTCCTAATAATAACGATAATCAGGATATTGTGAGCATGGGGGCTAATTCGGCCTTGATGGCTGCCAAAGTAATTAATAATAGCTTCGAAGTGATTTCAATCCATATTATTGCTATTTTGCAAGCTGTGGATTATTTAAAATCAGCTGATAAACTCTCAAGCCAAACCAAAGAAACCTTCGATAAGTTAAGGAAGATTGTTCCTGTGTTTGTAGAGGATGATATTAGGTATCCTGATATCCAGAACATGAAAGATTATATTTTTAATAACCCTATTGATATATAGTTTATGGTGAAAACTTACGCTTTAGTAACAGGAGGATCAAGAGGTATTGGAAAGGCTATTGCCATAAAGCTGGCACAGTCGGGGTATCATATACTTATTAACTACCGATCGGATCACCAGGCAGCTCAACAGACCTTAAATGAGATTGTGGAGAATGGAGGCTCAGCTGAGCTCATACCCTTTGATGTGTCTGTTAAAGAGGCTGTAAGTTCTGCTTTAGGTAAATGGCACGAAGATAATCAGGATCAATATATTAGTATATTGGTTAATAATGGTGGAATCCGAAAAGATGCCCTTTTGGTTTTTATGAAAGACGAGGAATGGAAAGAGGTGATAGATACCAATCTGAACAGTTTTTTCTATGTCACTCGTGAGTTAATTAAGAATATGCTTCTTAAAAAAACGGGGCGAATTATCAATATTGTATCATTAAGTGGTATAAAAGGTTTGCCCGGACAAACCAATTACTCGGCCAGTAAAGGTGGATTAATTGCAGCTACCAAAGCTTTGGCTCAGGAAGTGGCACGAAAAAAAGTAACTGTAAACGCAGTGGCGCCCGGCTTTATTAAAAGCGATATGACTGCTGATCTTGATGAAAAAGAACATAAAAAAATCATTCCCATGAAACGTTTTGGAAAGCCTGAAGAGGTGGCTGATTTGGTAGCCTTTTTGGCTTCTGATCAATCGGCTTATATCACAGGGCAAGTTATTTCTATCAATGGTGGCTTATACACCTAAAACTAATAAAGATGAATCATAGAGTTGTAATAACAGGTATAGGTATATATAGTACAATTGGTTTAAACACTGATGAGGTAAAGGCCTCGCTTTATCAGGGAAAATCCGGGATTCGTTTCGATCCGGCACGTGTTGAGTTTGGTTATACCAGTGGCTTAAGTGGTTATGTGCCTGAGCCTAAGCTAAAAGGGGTTTTAGGAAGACGTATCAGGGTAGGATTGGCAGAGCAGGGTGCTTATGCTTATGTAGCTACCGAGGAAGCCATGAAGATGGCCGGAATTGATGAAGCATATCTCCGTGAAAACGAAATAGGAATTTTATATGGTAACGATAGCTCAAGCAGAGCCGTAGTGGAAAGTATAGATATATTAAGAGAAAAGAAAGATACCAGTAGAATAGGATCGGGTTCTATATTCCAGTCGATGAACTCTACTGTGAGTATGAATCTCTCTGTTATTTATAAACTTCGTGGTATCAATACCACCATCAGTGGCGCTTGTGCCAGTAGCTCCCATGCTGTTGGATTGGCTTCAATACTTATTAAAAACGGTATGCAAGATGCCATTGTATGTGGTGGGGCGCAAGAGCTTAACCTTTATGCTATGGGTAGTTTCGATGGTTTAGGTGCTTTTTCATCCTTAAACGATATGCCCGAACAGGCCAGCCGTCCTTTTGATAAAGACCGTGATGGTTTGGTACCCAGTGGAGGTGCTGCCACCCTTATTCTTGAGAGTCTGGAATCGGCTGAAAGACGAGGTGCTAAGATTTTGGCCGAGGTAGTGGGTTATGGCTTCTCCAGCGATGGCAGTCATATTTCGCAACCCAATGTTGATGGCCCTTCCAGAGCTATTAAAATGGCTATCAAACAAAGTGGCCTATCCGTTTCCGATATTGGCTATGTGAACGCACATGCCACTTCTACGCCTGTGGGCGATGCCAACGAAGCTCAGGCTATTCATGGTATCTTTGGTGGCGATGTCCCTGTGAGTTCTACCAAATCAATGACCGGTCACGAAATGTGGATGGGTGGTGCCAGTGAGCTGATTTATTCCATACTGATGATGCAGAACGATTTTATAGCCCCCAATATTAATTTTAAGAATCCTGATGAATATTCTTCCAGGATTAATATTATCACCAAAACAACAAAGGCTCATTTTGATTGTTTCTTGTCTAATTCATTTGGTTTTGGAGGCACAAACTCCAGTTTAATCATCAAAAGATTCAATCCGTAAAAAAATCAATGTGAATAATGGAATTTTTTTTTAATTTTGCTGACCTCAAAATTAAGATAATAATTACATGAATAAAGCAGAGATAACCTCTAAAGTAAATGAATTTTTAGTTGATGAATTCGAGCTGGAAGCCGATACACTTTCACCTGAAGCCAGTTGGAATGATATTGGTATTGATAGCCTCGATTTTGTTGATATTGTGGTGGTTGTAGAAGATATCTTTGATGTTGTAATTAAAGGAGAAGATATGATAGACGTTAAAACATTACAAGAGTTTTACGATTTTATTGAGCGTAAAATAAACAGTTAATCATGTCTTCGTGGAAAGGCCAGTCTAAGGGAACACCATTAGGATATCGCATATTCATCTTTTTAATTCGTTATTTTGGTATTCAATCGGCTTATTTTCTGTTAAGATTCGTAAGTTTTTATTTCTCTGTTTTTTCTGTAAAAGATCATCAACGCTTTTATTTCCAAACAATTCTTTCTCAGAGGAAGTGGAAATCTTTTTGGAGCATACTAAAGAATAATTATGTTTTCGGGCAGGTTTTAATTGATAAAGTAGCGGCTCTGTCGGGGAATGCCAAAGGTTTTACTTATGATTTCGACGGAGAAGAGTATTTACATCAAATGAAAGAAGGTGGTTTTTTGATTGGTGCTCATATGGGAAACTGGGAGATTGCCGGCGAATTACTTAAGCGTTTGGATATTAAAGTACATATTTTGATGTATGAGAACGAAAAAGCTAATATAAAAGCACTTTTAGATAACGTACAGTCGGAAAAAACCATGAATATCATTACTTTAAGTGATGACATGAGCCATATCATTGCTATTAAAAATGCCATGGATCATAATGAGTTAGTGGTTATTCATGGCGACAGATTCACCGGTAATGCGCCATTTATTCAATCGGAGTTAATGGGACATCCTGCTAAATTTCCTTATGGTCCTTATTATTTGATAGCCAGGTTTAATAAGCCTGTTAGCTTTGTATTTGCTTTTAAAGAAACGGCAAAGCATTATCATTTCTATGCCACAAAGGCTAAGAAATACCCGCGTTTAAAAAGTGTTCAGGATCGTAAAGAGATAAGTGCTCAGATTTTAAATGATTATATACCACATCTCGAAGATAAAATAAAACGCTATCCACATCAGTGGTTTAATTTTTATGATTTTTGGGAACAAAAAAGCCAATAGCACCTAAGCAGGAAACAGTATGAAAAAAATACTCTTAGCATATTATTCACAGTCGGGACAAATAAATGAGATCCTCGACAATTTTATCAGTCCTTTTGTTGGGGATCAGGAGTATGAATTGTTTTATCATCAGATAACACCTCTCCACGATTACCCTTTTCCCTGGACTAGTGAAGCGTTTTTTGATGTTTTTCCGGAGTCTGTTACCGAGGTGGCTTGCGAATTACACCCCATGCCGCAGTCGCTAAAGCAAGACTACGATATGATTATCTTGGGGCTTCAGGTTTGGTATTTATCGCCTTCAATCCCCGTAACGGCTTTTTTACAAAGTGATGATTTTAAGGATATTGCTAAAAATACAAATGTTATTACTGTTAATGCTTGCCGGAATATGTGGACGCAAGCACAAGAATCAGTAGTAAAATATCTGCTAGAAGCATCAGCCAATTACCGGGGTCATTTAGTTCTGTTCGATCAAACAAACAACTTTATAAGTGTCCTGACTATTATGTATTGGGCGTTTACCGGTAAAAAAGACAAGATGTGGGGATTTATGCCCAAGCCGGGTGTTTCGGATCGGGATATTAAACGCATTAGCTATTTTGGAGAACTTTTAAAAGACTATTGGGAAAAAGACAGATTGAATGAGCTCCAAGCCATTTATATTAAAGCTAAAGGCGCTATTGTAAGACCATACTTAATGAGTATGGAACATAAGGGAAAGAGGATCTTTAAAATATGGACAAAAATAATCCTTAAAAAGGGTGGCCCGAAAAATCCTAAACGTATATTTAGTTTAAAAGTATTTAAATATTATTTATTAGTGATGATATATCTGGTTTCACCCATAGTAACACTCGGTTTTTTTATCACATACCCAATATTTTACAGGCAAATCAGAAAAAAGATAAATAAATATCAGTCGGTAGACCCAAAGGCTTATTTGTAATTTAGACTGTTAATATTTATTGTATTACTGATGCCATATTTATCATGTTAATTTTCAATATTTGATATATTTGCAGGTTCAATATTAAACTAGAGCATTGTGAATAAAGTATATATTAACGCCTTATCTAAGTTTTTACCAAATAAGCCTGTTTCTAACGAAGAGATGGAGGATTATTTAGGTATTATAAACGATAAGCCTTCGCGTTCTCGTCGTATTATTCTAAGGAATAATCAAATAAAAACCAGGTATTATGCCATTGATAAAAATGGTAATAGTACACATTCCAATGCGCAATTAAGTGCCGAAGCCATTAAGGGTTTACAATCACAGGATTTTCATTTATCTCAAATGGAATTGCTCTCGGGGGGTACTACAGCGCCCGATTTGCTTTTACCTTCGCACGGAACTATGGTGCAGGGAGAGTTAGGAGATAGCTCTTGCGAACTACTCTCTGCTTCAGGTAGTTGCAATGCTGGAATGCAAGCGCTCAAATATGCTTTCTTAAGTGTGATGTCGGGAAATACTACAAATGCGGTGGCTTTTGGATCCGAAAAACTATCGACCTGGATGCATGCCAGGAACTATAAAAAAGAAAGCGAAAAATGGAAAGATCTGGAACAGAAACCCATCCTGGCATTTGAGAAAGACTTTTTAAGATGGATGTTATCAGATGGTTCGGCAGCAGCATTGCTCCAGAATACACCTAATAAAACAGGTATTTCATTAGAGATAGAATGGATAGAGTTCAAATCGTTTTCTAATGAGATAGAGACCTGTATGTATGCTGGAGGCGAAAAACAAGCGGATGGAAGTGTAAAAGCCTGGCGCGATTTCTCGGAAAATGAGATTATGGAAAAAAGCATTTTCACCTTAAAACAAGACGTGAAGATGCTGGGAGAACATATCGTTAAAAAAGGCACCGAATATCTCCAGGAACTGGTCGATAAAAGGCATATCAATCTTTCGGATATTTCTTATTTCCTGCCTCATATATCTTCGTATTTCTTTCAACAGCCTATGCTGGACGATTTTAAAGCAAATGGTATGGATATTCCGGCTCATAAATGGTTTACTAATCTATCGAAATATGGAAATATAGGCTCGGCCAGTGTGTATTTTATGATGGAAGAGTTGTTTAATAGCGGCCGCCTGAAAAAAGGGGAGAAGCTCTTACTGATGGTCCCTGAATCGGCCCGTTTTTCATATGCTTATGCCTTACTAACAGTTGTATAGATGATGAACGATTTTAATAAAATAAAGAAATATATCCCACAACGTGAACCTATGATCATGGTGGGCGACTTGCTGTCGTATGAAGAAACAATAGCCAAGAGTTCTTTTGTGATTGATGAAGACAATATCTTTGTAAAAGATGGGCGTTTTTCGGAGGCAGGCTTGTTGGAGAATATGGCTCAAACTGCGGCTTTGGGTAAGGGATATGAGTTTTCGCTATTACATAAAGCGGTGCCTTTAGGTTTTATTGGTGGCGTGAGGAATTTTGTTGTTAAAGCCATTCCTAAAGTAAATGACGAATTGCAAACTATCATTACTGTTAAACATAAAATGATGAATGTAACCATGGCTGATGCTCAGGTATTTGTTGATGATGTTTTGCAGGCTTCCTGTGAGCTTAAGATATTTATTAATCCCGAAACTTCTTAAGATAATGAAAGAAAGTGAAGTGCCTCAAGATGACGCCAATATGCTGGATGGGAAACTCCGGGAGCCTTGTTATGCTTTGGATGACAATGGGAAATACACCACGGTGAGGAGTGTAGGCTGGGAGCCTAAAAATATTGTTATGCAAGATGCCTGGGATGCAGTATATGAAAAAGTGGCCGAAACCAAAAATAGAGTGAAGGCCGGCGAATTGAGTCCCATTGCTTATTATATGGAAAAGCAACTGATGGACACTTCGGTATTAGCTGCCTATACAGGTTTCTTTAGGTGGACCGTGAAAAGACACTTAAAAATGAAAGCTTTTAAAAAGCTAAACGATATAAAACTACAGAAATATGCCGATGTCTTTGAAATCGACATAGAAACTTTAAAGAACTTAGAATTACAATAATGGCTATAGAATTTCAGCATCAACAATCGGCACATTGCGAAAATGGAGTAACGTCAAATCTACTTAATTTTTATGGCATCCAACTCAGTGAGCCTATGATTTTTGGTATTGGTTCTGGTTTGTTTTTTACTCATTTGCCCTTTGCTAAGGTGAATGGTATTCCGGTCACTTCTTTCAGGCCTATGCCCGGACTTATCTTTAAAAGAGCCAGTAAAAGGCTGGGTTTTAAGGTTCAAAAGAAGAAATACAGGAATCAGAAAACAGCCATGTCCGCTTTGGATGCCTTATTGAAAAAAAATATTCCTGTTGGTATGTTGGTGGGTGTATATCATTTAAACTATTTCCCTACTGCCTATCGTTTCCATTTTAATGCTCATAATTTAGTGGTCTATGGCAAAGAGCATGATACCTACCTGATTAGTGATCCTATCATGGAAACACCTACAACATTGAGCTATGCTGAATTACAAAAAGTGCGTTTTGCCAAAGGGATGTTTGCTCCCAAAGGACATATGTATTGGGCCAAGAAAATACCTGATGAGATTGATTTAAAGAAAGCAATTGTTAAAGGGATTAGGAAAACGGCTAAAGATATGGTGGATATTCCTGTACCTTTGGTTGGAACCAAAGGCATGAAATACCTGGCCGGGAAAATACGAAAATACCCCGTGAAATATGGAAAGCGCAGGGCAGCACAATATCTTGGGCAAATAGTAAGAGCACAGGAAGAAGTTGGTACAGGAGGTGGCGGCTTCAGGTATATGTATGCAGCTTTTTTACAAGAATCAGCCGATATCCTTAAACAAGACTGGCTCAATGATATGGCTAAAGAGATGACAGAAGTAGGCGATATCTGGCGTACATTTGCCGTTGAAACGGCACGCATCATCAAAGACAGAAGTGCTTTGGAGGATGCGTATAATAAAGCGGCCGATATCCTGGTTCGGATAGCGGAAAAAGAAGATGTTATTTTTAAAAGACTTAAAAATATAAAAGAATAAGCTTATGTCGGTATCATTAAAAGCTAAAACAGAGATTAAAGTACGCTTTAACGAGGTGGATTCTTTGCGTATCGTATGGCATGGCCACTATGTGAAGTATTTGGAAGAGGCCCGCGAAGCTTTTGGCCTGAAATATGAAATGGGCTATCTGGATGTGGAAAAAAATGGCTTTGTAACGCCTATTGTAAAAGTGGATATCGATTATAAACAACCGCTGCGTTATGGCGATAGCTGTGTGATAGAAGTAGAATATATTGATACCGCAGCTGCCAAGCTTATTTTTGAATATACTTTATATCGTAAAAAGGATATGCTTGTGGTGGCCAAAGCTAAAACAGTTCAAGTGTTTTTGGATGCTAAAACTATGGAATTATCTCTGAATTATCCTGATTTTGGTTTGGCATGGAAACGAAAATGGGCTGTGATAGATGATAAGGAAAGCCAAAAATAAAAAAGATGAACGATAATCATACATATATCATTGCAAGTTCAATTATCTCGTCTTTAGGCTTTGGGGGACTAAAGAATATGGAGGCGCTTTATAAAGGTAAATCGGGAGTGAAGGAGATTAATAATCAGCTTCTTTATCCAGGAACATTTATGGGTGCCGAATTAGACACTAATAAACTTAATGATTGCTTTGAGAATAATGCGCACTTAAACCGTTTGCCTTCCGATTTTGAGTTTACCCGTTTCGAGAAGCTGGCCATTGTAGCTATGGCAGGTGTTTTCCGCCAGATAGAGTTTCCTATGACAAAGGATACGCTATTTTTAATGTCTACTACAAAGGGCAATATTGATATTTTGCAGCCTCATCTGTTAAAGAAATTTGGGAAAGAAAGAACCATGCTGTGGAAAGCTGCCGATATCGTTCGTCGGTTCTGGGGTTTCGAGAATCAGGCTCATGTTATCTCGAATGCTTGTGTGTCTGGCGTAGAAGCCGTTCATATGGCACATCAAATGATTAAGCAAGGGCTTTATAAACATGCTATTATTGTGGGGGCCGATATGTTATCCGAATTTGTAGTCAGTGGTTTCATGTCTTTCCAATCGTTGAGCTCTAAGGTTTGCAAACCTTTTGATAAATCGCGCGATGGCCTGAATTTAGGCGAAGGAGCAGCCTGTTTGTTTTTGTCATCCGACGAGAAGCTCATACCAAAGAATCATCATCAGATAGTGGTGAGTGGCGGTGCTTCCAGTAATGATGCCAATCATATCTCAGGCCCGTCAAGAACAGGCGATGGGCAGTATTTTGCCATCTCATCGGCATTAAAAGAAGCCCATTTAACAGCCAAAGATATCGACTATGTGTCGGCGCATGGTACTGCGACTTCTTTTAACGACGAAATGGAAAGTAAAGCTTTATCATTAGCAGGATTACAGGAGAAACCAATACACTCGTTAAAGGCTTATCTGGGTCATACCTTAGGAGCCGCCGGATTGATAGAGTCTGTTATTGTTATACGGAATTTAATAGATCAAACTATCTTGAAATCATTGGCTTACGAAGAGCATGGTGTTCCTATGCCGCTGAATATTATTAAGGAAACTAAACAATGGCCGATGAAGAATGTTATTAAAACGGCCAGTGGTTTTGGAGGTGCAAATGCTGCCGTTATATTTAGCTTATTAAAGAAAGGATAGGAGATGGCAAAAATCATTAAACATATATATATAGCTAATTCTCATCTTTTTGTCGATGGAAACCTTGTTTTGAAAGGCGAAAGTCCTATTTTTGTGAAGTTTTTAAAGGAAATCTATAAATCCTTACAAATGAAGTATCCTAAATATTATAAGATGGATAGCCTTAGTAAGTTAGGTTTTATTGCTTCCGAGGTTCTTTTACAAAATCAGGAAATGGATGTTGCCGAAGAACGTATAGGCGTGGTATTAGGAAACAGAGCTTCTACTTTTTTAGTAGATACAAAACATCAGGAATCTATTAACGATAGAGAGGCGTATTTTCCAAGTCCGGCCAATTTTGTATATACCTTACCCAATGTCATGACGGGTGAAATATGTATTCGGAATCATTTTAAAGGTGAAAATGCGGTATATGTCATGGAACAATTTGATATGGTTTTTTTGACTAATATTGTCAACACTCTTTTTGCTGCTGATAAAGTGGATGTTTTGATAAGTGGTTTTGTAAATGCCGACGAAGATGATTATGAAGCTTTTTTATTCTTAGCAGAGAAGGACGAAGGCAGGATGATAGATAATAAAGAGATTGAGAGAATATATCAACACGAAAAATACAACTAATAAGAAATATGGATAAACTAATACAAGAATTAAAAGAAGAGATTATTGAAGTCTTGAACCTGGAAGATATGGAAGCCGATGAGATTGGTGATGATGATGCATTGTTTGGTGATGGTTTGGGCTTAGATTCTATTGATGCTCTGGAACTTATAGTTTTGTTAGAGAAAAACTATGGTATTAAGATAGAAGATCCTAAAAAGGGAAAAGATATTTTCTATTCAGTAAAAACAATGGCTGAATATATTACTGCACATAAAGGATAAGTTGCTCTGTGAGCGAAAGAATAGCTATAACGGGAATAGGGATTATAAGTGCATTGGGAATGAATGTGCAAGAGAATCTTTATGCCCTGAAAAATTCAGAATCCGGTATCGGAAAGATGTCGTTTATTAAAAGTATTCATCAAGATGAATTTCCTGTTGGAGAGGTAAAAAAGACTGATAGGGAATTGGCTGAATATCTGGCTATTCCTTACGAAAGGACTTATACTCGTACCTCCTTATTAGCGATGGTTGCTGCTAAAGAAGCCTGGCTGGATGCCGGTGATCCTTTAGAGGATAAATGCGGACTTATCTCGGCTACTACGGTAGCGGGAATGCGTACCTCAGAGGAAAACTATGTCGATTTTATTGCGTATAAAGAAGATGATTTTTTTGTGGAGGCGCATGATGCGGGCGATGGCACCGAGAAGGTAGCCGACTTTTTAAATATCACCGATTTTATCACGACCATTAGTACGGCTTGTAGCAGCTCGGCTAATTCTATTATGTTGGGTGCGAGAATGTTAAAAGCACGTAAACTGGATAGAGTATTGGTTGGTGGTGTGGATGCTTTATCGTTATTTACTATCAATGGTTTTAATACCTTAATGATACTAGATAAAGAAGCTTGCAAAAGCTTTGATAATAAGCGTGCCGGACTTAATTTGGGGGAGGCGGCAGCCTATCTGGTTTTAGTTCCCGAACATAAGCTCAAGAAAACCGATAGGGTATATGGTTTTGTGCAAGGTTACGCCAATGCTAATGATGCTTTTCATCAAACGGCTTCTTCTCCCAATGGGATGGGTGCTGCTTTGGCTATGGAAAAAGCACTAAAGAGTGCAGCTTATACCGCTTCGGATATCGATTATATCAATGCTCACGGTACAGCAACAAATAATAATGATTTATCGGAGGGGATGGCTATCATGAAAGTCTTTGGACAGGAAATTCCTGATCTGAGCTCAACCAAACCCTTTACAGGGCATACTCTGGCAGCAGCAGGTGCTGTTGAAGCGGTGTTTTCATGTTTGGCCATGCAGAATGATATACGGTTTCCAAACCTGAATTTTAATGAACAAATGGAGGAGTTAGATTTCTCACCCATCACTACTGTTATAAAAAAGCCTGTAAAGACTGTATTATCTAATTCTTTCGGCTTTGGGGGTAATAACTCTACATTAATTTTTTCTAAAGAATAGGATTATGGGAATTTATGTCAATGGTATTGGTCTTATCTCTCCTCAGGAAACACTAGATAATAAAGTGTTTTTGGAATCGACTATTGAATTAGAAAATACCTATTTCCCAATAGCAAAGCCTCCTTATAAAGCGTATATCAATGCGCGCGACTTACGCAGAATGAGTTTGGTGATACGTCATGGTATTATAGCGGCTAAGATAGCTTTGGCTGATGCTAAGATTGAAAATCCTGATGCTATCATGACAGGAACGGGCTTGGGATGTGTGATAGATACAGAGAAGTTTTTGATTAAAATGCATGAGAATAAGGAAACGCTATTAACACCTACTTCTTTTATACAATCTACTCATAATACTTTGGGTGGTAGTATTGCCATTGGCTTGGGATGCCATAATTATAATATGACTTTTGTAAACAGAGGCTTTTCTTTTGAATCGGCATTGCTGGATGCTCAGTTGATGTTGGAGCAAGGAGAGATTAATAATGCTTTGGTGGGTGGTTTCGATGAGATGACCGATAATCATATTCAGCTCATGCTAGCGATGCCCATGTATAAGCCCGAAAATGGGGTTAAGGTAGGGCAGGGGTCCGGATTTTTTGTCTTAGAGAACCAAAAGCATGAACAGTCTTATGCCGAGCTGTTAGCGATGGAAACACTTTACAGGCCTTCGGACAGTGCCTTTGATGAAAAACTAAGAACTTTAAAAAAGCAGTTTCATTTAAGTTCCGAAAATACGGTATTGCTTTTAGGACATAATGGAGCTAAAAAAGAGGCTGAGATTTACAATGCTTTTGCAAGAGCATATTTCCCGGAAGCCACTGTTACTGCTTTTAAGCATTTATGTGGAGATTATTATACCGCATCGGCTTTTGCCTTTTGGGTAGCATCGCAGATGTTAAAAAAACAAAGCATTCCTAAAACACTTTTAAGATCGGATTTTCATAATGATATTATTGATAATGTTTTGATATATAATAGGTTTAATGAAACTGAACATTCTTTAATCTTATTAAAAAGATGCTAAACTTTAAGTGGGTAAATATTGCTTTTATCATTACAATCGGCATTTCTTTAGTTTTAATTACATTTGAAAAACTAGAGTTCTGGAGCCTGCTGATAGTTGTCTTTTTTTATTTATTTATCCTCTTTCGTGGTGTGACTCATATTGAAAAGAATTTCTTTATAGAGTCAATAAATCACCTGCCAGACAAAAAACGCGTTTTATTAACTTTTGATGATGGACCGCATCCCGAATACACAGCACAGATACTTCGTATTCTCGATAAATACCAGGCTAAGGCTGTATTTTTTGTCATTGGAAGAAATGCTGAGAAATATCCTGACTTATTAAAAGAAATCCATCAAAGAGGTCATATCATTGCCAATCATTCCTATTCCCACGATGTATTATTTGATGTGTTCTCAACCAGGAAGATGGTATCAGATGTAGAACAGGCTAATTTGGTCATTAATAAAACACTTGGTTTTAAACCTGCATATTTCCGTCCGCCTTTTGGGATTACCAACCCCAGAATTAAAAGGCTTATCAAGTGTACTTCATTGATATCAGTAGGTTGGTCGTTCCGGTCGTATGATACTGGAAAACAAACGAATGATCAGATTTTTACCAGACTAAAGAAACAGATTAAAGGTGGCAATATCCTTTTGTTTCACGATAACTTACAACGGACTATAGGCTTATTGGAATTGATATTGCCCTGGTTGTCGGAGAATTATAACATCAAGAAAAACGACTTATAATGGCTTTCATTCAGAAATATATCGTCTTTATATTTATTATTTGCTCATTGTCGGCTTGGGCACAAAACAGCACTTTAAAGGTAGTAATCAAGAATATTGAAAGGGTAGAAGGCCGTTTGTTTTTAAAGCTCTCGGCGGATTCTATCGAATTCAATACCGATGCTTATCAGGATGCTTTTGTGATAGAAAAAGATGTAGTTTCGGGTGAGATGGTATTTAATTTTACCCATCTCAAAGATGGGGAATATGCGCTATCTGTTTTTCAGGATTTAAATAATAATGCCCAATTAGATATGCGAAAATTTGGTATTCCGGCCGAGCCTTTTGCATTTAGTAATGCCGCCCTACGACGTTTTGGAACGCCCTATTTTTCTCAAGCCAAATTCGAGGTAGATAAAAGCGTGAAGAATACTCAAGAACTCTATCTTATCTATAGAAACCTGCAAAATCTAAGAAAAAAGACAAAAAACCAATTCGTAATTCCTAATTCGTAATTCGTAATTAACAATTCGTAATTCCTAATTAACTAAGCATACAAATACCTCTTAATCTTCTTAGTAGCAGTTTTATGAAAAGGATCGGAGTGAGGAATCAACAGCTGAATCCTGGATGTTTTATTCACCGAAGTATTGATATAGGCTTTTAGTTCTTCGGCAAGCTCATCAATAGCTTTATCCACATTAGCGGCCATTTCATCAATTTTCTCGTCAACGCGCTGGCTGATATCTGCATGCATGATTTTCATTTTCTTTTCAAGTTCTTCTCTGTTAAAATGAACCATAGCGACTAGTTTTCCTTTTTTCTCTAACACAATAGATTCCACTACGCAGCGGAAGTTATTAATCAAAGATTCAATTTCTTCGGGATAAATATTTTCGCCATTGGCACCAACAATCATATTCTTAAGTCGTCCTTTATGTGTTAACCATCCTTGTTTATCAAAGACACCCAAATCACCCGTTTTAAACCAACCATCTTCGGTAAGTACTTCTTTGGTTTTTTCTTCGTTTTTATAATATCCTAACATCACATTGGGGCCTTTAGCCCAAATTTCTCCTTCACCGGTTTTAGGATCAGGATTATTAATTTTTAAATCAACCCATTCGGCTTTAGGTCCAACTGCCTGAAGCTTGGTTTGTTGAGGGTTTGATCCTGCCAGAATAGGAGCTGTTTCGGTTAATCCATAGCCAATAGCATAAGGAAACTTTGCATCTCTCAGGAACTGCTCTACTTTGCCATCCAGCTTGGCACCACCAATCCCAAAAAACTTCAGGTGACCACCAAAGGTTTTCATTAGTTTTTTTCCGGCCAGGCGGTAAACAATCTTACGGGTGGGAGCAAAGCTATGCATCATACGGGTCATCGTTTTTTTCTCTATCTGCGGTAGGATACTGTCTCTATAAATCTTCTCAATGATTAAAGGGACGGTAAGCATAAAACTGGGCTTAATTTTTTTAAGCGCCGGCAAAAGAACGCTGGCAGTAGGTGGACGACGTAAATAAGTAATGCTCGACCCATTTAACAGAGGCAAAATAAAACCTACTGTGTTTTCGTAGGTATGCGACATAGGCAACACCGATAAGAATCTGTCATCAGGATTGACCTCTTGCATTTTATTTGATTGCATCGCATTGATAATGATATTCTTTTGAGACAGCATCACTGCTTTTGAATCGCCTGTTGTTCCTGAAGTGTATAATAAAACGGCAAGTTTATTCTCATCGGGAGAATAGCTGCCTTTATATTTGGTTTTTTCGTTAAAGCTGATATCATCGGTTTGTTCAGAGATAAACTCAAAATCATCTAATTGGATGATGGCATCTAAATCTATATTTTCTATATGGCTGAGTCTGTTTTTTAAATTTTTGGATACAAAAACTATTTTAGCATCGGAATGATTCAAAACATTAGATAATTCGTGGGTATTAAAATCGGGCAGGACAGGAACCGCAACGGCACCCATACAATGTAAAGCAAAATATACAATTCCCCAGTTGGGCATATTAGGGCTATAAATGATGACCTTATCATCGGGTTTAACACCTAAATCTTCAAGAAAGGCCATAGATGCCTGAATCATCTCACCCATTTTTTGATACGTTATCGCTTCTTCGTCTACAAAACCCATAGCGTTATTATGAGCATATTTAGTAACGATTTGTGGAATAATTGAAGCGAATGTTAGATTTTTGAAATTATCCATGATTGTTTGGTTTTAGGATGTAAAGATAATACATATATAAAGATTCGGAATCATTTAATTCTTATTGTTTGTTAAACCGTTTGTACTATTCACGTAGTCAATCTGTTGTATTTTTCATACTCTTATTGTATTTTTTTTCTTATCGGATAAAAGCCATGAAAAAAAACAACTTTTTTTTATTACATTTGCAACTGCCAAACTAATAACCAATAAATTATGAGGGAGATCTCTACCATTAAGCAATATTTTCTTATTGTACTTACTTTTTTTCTGTTTTCATCTTCAGTTTCTGCACAGGTGAGTCAGGAAATGATGAAAAAACGGAAACAATTAGCAGAAAATAACCAATCCCAGAATTTTTCTAAAGATGGAATTGGTTTAACTGTTGAGTCAGGGAAAACAGCAGAAGAGCTAGTAGAAGAATTGCTAGGCGCCGGTTTTGTATATGGAGATAATGTTACGAATGCTTCTTTGATAGGTGTAAGTGCCGCAAATGGATTCTTTAATAGCTCTTTTTCAAATGTAGGAATCGTAGATGGCATTATTTTTTCTTCGGGTTCTGCTACAGGAGCTATAGGCCCGAATAACAATGGAGGATTAACTACCCCTAATGGGGGACCGCAAGATGATGATTTATTTGACATAGTAGGAACAAACAATGATGCCTCTGGTATTGAGTTTGATTTTATTCCTGAATCCGATACGGTTAAATTTCAATATGTTTTTGGGTCTGAAGAATACTGCCAATACATTGATGATTTTAATGATGCTTTTGCTTTTTTTCTATCCGAGGTACCTGATATTGGAGATCCCTACGATTATACTAATATCGCTATTATACCTGATACCGACCCTCCTGTCCCAGTAACTATTAATAATGTAAATCACGGATCTAATGGCGATAATATTGATCCTAATACATGTGATTATTGTGAATACTATATTGATAATCAGGAAGGCAGTAACCAAGCTCCACCTTTTGGCGTTGAAGAGATTCAGTATGATGGTTTCACTACGGTATTAACAGCCTGGGCTATAGTAACACCTTGTCAACCATATCATATTAAGATAGTTATTGCTGATGGAACAGACTCCGCATTGGACTCCGGTGTCTTCCTAAAATCCAACAGTTTTGCCAGTGCACCGGTGGAGGTAGTTCCGGTATATGCCAACGATCAGATACCTTCGGTAGTAGAAGATTGTAATGATGTAGATATGGTTTTTACACTCGAAGAGGTTCAGCCCAATAATACTATTGTTCCTTTTAGTTTTAGTGATTTGAGCACAGCAATATATG
>Ga0256827_10000913_pt1 | contig 18611 bp, 20 predicted proteins | sample CV84metaG_FD_185977 | JGI IMG/M metagenome (GOLD analysis project Ga0256827, IMG submission 185977) | Hydrothermal vent microbial communities from East Pacific Rise, Pacific Ocean - CV84 | ecosystem: Environmental > Aquatic > Marine > Hydrothermal vents | place: Pacific Ocean: East Pacific Rise... | reverse complement strand
TTGTTTTGCTCGATTAACTCAGCGGTAGAGTGTCTCCATGACATGGAGGTGGTCACAAGTTCAAATCTTGTATCGAGCACCATTCTTAATCTTTACAAACCCAAGCACTCTCATCACAAAGCTTATCCAAATATTCACTTGCATCACTTTTTCCTGCATTGAGTGCTTTTTTAAGATTTTCATACGCTTTCATTTTATCATGTGCAATATTTTTGCCCCATGCATACAACATAGCTACATTAAATTGTGCTGATGCATCACCCATAGTAGCAGCTTTTTGAAAAAGTTCAAATGCTTTTTGTTCATTTTCCTTCACCCCTTTTCCATCTAAATAAAGGGCTGCTAGATTATTGTATGCTTGTTTTATATTATTTTTTACTGCTTTTTCATACCAATATTTTGCCTTTTCATAATCATGAGGGTTTTTCATTCCTGATTCATGATAAATCTGCGCTAAATTATATTGTGCTTCTCCATTTTCTTGTTTGGCTGCCTTTTCATACCAATACATAGCTTCTTTACGATTGGCTTTTAGCCCTTTTCCATTTTCATAGATCATAGCAACATTATATTGTGCCTTTACATTTCCCTCTTTAGCTAAAGCATAAAAAGTATCCAATGCCTTAATATATGCCCCTTTATTATAATCTTCTACCGCACGATTAAAGTCAACTCCAAATAGCCCAATACTTACCAATACCAAAATAATTAATTGTTTCATTTTTTACCTTTTATATTATTGTTTCTGCTACAAATGTCTTGGTGACTTTCCCACCAAAACGATAAATACCATCTTCATAACTTACATATAATTCATCTGCTGACTTAGGAAATACTTTTACCTGTTCTGAAACCTTACCTTCTATATGATTACGAATAAAACACGCTACCATTCCTGTACCACATGCCAAAGTTTCATCTTCAACACCACGTTCATATGTTCGTACATACATAGTGTCACCTTCAAGCTTACAAATATTTACATTTGCATTATATTTTTCTCTTAGCATTCTCGCTTCAGCTAAATCAAAATTAGCAATATCTTCTCGGACAACAACCAAATGAGGTACCCCAGAATCTATAAGCCACCATGTTTCACCATTTTCTTCTATATCTCTACGTATAATATCTGGGGTGGTCATGTCACTCACAACATACATGCCATTAATAGTTGCATGTATTACCCCTGCTCCAGTAAGGAACTCTGCAGTATTATCCTTGGAGATGCCCTTTTCATGCGCGAAATGAGCTACACAACGTGAAGCATTACCGCACATATCGGCATGACTGCCATCAGAATTATAAAACTCCCATTCAAAATCATATTGTGGATGAGGAAGTAATACAACAAGTCCATCCGCACCCACACCATTTTGTCTATGACAGAGTTTTTTAGCAAGCTCTGAACGGTCTTTTTTCTCTTGTGCTACAAACATCACAAAATCATTACCATTGCCAGAATATTTGGTTACAGTCATCTAAAATCTCCTAGGATTATTTCTTTTACTCTTTCACATTCATGTTTCAAATGATTCAAATCACCACTATTATCTATCACATATGTTGCAGACTTACGTTTTTCTTCAATATCCATTTGTGATTCTATCCTAGATAATGCTTCTGCTTTATTATACCCATCTCTTTGCATCAACCGTTTTAACTGCTTTTCTTTTCTGGTATAGACTACCAATGATTTTTCTATAGGGTATCGATTGGTTTCAAAAAAAAGTGGTATGTCTATAAGATAGGGCTTCTCATATTCATCTTCTTGTGTAGATAAATATTCTATTTCCTCATAAATCAAAGGATGCAAAAGTGATTCTAATTCCTCTTTTTTTTTCATATCATGAAAAATAATCTTTCCTAATTCTTTTCTAAGTACTTTACCATTCTCAACTAATACTTTACCAAACAATCTAGATATCTCTTCTGACTGTTCATCTAGTATCTTATGTGCAAGAGTATCTGCATCAATAATATGCCATCCAAATGAAGAAAAAATTGTTGCTACACTACTTTTTCCTGTAGCAATACTACCAGTTAAAACTACTGCATAATGAAATGCCATAGATTACCACTTTCGAAATGACTTTAGTTGCATTGCATCATAATTGTAAATATCATTTCTAAATTGTAATTTTCCATCATAACCCACCCATGCAGTTAAATAAACAACATCCACAGGTACTGTCTCTTCCAATGAAATATATGTTTTTTTCTTCCCTTTAAGTATCTTTTGTGATTTATTAAAATCTACATTAGTGTTAAAATTCGAGAATGTTTTGAGTAATTCTCTAGGTTTTTGTAAACGTATACAACCATGAGAAAATGCTCTTACTTTCCTATTAAATAATTTTTTTGAAGGTGTATCATGCATATACACGGAAAATTTATTAGGAAATAAAAACTTTACTTTCCCTAAAGCATTATGAGGTCCAGGTAATTGTGCAAAACGATAAGGAACTACCTTACTATACATATATTGTCCCCAATCTACATTTCTAGGATTTATTTTTTTAGCATCTTTTCCCCAACCTGCGCGAATCTCTATACCTTTTTTTGCCATAGCATTTGGATTCCTAATAAGTTTAGGAATCATCTCTTTTTGTATGATACTTGTTGGTAGATTCCAATAAGGATTTAGTACTATCGTTTTTACCCTGTTAGAGAAAATAGGTGTTGGATTTTTAGGTTTTCCAACAACGGTTTTAATACTTTGTATCAATTTCCCATCTTCTTCAAAATAGAGCATAAAATCTGGAATATTAATCACTATATGGCGTCTTTCATTACGTTGCTTTAACCACTTGATACGATCAAGGTTTAAAAGTATACTTGTAATACGTGCATCTACTGTTTTATTAAGTTCTTTAAGTGTATTTGTACCTATATCACCATCTGCTTTTAAACCATAGCGTTTTTGAAAAATTTTTACAGCTTTTTGTAAACATTTATCATAAACTAGTGTTTCTTTACTATTTTTACAAGGCGTATAATCTCCTGTATCTCTAAGACGTTCTCTTAGATTAGGTACAGCATCATTGGACTTCCCTTTTTGAAATTTAGTTGCCATAACAATAGGGTGCCATCCCCCATTTTTCTTTATTTTTCGATATTTAATTAACTCTTTTTCCAATGCTTTATATCTATACTTAGTAGGAATAGCCTTATTCAAAGCTTCTTCTAAACTAGCTCCCATTGCTACATTTTCTAAAGTACTCACAGCATCAAATGTTGGTCTATGCAATACCCATTCTGTACTTACATCATTCACCATAAGGTTAGAGATACGAGCATTAAATGCTCCCCAATTTATACTTCCTAAATAGGCATAATTGGTATATGCTTCATAAAGTTGTGAGATTTTAAATTCTAAATCAATCTTCTGCGTAATATTATCTTGTGTAGCATATATCTCTTTTGCTCTTTGTTTTAAGAATAGTACATCTTGATAAAGCTTTCCTGTCTTATCTAATGTTTTATCATTTTTAATATGAGAAAATAACTCTTCTGCTGATGGAGAAAGACTTTTTTCATGCATCCATACCGGAATAAAAAAGAGCTGCTTATATAGTGTTCTTAAAAAGCTACCCTGCGGTTGTGTGCCTACAGAATTCATAATAACATCTGAAGCCTCTTCTTGATATGCCATTTCTGAAGCATTAAGTATTGTTGTATGTGTCACCCATATAAGTGACAAAAGAATAAATAAATTTTGTATTTTTAGTCTTACTCGCATTAATTTTCCTATTATTACACTAATTTTATTTTTTAATTTAACGATGAGTATAGCGTAAAATCATCACAGAAATGTTAAAATATTTCTATGAACTTTAATTTTGGATTACCTTTTTTACTACTATTGTTAGTATTCTTACCCTGTTTTTTCTGGTGTAAACAATATAACAAAAGATATTATTTTCCAAAAATTTCATGGGTAACTCCTCAAAGCTCTCTATTTTCTTGGGAACCATGGCTTAAGATGTTACTCTTTTCTCTTATGGTTTTTGCACTGGCAAAACCCTTTGTCTATGATGCCATAGACAACACCCATAAAAAAGGTCGCGATCTCATCTTAGCACTTGATGCATCTGATTCTATGGCACAAAGTGGCTTCAATGCCAAAGATAGGTTTAAAACCAAATTTGAAACAAATCTAGCCCTCGCCTCAGATTTTATAAAGCATAGACTAGATGACAATATGGGGGTAGTTATCTTTGGTACTTTTGCATATACCGCGTCCCCTCTTACCTATGATTTGCCCTCGCTTGAGTATCTGCTACAAATGAGTAATGTAAGTATTGCTGGAGAGAGTACCGCTATAGGTGATGCTATCATGCAATCTATTAGAACACTCCAGTTTGGAGAGGCAAAGAACAAGGCAATTATTTTACTCACCGATGGCTATCATAATGCAGGAGAAACTGCTCCTAAAACAGCGGTGCAAAAAGCAAAAACCTTAGGTATCAAAATTTATACTATCGGTATCGGTAAAAGATCTGACTACGATGTCACACTCTTAGAGACCATAGCTAAAGAGACTGGTGCAAAATCGTATGGGGCTAGCTCTGCAAAAGCACTCTCTAAAATTTATAAGGATATTAATACCTTAGAACCCTCAGCTATTAGAAGTGAAAACTATCTCAACCAAAAATTGCTTATACTCTTTCCCTTGAGTCTTGTCTTTATCTTACTATTAGGTTGGACACTTTGGTTAAACAGGAGAGAAGCATGACACTTTTGTATCCTATTTTTTTATGGCTCGTAATTCCACTACTCATACTTTTTTTTAAAGGTTCAAAGCAACTACTATTTCGAGTACATATACTTATACTCCTATTGCTGATACTAAGCCTCTGCCGTCCAGTAAGAGAGGAAGTACTTCAAGCCACTACTGTCAATGCCAAAGAGATTGTTATTGCACTAGATGTCTCCTACTCTATGCGTGCGAATGATATAAAACCTAACCGTTATGCTTTTGCCATAAAGACTATCAATGCCTTACTTGATGCCAATCCAAATGATAATATCATGCTCATCGCTTTTACCACCAATCCTCTACTACTCTCTCCTCCTACAACAGACCATGCTCTCATCAAAATAGCATTAAAAAGTCTAAACCCAGACTATATCTTGACCAAGGGCACCTCACTAAAAAATCTCTTTTCTAGACTCTCGCACTTGCACAAAAGTCATAAAAATCTCGTGCTTATTACTGATGGAGGAGAAGAAAAAAATGTACAAACACTAGCTAACTTACTGGAAAAAGCCAATCTTTCCTTGGTCACATTGGCTTTGGGGAGTAGCCATGGTGCTATGGTGACAAAAAAAGATGGCACCTTACTCAAAGATAAAGACGGTAATCTTGTCATCTCCCGTATTAATCCTATATTAGAACCACTTACTTCCATCGTTCAGGGCACATACATTACTGCATCTTCAAGTGCACAAAGTACAGCAGAAAATATACATGATGCATTAGAAACACAACATGTGCAAAGGAGCCAAAAAGTACAACGTCACTACCTAGAACTGTATCAAATTTCTCTACTTTTGGCAACACTTTTATTTTTAATGGTGCATACAAGAGGTATGAAATATCTTATTTTTCTATTTAGCTTTTTTGGGTTTCAAGCAGAGGCCTCTATGTTTGATTTCTATCACCTTAACCTTGCCTATGAAGCCTATGAAAAGCATGATTTCAATGCAAGTAAAGCATATACTAAACGCATAGACAAAGTCTCTTTACAAAGCCAAATACTGCTTGCAGACACTTACTACAAGCTGGGTGCTTTTAAAAAGTCTATAAAGACGTATAATCGCATACGCACAACCTCTATCAAAACCAAACAACATCTTTATTACAACATAGCCAATGCCTATGCACAACAAGCCTCGTACAGTAAATCCAAAATTTACTATACTAAAACATTACAACTTGGAATGGATGAAGATGCCAAATACAACTTAAAAATTGTCTCCTTTTTGGCAAATAAAAAAGATGTTGCTCTGGGCATAGCACACCCTAAATCACAAGGAGCCCAAAGTAAGCAAAGTGACAGACAAGAAGAAAAAGAAAAGAACACTCAAAAGGAAAACCAGCCTAGTTCTGCTTCAGGAACTGGGGGAGAGAGTAAAGAGAGAAAAAAGCAAGAAGTAAGTAAACTACTTAGTAATGACAAAGTTCAAAAACAGCCACTGGGTTCAAAAGTCTATGAGCTTATAAACAAAGGATATATACGTGAAACACGCCCTTGGTAGCTTGATATTTTTGTTCTGTATTATGCCTTTGCTTTATGCCGAAGATTTTGCCTATACCATACACAGTAACAAAACAGAAGTGTATTTGCATGAGCCTATTTTACTTAGTGTCGACATTAACCAAACCAATTCAAAGCCTATATTACTATTTAATTTTAATATCCAAAAAAACCCTGCCTACCATATAGAGCAGATAGATGCCAAGCATGATACTACCCCACATGCAACAAAGGTACACAATCTTTATTTAATTTATCCTTTAAAAAAGGGTGATTTTTCTATTAATTTTAGACTTATTAAGCGTAGTACAAATGATGACAAAGTCTCTTATTTCTTTTCCGGAGATAGAGATGATTTTAAAAAATTAGAAACATTAGATATAAATATCCCTTTAAAACCTTTAACTATTCATACCAAAGCATTACCAAAAGGGACACAAGTAGTCGGTAACTATACACTCAGTTATGAGATACCCAAGCATACAGTAGACAGTTACGAGTCTATTCCTATAAAGATACTGCTTAAAGGAGAGGGCTACCCACCTCTTATTGACAATCTATTTTTATTAAAAGATAAGAATATTACACTCTTCCAACAAAAACCCCTAGTAGAAAAATATATTGTAAAAAATTCGATCACTTATAAGGTCACCTACACCTTTGCACTCTCTTCAGATAAAAGTTTTGATATACCCAAAACTACCCTCAGAGCTTTTAACCCAAACATGCAAAGACCCTACATACTAAACATCCCTGCACAGCACTTTGATATACAGAGTGTCAACAGTCAAACACTGGTTGACAAAGTAGACTCCCCTAAAGCTCTAGATACAGATTTTTCATGGATACAAACACTCTTCAGCTATTTACTTGTCTTTTTTTCTGGATATCTTACAGCCTCTATAGTAAAGTCAAGAAAAAAAAGCACAGCAAAAAATAAAAACCCTCTCATCTCCAAGATACAAAACACCAAAGATACCAAAGCGCTTCTGCAACTTCTCATGGCACAAGATTCCCATCGTTTTGTGTCTTGCATTAGTGATTTAGAAAAAGCTTTGTATCAAGATGGTAAAATCAAACTAAGTAAAGTGAAAGAAGAGGCGATAGATTTAGTATGAATAGTAAAATAGAAACACTCAAAAAAGAACTAAGTAAAGCAGTCATCGGTCAAGACAATATGATAGAGGGTCTACTTATAGGGCTACTCTGTGATGGACATATCTTGGTAGAGGGTGTACCTGGTCTTGCAAAAACCACCACTATCAATGCACTTAGCCGTGCCATAGGACTCGATGCAAAACGTATACAGTTTACACCCGATTTACTCCCTTCTGACATCATAGGCGCACAGATTTACAACCCTAAAGACCATAGTTTTAGCGTGAAAAAAGGCCCTCTTTTTACACATTTACTCCTTGCAGATGAGATTAACCGTGCCCCTGCTAAAGTACAGTCTGCCCTTCTTGAAGTAATGCAAGAGAGACAAGTGACCATAGGCGATGAGACTTTCAAACTAGAGAGCCCCTTTCTCGTCATGGCAACCCAAAACCCCATAGAACAAGAGGGAGTCTACGCTTTACCTGAAGCTCAATTAGATAGATTTATGATGAAAGTAGTTGTTCTTCACAACTCTGAAGAGGAAGAACTTACTATCATGCGTAAGGCTGCTAGCAAAAGCTTTGGTGAAATAGAAGCTGTGTTAAGTATAGAAGATTTACATACTTTACAAAAAGAACTAGAAAATATTCATATAGACGGAGAGTTAGAACGTTATATGGTACAGCTCATTACTGCTACTAGAGAACCAAAACGCTTTGGATTAGAAAGCATTGCAGAGTCTATTATGTTTGGGGCGAGCCCTAGAGCCTCTATAGACCTCTACAAAGCCAGCCGTGCACAAGCGTTTCTCAAAGGAAAAGAGTTTGTGAGCCCTTCGGACATTGCAGATGTCATTCATAAAGTGTTGCGTCACCGTATTGTACTAAGTTATGAAGCCAGAGCTAAAGGTATGGGTGCTGATGAGATTATCTCTACCATTGTTGAGACGTTACCCATCCCTTAATGAATACCGCACTCAAAGCCCTACAACTCAAAGCCAGACACCAAGTCTATACCCTACTTTCTGGACATAACCTCTCTAACTTACATGGTGAAGGCTATGATTTTTCAGAGCTTCGTGAGTACCAAATGGGTGATGACATACGTAAAATAAACTGGATGATTACAGCAAAGCTCGGAAAACCCTATATAAAAGAGCTTCATGCCAACCGTGAACTCTCAGTTGTTGTAGCCACTTTAATGGATGCAAGCCTTTATTTTGGCTCAGGAAATGCTAAACAAGCGAAGCTTACTGAAGTTGCAACGCTCTTAGGCTATGCAACACAACAACAAAGTGACCTTTTTACAGGAGTTTGTTACACACAAACACAGACCTACATGACGCCACCCACCAAACAGCTCTACCATATAGAAGAATTTTCACAGACTCTCTTTGAAACGTCACTACTAGGGACAACCCTACACACAAACCGTGCCATACAAGACCTCTTTCAACGCATTCATAAATCCTCACTGGTTTTTGTACTAGGAGACTTTTTAGAAGAGATTGATTTGTCTCTACTTGCACAAAAGCATGAAGTCATCGCCATACTCATACGAGACAAAGAAGAAGCATCTCCTAAAGCTTTAGGAGAAGTCACCCTATCAAACCCTAAAGACAACAGTAAAATGGAAACCTATTTTGGGAAACGAAATGTCAAGAAATATCTTGCCAAACTAAAAGAGCATGATGAAAAACTCATCGAACACTTTTCGCAACATGACATACGGTATGTGAAGATATATACGGGTGATGAAGTGGTGGGAAAATTGCTTTCGTTGTTTGTTTAAACAAATAATAAAAATGCAAACACCACAAACAAGATAAAGTGCAAGAATCCTTCAAGCACATTGGTCTCACCATCACTAAAGTTGACGATACTTAGTAGCAGTGTAAGCCCTAACATCATACCTTGTGTAGGCGTAATAGAAAGATTCAGTTCCATACCATAGTATTTGGCTACTAAAATTACTGCTGGTATAGTTAACAAGATAGTTGCAAGAGATGCGCCTAGAGCGATGTTAATCACTGTTTGCATACGATTATCTACTGCAGCACGTACTGCAGTAATAAGTTCAGGGGCTGCTGAAATCACAGCTACTCCCACTGCACCAATGGCAAGTGGCATTTTAAAAGTCTCTAATGTATTTCCCATAAAGACAGAGAGTATCTCTGCTAATACCCCGATAAGTACAATAGACGCCACCAAAATAAAAGCATGATACCATGCATTGATCTCTCCATGCTCAGCACAATGTCCATGATCTTCACAGAGTTCTTCTTTACTCTCATGCTCGAAAAAATACTTGTGTGAGGTAAGCTGAATACGCGTAAATACTACATAAAGTAAAATAAACATCACAACATTAAACATATTAAACATATTATGGTGTGATACATCTATAAAATGTGGAAGTACCATTGCTATACCAATAGCAACAAGGAGCATTGAGAGGTAGGAGTTAGACGAGTCTACATTGTAAGGCTGTTCACCATACTTAATCCCACCAATGATTGCTGCAATTCCAAGTAAACCATTGATATCGAGCATAATTGCCGAGTATATAGTATCTCTGGCTAAGGTGGGACTCTCAGCATGTAGCATCATAATCACGATAATGACTATTTCTACAATGACTGCAGAGATAGTTAGTATCAGCGTTCCATAAGGCTCACCAAACTTCTCTGCAAGCATCTCTGCATGGTGTGCTACAGACATTGATGAGTAAATGATAATGAAAAACAAAATACCAAAGCCTATAAGGTTCCCCACCGTACTCTGTACCAGAGTATGTTCAAAATGGCTAATGCCAAAATAGGTAATAATGGCTAAAAAGAGACTATACTCTTTTGAAAAATCTTTAAGTACTTGCATCTTAGTTTAAAATATCCTCATAAGTTTGGTTGGCATCAAGTTTGAGTTTTCCCTCTATTTTTGTTAAACGCGTATCACCATTTTTATAGGCTTTTTTGAAGCGTTTAGTAGCTTTTTCTATCTGTTTTTCTTTACGAATATTTTCTCGTTTTAGGAACTTTTTCACACCAATCCATACAAGCTCATCTTCACTTTCTACATCAATTGTATTTTCAGATTTTTTATATTCTAATTGCTGTGCATACATCGTACGCATTTCAAAAAATGCATCTTTAAGCAAGTCTATTTCTCCACGTAGTGTAGTAGTAATCTGTTTATTTGATTTCTTGAGGTCTTTCACCGTGCCTTTAAGCACTTTAATAGTCTCATCTTTAGCTTCTAGTAATGACTTATAATTTTTTGTGTCTATCACTTTAGTTGTTGACACTTTACTTTTCGTTGCAGTTTCTTTCTTTGGTGAGGGAGTCTCTTTTTCTTGCTTATTGTCAACTACTATATAGAGTTTACCCTCTACATTTTTAGATGTCAATATTCCTCTTTTTATCTTCGCATAGACTGCCTGTCTAGAGATACCAAGTTCTTTGGCATACTCTGCAGGTTTCATTAATTTTTCCATATTTTCCCTATCTCTCTAATATCTTTTACAAAATTTATAGAGTTTAACATAAATTTAATGAAAGGTTGACAGTCTACTTTTGCGTTCCATCCAAAATAGGCACAAAAAGACACTGTTCAATAGTCTCTTTTGTAATCTGTCCATTCTTTTTATAGTAACGTGTAATAATATGGTAATTCTCTACTTCTTCTACAGGAGCTATCAATATACCTCCCTCTGCAAGCTGTTCAAACAGTACTTCGGGTATTTCCTTGGCTGTAGCAGAAAAGAGTATACGCTCAAAAGGGGCATACTGTTTCCAACCTCTTTGTCCATCATCAAAACGAGTGATAATATTATGCATTTCATGTTCTGAAAAACGATTTTTTGCTTCTTTTAATAACTCTGATATACGCTCAATAGTAAATACACGGCGACATATTTTAGAAAGTATTGCTGCTTGGTAGCCTGAACCACAGCCTACCTCTAATACAGAATCTACTCCATCCAGTTCAAGGTGTTGTGTCATTTTGGCTACCGTTAAAGGTGATGATATCCATTGACTTGCTGCTAAGGGTAAAGCTTCTAAACTATAAGAAAGGTGCTTAAATTCTTTTGGAACAAAAACTTCTCTATCTACTGATAAAAAAGCATCTTTTACATGCTTATCTAATGGAAAATGTTTCTCTATTTCTTTGACAAGATTCTCTCTATTTCTTGTTTTTATCATATACTACTTGTCCCTTGCTCACATTTATAGCGAGATTCTATCTAAAGTGTTATTAATCCATTGAGATATAACGGCGTATTTTCTTAATCTCCCTAAAGTCAATCACACCTTCTATCACTTTTTTTGTGTCATCTCTTACAATCTCACCATTAGGTGAGATAATAGCAGAAGAACTTGCCATATCTCTATCTGAAGCATTAGCAAGCACTACATAACACTGATTCATCACTGCTAATGCTGACGAGAGTATCTCTAAATGCTTTTTTCTTGCTATTCCCCATCTAGAAGGTATAAGTACAATATCTGCTTCCTCAATTTGTTCCCATAACTCTTTAAATCGTAACTCAAAACAAATTAACAGTGCATACTTTACACCTTCTATCTCAAAAGGTTGAATTTTTTTCTTTTTTCCTGCACGAAAATAGAGATCTTCATCCCCAAGCTTAAAGAGCTTTACTTTATTTTGCTTATGTATAATCTTATGTTTATGAATGACTACCGCTTGGTTAACAAATTCATCACCATCTTTAAGAATAAGTGTCAATACAACTATCTGTTCATCAACTTCTTTTTTAAGCTGTTTGAGTGCATTAGCAGAAAATTTTGCTGCTGTAGCCATGTGCTCATAATCAAAAGAAGTTAAAAAGACCTCTGGAGCAACAACTATATGTTTATTTTGATACATATCTAAATATTTAAATAAAATATCAAGATTTTCTTGATAACGTTTATGTGTAGGAAGTTGCAATGCTACAACTTCTAAGGTTTTTGGTTTTCTTAACATAGAAATACCTAAAAATCATCTAAATCTAAACTACCTTTAGAGTAATTTGTCACATTACCTTCAAAGAAGTTTGTTTTTTGATCATTGAACTGTGAGAAATTATCAACCCACTTGATAGGATGTTCTACATTATAAAGCTTTTCCATCCCTACTGCGTGGAGTCTTTTATCTGCAAGGTGTTGAATATATTGTGTGATGATATCATCAGTAAGCCCTAGTATTTGACCTTGAGTAATATAAGCTCCCCATTCAGACTCAAGCTTAACTGCATCTCTAAACATTTGATAGACTTCCTCTTCTAGTTCTTTGGTAAAGAGTTCAGGACGTTCTTTTTTAGTCGAGTTAATCATATTTTGAAAAAGTAAGAGATGTGTTACCTCATCTCTTTGGATAAAACGTATCATCTGCGCTGTACCTAGCATCTTATCAGAACGAGCAAGCGTATAGAGATAAGCAAATCCAGAGTAAAAGTAAATTCCCTCTAAGATTTGATTTGCAAACATTGCTTTAACGATATTAGTATCTGTAGGATTAGAAGAGAGTTCTTCATACACTTTAGCAATGGCATCGTTTTTTGTTTTGAGCTTCATATCTCTTCTCCAAAGCTCATAAATCTCTGCAGAGTTTGTCGAAATACTGTCTACCATTACTGCATAACTTTGAGAATGTAATGCTTCTTCAAATGCCTGACGTACCAAAATCAAATTTACCTCAGGCGAAGTAATAAAAGGATTGAGGTTATCGATGATATTATTGGTTTGCAAAGAATCCATAAAAATAAGTTGTGCAAGCACCTTATCATACGCTTGTTTTTCTGCATCTGTAAGGTTTTTATAGTCATTCACATCACGTGTCATATCAACTTCTTTAGGAAACCATGTATTATTTAGCATCATCTCCCAAAGATTATATGCCCATTGATACTTAATGTCATTAAGTTCAAAAATCCCTGTAGGGTTCCCTCCAAATATCTTACGTTCGTTTGTTGTCTCTTCTGATTCTGGGTTGTATATCTTTTTACGTTCCATTTATCTACCTTCTACATTATTTCATCTCGTATTTGAAAACATTATACACATTTTGGCTGATTTTTTGGCTAAAATAACCCATGAAAAACTTAGAAAAAGAAGAAGTAGCACAACTACTTCAAGTGATACAAATTGTAGCTATCATCGACAATATCTTTAAACATTATGATGTCATTAGCGCAAAGCGTATGCATAGGTGGGGAGATTAAGAAAACAGGTAACTTTTACATAATATATAATTTAAAAGGAGAGTATCTAGGAAAGGGAAGTACCTAGACACAAATTGTAAAAGTTACCTAGAAAGCCACAGAGGCAAAAAGGGAGGGAGGGGAAGCCTTCCGTAGCTTTCATGTTGGTAGTATAGTACATGATTGTGTACTAACTGTGAACCCTATCTTAAAACTATCTTTATAGATAAGAACAACAATAATCTGTAATACTCTTTACGTTAACTTGGAACTTACTATTGGCAGGTACGTCAAATGATTCCCCACCTTTTATACTTATCCACTCACTAGCCTCAGGAAGCTTTACATCTAATTCTCCTGAAGTAATCTCCATTAGTTCTGCTGCAGCTGTACCAAACTCATACTCACCTGGAAGCATAAACCCTAAAGTTTTTTTACTTCCGTCTGCGAAGTTTACCGTTCTACTGGTCACTGCACCATCAAAATAGCTGTTTCCTTCTAACTCTACACTTACGTTGTCAAATTGTTTCATCATCATTCCTCAAAATATTTCGAAGCATTATAGCTAAAGAAGATTACACAGATATTCAACACAAAAACACTATAATAAAACATACGAGGTACCCTATGAAAAAACTTCTCTATATCACAGACCAAGATGAATACGTAGACCACTCTTTCATCGCGCCACTTTTTGAAGTCTACTTAAAAAAGTATATGCATGTAGATATCCTTTATTTTACAGATTTTAAGTCTGATTTTACCTGTAAAGAGTGTGACCATTTTGTTGTACCTTCACGCTACAAAAACAGACTGCTTAAAGAACTCAAACATAATGGTATAGACATCAGTAGCTATGACTTTGTCATGGTAAGAAACAATATCTCACTCATGGAACATGTTTTAAAATATAGAAAAAAGTATGACTATAAGGCACTGTATAGATTCTCTTTTCCTAAACGTAAAGTACAAATAAAATGTGAGGAAGCCAAAGGAAAAAACCAGTTTTTAAAACGATGTATCCACTACATACAAACCAAAAAAGAGACAAAGCTCATCAATAGTTGTGATGCTTTTTTACCTACTTCTGAACGTATGCACCAAAACTATCGTCCTGAGGTGACGATTCCTACCATTATTTGTGCGCCTGCCATCAATCCTGCTGCCTTACATAAACACCAACAACACGAAGGGGATGAGATACGTTTTGTCTATGTAGGGACACTGGACAAATTGCGTGAGTTTAACACCATTTTAGATGCCCTTGCCTCTTTAAACAACCCATCATGGAAACTCACTATCTCCACCAGAGATGTGGAGTTTGCCTACACCCTTTTAGAAAACTATCCTAGTATAAAGGAAAAAATCAAAGTCTATAATGCCAAAACCAAAGATGCCCTCTTGGAACTTATTGCCAAGTCAGATATTGGGATTGCACTACTTCCTGAACTTCCCATTTACACAACCTCAACCCCTGTTAAGGTCTTTGACTACTATGCCTCAGGCATACCTTGTATCATGACACAATCAGACCATACCTCTACTATCTTCACCGATGGATTGGATGCGTGGTTTTGTAACTTTAACCAAGAAGATATTAAAGCCAAGCTTAACACGCTTCTTGGGCTAAGCAAAGAAGAGATAGCTGTCATTGGAGCAAAGGGTCAAAAGAGACTACTCGATGTCAAAAATTATGAAACCATTGCTAAAACCATAGCCGAACAACTTGAAGCACTCTAAGGAAAGCACTTATGGCAACAAATCATTATGATGTTCTCATCGTAGGGGGAGGCATCTCAGGGACGGCACTTTTTTACGAACTCGCCAAGTATACCAATGTAAACTCTCTATGCTTACTAGAAAAATATGAAGCACTCGCCACACTCAACTCTAAAGGGACATCTAATTCTCAGACCATTCACATCGGTGATATTGAGACTAACTATACCCTAGAAAAAGCAAAAATTACAAAGCGTACCGCCAAGATGGTAGAGAAGTTCTGCTTACAGTACGGACTAGAAGATAAGATTATGTTTTCTCATCAAAAGATGGCACTTGGTGTGGGAGAAAAAGAGGTTCATTTTATAGAAAATCGTTACCATGAATTTAAGGAGCTCTTTCCTTACCTAGAACTTTGGGATGCAGAAAAACTCAAAATCCTTGAGCCTAAAATTGTCTACCAAGACAAAGCACAAACCAAAGTGCGTCCTGAGCCCATTATTGCTATGGGTACAAATACACAGTACACTACTGTAGACTATGGAGCAATGTCAGAAGCCTTGGCACATGAAGCACAAAAAGTCTCAGATATCCCTACCAATATCTTTTACAACACACAAGTCATAGATATCTTTGAAAAAAAAGACAAAACTTTTGAGGTACGTACCAAAAGTGGTACTGTTTACACTGCAAACTTTGTTGTGGTTAACGCAGGTGCACACTCACTCTTTTTGGCACATCACATGGGCTATGGCAAACATATGGGCTGTCTACCCATGGCAGGGAGTTTTTATATGACACAAGGCCACTTCCTCAATGGTAAAGTCTACATGGTACAAAATAACAAACTCCCCTTTGCCGCGCTTCATGGTGATCCAGACATCTTAGCTGATGACAAGACCCGTTTTGGACCCACTGCACTCATGCTACCCAAGCTAGAGCGTTTTAAGCCTGGAACCTATATGGACTTTTTTAAGACCTTAAACTTCGATTTTCACATTGTTAAGATATTTTGGGATTTACTAAAAGACTCTGACATACGTAACTATGTCTTTAAAAACTTCCTCTTTGAAGTACCCTACATCAACAAAAAACTCTTTGTACAAGATGCCAAAAAAATTGTGCCTTCTTTAAGTGTTGATGACATAGAGTATGCCCAAGGCTTTGGTGGCGTGCGTCCACAAGTACTGGACAAAAAGAAAGAGAAACTGATGTTAGGAGAGGCCTCCATCAATCCTGGTAACGGTATCATATTTAACATGACCCCTAGTCCGGGTGCAACGTCATGTTTAGGGAATGCTGAGAGAGATATGCATGAGATTGTGAAACATTTGGGGTTAGAATATGATGAGGTTTCTTTTTTAAATGATTTGACGGAGTAACTTTAATTTTATTAAATGGATTTCCTTTTTGTCTAACTGTGGCATAGGTTCTCTCTTCATTTTTTTAGAAAAAACGAAGCAAAAAAGCGTTGTGGCTCTCGAATCGCTCCGCTTTCAAGGTCGTTCGCCACAACAAAGTAAAATATTATATAGCTAGGCTATCGCCAACTACCTTACTTACCCATTATATAAACTCAAATGAGCTACTAATCTTTTTTTTATCAACTAAAATCGCTTACGCTTTTTTCTTTTTTGGTTACTTATTTCTTTTTTTGTCGTAGTACAAAAAAGAAAAAAGTAACAGAGAAAACAACATCACAATTTGAACGTATAGGAAGTTCATAAAGTACCTTTTAATGAATACACACCAATTCTACACAACATAGATACACTATCTATCAATACAGATATTTCCAAAAGGAGAAATCATGACAAAAAATACATTTACACTTACCAACAACCAAACAGGGAATAGCTATGAATATGATATTTTAGAAGGAACCAGAGGTCCTGCTGTCGTAGATATACAGAGTTTTTTTACTGACACTGGGATGTTTACCTATGACCCAGGGTTTAAATCTACTGCGGCATGTGAATCTACCATTACATTTATCAATGGTAAAAAAGGTGAGCTTCGTTACCGAGGCGTAGCCATCGAAGAATTGGCAAACCATCACAGCTTCCTAGAAACCTGTTATCTGCTACTCAACAGTCGCCTTCCCAGTAAAGATAAGCTCAAAGCCTTTGACCTTGAAATACGCCACCGTGCATTCTTGCATAGAGGACTACAAAAACTCTTTGATGCCTTCCCTGACAATGCCCATCCTATGGCTACACTCTCAGCAGCTGTGACTGCCCTAGCTTCATTTTATGATGAACACTTGGACCTTGAGAATGAAAAGGAGTACCTAGAGATGGCACACCGTATCATCTCTAAAATCCCCACCATTGCTGCTTTTTCTTACCGTCACTCTTTAGGAATCCCCTTCATAGAACCAGACATCGACCTAAGCTTTACTAAAAACTTCCTCACGATGATGCGTGCCTACCCTGGAGGCAAGATGCACCTCTGTTGTGATGGTCACGAAGAGATAAAAGATGTTGAGGTGCGTGCTCTAGATACTATCTTTACCCTACATGCAGACCATGAACAAAATGCCTCAACTACCGTGGTACGTGGTGTTGCCTCTACAGGTGCCCACCCTTATGTAGCCATCTCTTCAGGTATCGCAGCACTCTGGGGACGTGCACATGGCGGTGCGAACGAGTCAGTCATCGCACAGCTTGAATACATAGGTTCAGTAGACAAAGTAGAAGCCTTCATAGAAAAAGCCAAAGACCCCAACGATGACTTTAGACTCATGGGCTTTGGACATCGCGTCTACAAAAACTTCGACCCCCGAGCTAAAATACTCAAAACACTACAAGATGAGTTACGAGAAGAACTGGGTCTAGATACTGAACTTATGGCAATCGCCAGAAAGATAGAAGAGATAGCTTTGAGTGATGAGTATTTTGTTTCACGTAACCTCTACCCAAATATAGATTTTTATACAGGTATCATCTTGACCGCCTTACAAATACCTAAATCGATGTTTACGCCAATTTTTGTTATAGGACGAACAGTCGGATGGATAACCCAATGGATAGAGTTTAAAAAAGATGAAACATCTAAGATTGCAAGACCGAGACAACTTTATACAGGAAAATAAATTTCCGTAGGTCGGGTTGCCTCATCCCGACGTAAATTCAAATTATAAATATATTTAGATTTTCATTATTCAATTTGTATGATGTGGGTTTAGATTTTTATCACATTCAAATAGTTGTCGGGATGAGGGCAACCCGACCTACAAAAACCCCATTTTCACAAGCCAAAATAAGCGTTTTTATTTTATTTTCCATATTCGAGGTTGAAAAAGGGTTTAAAGTGGGTTATTTTGTTTGTTAG
>Ga0256827_10000912_pt1 | contig 18615 bp, 12 predicted proteins | sample CV84metaG_FD_185977 | JGI IMG/M metagenome (GOLD analysis project Ga0256827, IMG submission 185977) | Hydrothermal vent microbial communities from East Pacific Rise, Pacific Ocean - CV84 | ecosystem: Environmental > Aquatic > Marine > Hydrothermal vents | place: Pacific Ocean: East Pacific Rise... | reverse complement strand
TTCAATTGACGATATTAAGATTGTTGAGCCATTAGATAATGATGTTGCTATGTTAGATTATTTTGCAGGTTTTAATGGTATTTATACTATTTCTGCAGGTTCTGCATACTTAGATTATAATGCTAACTATTCAGAGGTTCCTTCTGATATACAGAACTTCATGCAATTAGGAGCTCTTTTACACCAGAATGGTGCAAATGGAGAGAATACACGAGTAGATTTTTCAATCGATAGTGTGAATATTCCAGTTTGGTCAGAAACATCTACAACTACAATTCCTAATTTTGGTTCTGTAACACCTGAAGATACTGTTTTATATACAGACACAACTAATGGTTTCGAAAATGCTTATTATTTCTACAATAATACCTTAGACGAGAATTGGTTTATTACAAATGGTTTTGAGGCAGATGGTATTCCTTATAGATTCCATTACAATGCATTATCTGATAATGTAGATGATGTTGATGATAATAATTCTGCAGTATATAATTATTCACAAACATTTGGACGTATGTCTTACCACTGGCAAACTTCAGATGCTCCAGAGGCAGATGATGCAATAGGACCTTTTTCTTATTCTGGTATTAATGGAACAGATGGTGATATCGTAGGTAATACTTTTGAATTGTATCAAGAAGATGGTGATGAGTTTAAAATTTGGGGTTTAAGAGTATATATCCCTAATAGTACAAGAGTAACTTTTGACGTAGATGGTAATGGTGTTACTTTAGTTCCTGTTATTTATAAGTGGGATCCTTCAGCAGCAGCTGGAGAAGGTGATTATATTGAAGTAGAAGATGTTACAGCTCTTCCTTATCAGTTACATACTTCTGATACTGCTAAGTTTGTGTACATGAGCTTCCTTGAAGATGAGGTTAATGATTATACTTTTGAATCTGGAGATTATTTAGTAGGATTTTCAGTTACTTATAACTCATTAAAATTTGAACTTGGTGTAGATAAATCTTATCGTCAAGGTGATACTCACTTCAAAATGAAATTAGCAGAGGCTGATAATGTATTCTATTATTGGAGTCCTGGAGGATCAGTAATGCTTGATATATATACTCAGCAAGAACAAATGACTTATGATATAACAGGTATTAACGAAGTGTCTAATAGCAAGTCTGTTGACAATGTTGCTGTTTATCCTAATCCAACTACAGGTTTAGTAAAAGTTAAGAATGCTGAGAATGCAACAATTAAAGTTTATTCTATCGCAGGAAACTTAGTTAAAACAGTTGAGAGTACTTCTGTAATTACTACTTTAGATTTAACAGGAATGGCTAAAGGAACATATTTAGTTAAAGTTGTTAAAGAGAACGAAGTTGTTACTAAGAAAATTAACTTAATTAAGTAATATATACTTAATCTAAAATATAAAGCCTGTCTCGAAAAGAGACAGGCTTTTTTATTTGATCCTATTTGGAGTATTTAATATCTAATGTATTCTAAATACTGTGTTTTGCAATGTTTGTGGAAAGATGACGTTTTTTTGTCATTGCGATGAAGAATGAATCTGTTGATAATGTATTTATAGATTCTGTTGTTTTGCTCAGAATAATAATATTTGTGAGGCAACTTTTTTAAGGAGAATTGTAAAATTCCATATCCTTTATTAAGTTTTGTATGGAATGAATCAAATAAAGATTTTTAAGACCGTATTTTATAAATATTAAATTGAACTCAGGTTATTACGAAATTATACTTATTCTCTAATAATTTCTTTAGCTTCTTTGTGTATCTTTCGTATTACAGAGTCGGGAATTCCAATATCTTTAAGTTTTTCTTGTTGATTTATGACTTCTCTACAAAGAACTATGTTGTTTTCCAGTAGGGTTTGTTTAATTTTCTTGGTGGCAGAACTAAGAGCCGTTACTAGATGAAAATTTGTGTTTTCTATCCAATCTTGCAGATTGTTGTCGTAGGGATAATCCCAAGAAATTAAAGATAGTTTAGAACAGTTTGCAAAAGCAATTGCATCGTCGGTAAAGCGTGTGTTAGTTGCCACATACCCTTTAAACTTTTTGTTAGGATATAGGCCTTCTTTTTCTATTTGTTGTTTTATGTCGTTGAATCTAGATTTAATGTATAAAGCAACTTTAACATCGCTTTTTCTACCAGCTTGTCGGTGAAATTTACATTCGACCATGATAATTTCTTTGTCGTTTTCGGCAATAACATCAACTTCATGAGTAATACATTTCCCTTGAACAATTTGTCCAACAGATACTTTGTAACCATTGTTTTCGAATAATCGCCCCATGAATTTCTCGAAAGGATAACCCGAAGGACCAAGATCGAAAACAGCTTTTTTTAAACGATATCTACCTGCAGCATTTTTTGATCTTCTTTTAAGAATATTATATGCTATTTGATAAATACGTTTAGTGCTAATACCTTCGTAAAGTTGAAAAAAAACTTCTTCTTCTATTTCTGTTAGCTCTTTTTTCTGAGCTCCAGCTCTAATAAGGGCTTTGCGTAAGATTTGAAGATTAAAAGGAACAATTTCTCCAGAGTTCTTTTTTACGTTTATTATTTGTATTAGATTATTCATATTGTTTCTCAGAATTTAGAACATTAAAGATAAAAAAAGCTACCTCAAATAAATGAAGTAGCTTTAATAGTTTTATGAGACTTATTAACCTATGTCTAGTATAAGTCTTATTCAATAATAATTTGTTTTCGTACTAAGTCAGATGCTTGTATCTCAAGAATGTAAATTCCAGGCTTGAAATTCTGAGTGTTAAGTTTTATATTATTCTGATTTATTTTAACGTAAGAGCTAATTGTTTTACCAGAAATATCAATAATCTTAATGCTTTGTATAGGCTCAGAATTAGTTATATTTAATATTCCATTAGAAGGATTTGGGTAAATTGATAAATTAGAGTTTATTTGTTCAACTACAGTATGATTAACAATTCCTTCATCTTCGATATTGGAAGACGATTGATAATAAGGCCCTCCGGTAACATGAGAAACACCATTCCATGCATCACATCCCCCATTTGGGTGAACAACTTGTATAGCGTAAGAAATGGTAGTGTCGTTGTATTGAATATCGGTAAAGGACATTTCAGTATTGATAACATCATCTAATGATATCCAACCTTGATCTGTCGTTTTCTTATATAATTTAAAGATAGGATTAGCAAAACCGATATAATCGTCCCAAATAAGTTCAGCAGTATGATTAGCTTCATCTAATACAATTTCAAGATGTATGGTTTTGTGCATATAACTTAATTCAGATTCGTTACCACAAGCGTCGACGGCTGAAATCTTATAAGCATAAGATTTAACAAAAGGTAAGGAACTAATGTCTTCAAAAACACTAATTGTACTAGCGTCAACAGCTCCTATATAACTGAAATTATTATCACAATTATCTCTGTATATGTTGTAATGGTCGATACCTTCTGTTTGAATATTTTCCCAAACAACTAAATTGTGATCGGTTACACTGTCTACTGTTACCATGCAAATAGGCTGAGCCATAGGGCGAGTGCCTTGTACATGTTCAGAGAATGCTGTATGACAAGCGTTAGGGTAAGTTTGGTCTGTAACTAATAATTCGTATTGACCTTCAACAACATTAGTCAAATTTTGACTAGTTGATCCGTTCGACCATAAGTAGTTTAAAGATCCTGTGCCTCCGGAAGCTGTAATATTAATATATCCATTAGCTTGACTACAATCTTCTATTCCACTGCCATTCCAAGTAACAGTTGGCCCACCATTATCGCCTATTGCGATGGTTTTAGTAATATGCTGTCCCGAAACATCTGTAATTAAACAATGGTATATTCCTGCAGTTAAGTTACTTGCTGTAGGACCCGTTTGGTTGTTTGGGTCATCCCAAGCATAACCATATGGAGAAATTCCTCCCCAAGTATTAACGGTTGCACTACCATTAACTCCAGAACACATAGTCGTATTATTACCAACAATAGATGCTTCTAATGGAGAAATACTCCCAACACCTACGCAGATAGTATTTAAACAGCCATCGGCATCTGTAATAGTTGCAGAATAGCTGCCAGAATATAAGTTTGGGTTTAAGTTTCCGGCCATTGCGTTATCCCAAACTACAATATGTGGGGCTGTTCCTCCAGAAATGGCTAAACTAATTTGCCCATCATTAGCAGAAGGAGATGATGCATCGATAACTGTAGGCGTAAATGTTGCACTTGTATTATCTTCAATATAGAATTCTTTAACGATAGAACATCCTACATCTAAATTATGTATTTCTACAGTATATAAACCTGCTCTTAAGTTATAAATATGATCACCAGTTTCTCCAGTTACCCATGTTATTTCGTAATTACCTTCTAAGCCATCGATAAAAGCTTCACCGTCATCATTTCCACAGTTAGAGTTTATGGTTGTAATATTGTAATCAGGTTCTGCAGCAATATTTATCATTCCTCCCGAAATTGCTGAACAGCTACTTGCATCGGTAACTGTAACAGTAAATTCTTCATATCCCATTAGGGGATCAATGTTATAGTTTAGTATTTCTTGAGTGGTAGAATCATTGGACCATAAGTAAGTAAAAGGGGCAATACCTCCTTGAATAACATTAACTGAAATAGAGGCATCGTTTGCTCCGTAACAGCTTTCGTTAGATGGCATTATTTCTAATTCAATTTCAGTAGGTTGATTAACTGTGAAAGTTCGAATAGTATTAATACTATTAAGGCTTTTTGCATTATCGGTAACAGTAACTGTATAATCTCCAGCAATTAAGTTGCTAATATCTTCTGAATCAGCTCCATTGGACCAATCGTATAGATAAGACCCACTTCCGCCAGTAACTGTAATATCTATGCTCCCATTATTTCCCCCAAAGCATGTTACATCTATAACATTTCCATTAACTGTTTGCGAATATGACCAAACAACACTTAGTGTAGTTAGTAATAATAAAAATAGCTTTTTCATGATGTGTAAACTTTTATGTCTATTTATAGAAAATACAAAGTTGATTTCATAATTATCTAGTCGTAAAATTAAGAATAAAAACTAAAATTAACAATTAAACACTTGCTTTTAACCCGTTAGTTAAAGTTTATAGTATATTTTCGTCAGCAAAGCTAAAGTAGTGATTGTCAGAAACTATAATATGGTCTAGGATAGAAATATCGAAATGTGTGCAAGCTTCTTTAAGTTTTAGGGTTAATCTAGTGTCTTCGCTACTAGGGTTTCTGTTTCCCGATGGGTGATTATGAGAAAGGATGATTGAAGATGCTAGATTCTCGATGGCTTTTTTTAGAATTAGTCGAACATCTACAACTGTTCCCGATAATCCACCTTGACTCAGTTTTATTTTTTCAATTATTTTATTAGATCGATTTAAATAAATTACCCAAAATTCTTCGTAAGGAAGATCTCTGAAGATGGGATTCATTATTAAGAAAATATCTTTGCTCGAGCTAATCTTTTTTTGATTTGTTGTTTCAAGGGCATCTCTACGTTTTCCTATTTCTAAAGCTGCTAAAATACTAATAGCTTTAGCTTCTCCGATACCCTTAGTTTGCATAAGTTCGTTTACGGAATTTTTAGCAAGTAGATTTAAATTATTTTCGGCTTTAGAAAGTATATGTTTACATAATTCAACAGCTGACATTTCTCGGTTTCCAGAGCCGATAAGAATAGCTAAGAGTTCAGCATCTGATAAACTTTGGATTCCTTTAAGTAATAATTTTTCTCTTGGTCTGTCGTCTTCTGACCATTCTTTAATGCTAAGATTTTTCATAATTAAGAGGTTCTTTATAATGGGTTTTAGAAATCTCTCACATCAAGTAATACTTCGTTGTGTTTATGGGAGGAGTCAATAATTTCGATTATTTTTTTTGCAATGTCCGATGGGGTGCTAAGTTGATTCTTATTTTTTAATTCTTTAAAATATTCTAATTGTTCAAAATTACTGCTGTTTACAGAGCGAATTTCTTTTTGCATGTCAGTGTCTATAATTCCGGGGGCAACAGAAAAAACTTTAAATGGGTATTCCTGATTTTGTTGTTCGTCGTTAAGAACTATGCTAAACATATCTAAGGCAGATTTTGATGCGCAGTAATCGGCCCAAGAACGAATTGTATGACGTCCTGCTCCAGAGCTAATATTCAGAATTGTTTTTTTACAGTTTATAGTTTGAAATTGTTTGATAAATTGATTCATTAATAAGCTAGGCGAAATGGTATTAATGGTAAAGGTATTTTCGATGCTTAAAGAAGTTTTTTTTCCAATAGGTTTAATATCTCCAATAATTCCAGCATTATTAATTAAGGTAATACTGTTTGCTTTAGAAATCTCGGGAAACGAAAAAGATTTGAGGATTTGTATATTAGACAAATCTATTTTCTCGAATATAAAATTCGGATGAGCGAGGGAATTTTCTCTAGATAAACCCCATATTTTGTTTTGAGAATTCTCTAATAATTTTTTTGCTATAGATTTCCCAAGTCCTTTTCCTGTCCCAGTAATGAAAAAGTAATTCATCTAATAATTATTTAAATATTAAATGTTTTACAGAGTGTGATCCATTAGCAATTTGCTCAAGAGATTGTATGCCAATTTTTAAGTGTTTTTCGACAAACATATTGGTTACTTTTTGGTCACTTTTAGATGTTTTTATACCATCTGCAATCATGGGCTGATCTGAAACAAGGAGTAAAGCTCCTGTAGGAATTTCGTTAGCAAATCCAACTAGAAAAATGGTTGCGGTTTCCATGTCTATGGCCATTGCTCGAGTTTTTCTGAGGTACTTTTTGAAACGTTCGTCGTATTCCCATACTCTTTTGTTAGTGGTTAAGACGGTTCCTGACCAATACGATAAGTTTTGAGAGGAAATAGCATCGGAAACAGATTTCTGTAACATAAAAGCAGGTAAAGCAGGTACTTCTGGAGGTAAATAATCGTTAGAAGTTCCTTCGCCACGGATAGCAGCAATAGGTAAAATAAGGTCTCCTAATTTATTTTTCTTTTTTAACCCTCCGCATTTTCCTAAAAATAATACAGCTTTTGGTGTTATTGCACTCAATAAATCCATAATAGTTGCAGCATTAGGACTTCCCATTCCGAAATTAATAATTGTAATGCCATTTGCTGATGCATTAGGCATGGGTTGGGCTTCTCCAACAATTTCTACATCGTTCCATTTTGCAAAGAGTTCAACATATTTCTGGAAATTAGTTAAGAGGATATATGAAGTGAAGTCTTTTAGATTACGACCTGTGTATCGAGGTAGCCAGTCGTTTACAATATCTTGTTTTTCCATGCTTAGATTTTTATCGAAATAAATATGTAGTATATAGTTGAAGAAAAACATCTTTCAACGAATTAACAAATATCTAAAAAAAAGAGATATTGAGCATAAGCTATTAAGAAAATCATTAAAATTTAATACCTTTGTAGTTAATATTAATTAAGTTGAGTAGATGGAAAAGAAGAGGATTTTGTTTATCTCGCAAGAGATAACGCCGTATTTGCCTGAAAATCAGATTTCTAAAATAGGAAGAGAGTTGCCGCAGGGTATACAAGAGAAAGGTAAGGAAATAAGAGTTTTTATGCCTAAATATGGTGTTATTAATGAAAGAAGGAACCAATTGCATGAAGTAATTCGTTTATCTGGAATGAACTTAATTATCAACGATACAGACCATCCGTTAATTATTAAAGTAGCATCGATACAAGCCGCTAAAATGCAAGTGTATTTTATCGATAATGAAGAGTATTTTCAGAGAAAATCGGTTCTTGTAGATGCTGATGGAAAAGAATTTGAGGATAATGATGAGAGAGCTGTTTTTTTTGCTAGAGGAGTTATAGAAACTATAAAAAAATTAAGATGGTCACCTGATATAATTCACTGTCAAGGTTGGTTGCCTAATTTAGTTCCAATGTATATTAAGAAGAGTTATCAGAACGATCCTTTATTTCAAGATACTAAAGTTGTATATTCTGTGTATAACAACGAGTTTAAAACGACTTTAAACCCAGAATATAAGAATAAGTTAATGTTCAAAGGAATAGAGGAGTCTGATGTAAATCATTTAACAGACCCAACTTTTGTTAATGTTTATAAACAAGCCTTGCAATATTCAGATGCAGCAATATATGGCTGTGATACAATAAACCCAGAGATTCAGAGTTTTGTAAAAGATGCAAAATTACCAACACTTGAATATCAATCAGGAGAAGCTTATGTAGATGCTTATTCTGAATTTTATGACACTATCTTAGAATCTTAAAAACGTGCAAAAAACAATATTATTATTTGTTGTAGTAGGCTTAATGTTTGCTTTTTCTTCTTGCGAAAAAAAGGATAAGTCTGCGGGCCTAGAAATACAACCCGATGAGAACCGCTTAAAGGTTGTTCATGTTAATTTAGATCAATTTGTAACGTATACATCAAGATCGGAAGCCGTAAAAACAAGCAAAAACAATACGAGTATTCTTCTAGGGTCTATATACGACGATAATTTTGGGAGAACATCTGCTTTTATGATGTCACAATATCGTTTAAGTTCCGATAATGTAAGTTTTGGAAATAATCCTCAAATTGTTTCAATTAATGCATTTTTAGATATATCTGGTATAGATGGTGATTCAACAGAAACTTTACAGTTTAAGATTTTTGAAACTACTTTCGATATTGACCCAGATAGCGCCTATGCGTCGAATATCGATTTGTCTACTTATGTAGGTGATTTAGTTGGAGCTGAAAGTTTTAAGGCCGATTCTTTTAATGTTATGCAAATTTCGTTGTTAAATAGTTTTGGTCAGAAAATTTTAGATGCCGATCAAGAGACCTTAAAAAATAATGATAATTTTCTTTCCGAGTTTAAGGGTTTATATTTTACAGTTGATACAAGTTCTACAACAAGTGGTGTAATATGGAGATATAATTTAAATTCAGCTTTATCGTATATATTATTAAAATATACAAATACTGATGCAGATGGTAATCCTACAGATACAAGTATCTTTAAATTACAATTTAATGAAAATTCTGGGCGATTCAATCAATATATTCAGAACACATCACCATTAGATCCTGTAATGGGGCAAGAAAATACACGAGCTTATGTGTCCGGATTGGGAGGGACTAAAGCACATGTGAGTTTATCTCCAATGTTATCGTGGAGAGATTCGACCAAACTAATGATATATAAAGCAGAATTGCTTATTCATGCTGAAGAATCAAGTGTGTTTTCGGTACCTAACAGTTTGTTGATGGAAGTTGATGATACTGATGATGAGGTGAAGTTTGTAGATGATTATCTTCCTGGTTCTGCTAATAATTTTGGTGGAAAATATGATTCTGAAACAAAAACATATAGTATGGTTATTACGCGTCATATTCAGAATTTAATTAATAACAACCAAAATGATAGTTTATTATGGATTTATCCATATGCTCAAATCACAAATCCATATAGGGTAATACTTTCTAATGGAGAGAATGATTTGAATTATACATTAAAAATTACATACTCAAAATTATACTAAATTATGTGTGGTATTGTTGGTTATATAGGAAAGAAGGATGCTTATCCAATTCTTATTAATGGATTAAAACGACTAGAATATCGAGGTTACGATTCTGCAGGAATTGCTTTAATAAATGGAGAAACTCGAACCTATAAATGTAAAGGGAAAGTTAGTGATTTAGAGGCTTATATTGGTAGTCAAGATAAATCAGGAAATATAGGAATGGGACATACGCGTTGGGCAACCCACGGAGAGCCTAACGATGTAAATGCACATCCACATATCTCTGAAAAAGGGCATTTTACAGTTATTCATAATGGAATTATAGAAAATTATGATTCGTTAAAGAATGATTTAATAAAAAATGGATATACCTTTAAAAGTGAAACGGATACAGAGGTTTTAGCAAATTTAATCGAATATATTTTCTTATCGAAAGAGACCGTAACTGCCGAAATGGCTGTTAGAGTTGCCTTGAGCAAAGTGATAGGAGCGTATGGGATTTTAGTTGCTGCTAAAGAAGAAACAAATATATTAATTGCTGCTAGGAAAGGTAGTCCTTTAGTAATAGGTATTGGTGAAGGAGAGTATTATTTTGCATCGGATGCAACCCCAATTGTTGAACATACAAAAAGTGTTATTTACTTAGACGATGGTCATATGGCTATTGTAGAGCGAGATAAATTAACGCTTAAAACCATTCAAAATGACTTATTGAAGCCAGAAGTTACAAAGATAGATATCGATATAGAGTCTATTGAAAAAGGTGGATACGATCACTTTATGCTTAAAGAAATATTTGAGCAGCCTACAGCAATAAAAGATACCTTTAGAGGTCGTGTCTCAATGCGGCATAAACGTATTTATTTAGGAGGGTTGCATAGTGTTCTTCCTAAGTTGAATAATGCAAAAAGGATTATCATAATTGGTTGTGGAACATCTTGGCACGCAGGTTTAGTTGGGGAGTATTTATTAGAAGAGTATGCAAGAATACCGGTAGAGGTAGAGTATGCTTCGGAGTTTAGATATCGAAATCCAATTATAACAGAAGATGATGTAATTATTGCAATTAGTCAGTCGGGAGAAACGGCAGATACATTGGCTGCAATTAAATTAGCAAAAGAAAAAGGTGCTACCGTAATAGGGGTGTGTAATGTTGTAGGGTCTAGTATTCCGAGAGAGACACATGCTGGTGTTTACACGCATGCTGGACCAGAAATTGGTGTAGCATCGACTAAAGCATTTACTGCTCAAGTTACTGTTCTAACAATGATGGCTTTAATGCTAGGTAGAGAAAGAGGAAATATTGAATCGGACTTGTATTTGGAAATGATTAAGGCAATGTCCTCTGTTCCCGATAAAATTTCAAAAATTCTTGAACAGAACGACGAGATAAAGAATATTTCAGTAAAATATAAAGATGCTACTAATTTTTTGTATTTAGGGCGTGGAGCTCTTTTCCCTGTTGCACTAGAAGGTGCTTTAAAGCTTAAAGAGATATCTTATATTCATGCAGAAGGTTATCCTGCTGCAGAAATGAAGCATGGGCCAATTGCGCTTATCGACGAAAAGATGCCGGTTGTTGTTATTGCAACTAAAGATAAATCTTACGAAAAAGTGGTGACCAATATTCAAGAAGTAAAGGCTCGTAAAGGTGTGGTTATTGCTGTAGTAACCGAAGGCGATCAGGTTATTAAAAATATGGCTGATCATATTATTGAAATCCCAGATAGTCACGATGCTATTGCACCATTATTAACGGTTATTCCTTTACAGCTTATGTCTTATTACATAGCTGTAGCAAGAGATTGTAATGTAGATCAACCTAGAAACTTAGCCAAATCGGTTACTGTAGAATAAATTGTTTAGTATTATTATCAAGAATAAAGTTTTTAATTAAATGAAAACCATAAAAGAATTATTAGGAAGTAAAGAGACCGGATTTAATGTTCATTTGATGGCTTGGGTAAAAACTAAGCGACAAAGTAAGAATGTTGCTTTCTTGGCGTTGAATGATGGTTCTATTATCCATAATTTACAAGCTGTTGTAGATGTAAATGAAACAACAGAGCCTTTGTTAAATAGAATTCATACAGGAGCTTCTGTTGAAATATCTGGAGAATTAATAGAGTCGCAAGGGAAAGGACAGGCTAACGAAATATTGGTGAAAGAAATTAAAGTTCTTGGAGAAGCTAATCCGGATGAGTATCCTTTACAACCTAAGAGACATTCTTTGGAGTTTCTAAGAGAACACTCTCATTTACGATTTAGAACCAATCTTTTTGGAGCTATAACTCGTGTGCGTCATTCTATGATTTTTGCAATTCATAGTTATTTTAATCAGAATGGATTTTTTAATGTTCATACACCTATAATTACGTCTTCCGATGCTGAAGGAGCTGGAGAAATGTTTCAGGTAACCACTTTAGATGTGAAGAATCCTCCGAAAACAGAAGAAGGAAATGTAGATTATTCTAAAGATTTTTTTGGGAAATCAGCAAACCTTACGGTTTCTGGTCAGTTAGAAGCAGAATTAGCAGCTATGGCTTTGTCGAAGGTATATACTTTTGGTCCTACTTTTAGAGCAGAAAACTCGAATACATCGCGACATTTAGCTGAGTTCTGGATGATTGAACCAGAAGTGGCTTTTGCAGATATTAACGATGATATGGATTTGGCAGAGGGCCTACTAAAGTATTGTGTACAGTATGCATTAGATAACTGCTCAGACGATTTAGATTTTCTAAGTCAACGTTTGTTTAACGAAGAAAAATCTTTGCCAGAGGCTCAACGATCGATGGAGTTAAGAGAAAAGTTAAAGATGGTTGTCGATAATGATTTTGAGAGAGTTACTTATACAGAAGCTATTCAAATTCTTAAAAATTCGAAACCTAATAAGAAGAAGAAATTTAATTATATTATTGAAGATTGGGGAGCTGATTTACAATCGGAGCACGAAAGATATCTTGTAGAAAAGCATTTTAAGAAACCCGTTATTTTAATAGATTATCCTAAAGAGATAAAATCGTTTTATATGAAGTTAAATGATGATAACAAAACGGTTCGTGCTATGGATATATTGTTTCCTGGAATTGGAGAAATTGTAGGAGGCTCGCAGCGTGAAGAAAGTTACGAAAAATTGACTCAGAGAATGGACGAAATGAATATCCCCAAAGAAGAGATGTCTTGGTATTTGGATACTCGTAAATTTGGTACAGTACCACATTCTGGATTTGGTTTAGGATTTGAAAGATTGCTTCTGTTTGTTACAGGAATGGGTAATGTTAGAGACGTAATTGCTTTCCCAAGAACACCTAAAAATTGTGAATTTTAGAAAAAAGAATTTTTTTATATTTTTTAACAATTTTTGTTTGGAATAGAATAAATAAAGTTAGTATATTTGCAACGTAAATCAATAGAGAGTTCTTCTTTTTGATTTACGTTTTTTTCATAATTAGTTATTTTTGGGTTTGACGGGCGGTGGAGATCGCCCGTTTTTTTTGTATCAATATTTAATGTATTTTTACACTTCAAAAAAAGAATAGCAATGCAAACAGCAGAAAGAGTCTCACACACCGATATTTCCGATAATTATGTGTTTCAACGTTCTCAATTAGCTTATTACAAAGCTAAAGAATTGGTTAGTGGATCTATTCTTGAAATTGGTAGTGGACAAGGTTATGGAATTAATATAATTGCAGAAAAAGCGGATAGATATGTTGCTATAGATAAATTTGCTACCAATATTATTCAGCCTAAAAATGCTCCAAAAATTGAATTTTTAAATATCAATGTGCCTCCATTGTCTGGGCTTGACGATAATAGCTTCGATTTTGTGGTGAGTTTTCAAGTTATTGAGCATATTAAAAAGGATAAAGAATTAGTTAAAGAAGTACATCGAGTGTTAAAGCCTGGAGGGAAATATATTGTTTCTACGCCTAATATTAAAACATCGCTTACACGAAATCCATGGCATATTCGTGAATATACAGTTGAACAATTTGAGCAATTATTAAAGGGTTCATTTTTAAAAGTAGAAAAGCAGGGCGTTTTTGGTAACAAGAAAATAATGGAGTATTACGAAGAAAATAAGCGTGGAGTGGAAAAGATTACTCGATTCGATATTTTCAATCTTCAATATATTTTACCTCGACAATTACTTCAGATACCTTACGATATTTTAAATAGAAGAAATCGAAAAAAGATTTTAGAGGGAAATAACGATTTGGTAGAAAGCATTAATATGGATGACTATTTTATGGCTGAAGCCAATGATGCTTGTTTCGATTTGTTTTATATTGCTGAGAAGTAAAATTAATTAGATAAAGATAATTACCTTTGAATTCTAAAGATGAAATTTAAACTTGGCATATTATTTTTGTTGTTTTTAAACAATACTTTTGCACAAAGCGACACCTTGAACAAAATTGATGAGAATCAAATGAAGCAAGGTTATTGGGTTATCTTTTTTGAGGGATCTGATAAAATACTTGAAGAAGGTTCTTATAAAAATAATAATAGAGAGGGCGTTTGGAAGCAGCATTTAGAAAATGGTATTGTTAGTTCCGAAATTACTTATGTTAACGACGAACCTAATGGCTATGCTAAAATTTATTATCCAGATGGTAAACTTGCCGAGGAAGGTATTTGGAAAAATGATGTTTGGGTTGGAGAATATAAGGCGTATTACCCAAATGGGAATTTAAATTATAAATGGAATTTCTCAGAAGAGGGAACTCGTACAGGTAAACAGGAATATTATCATGAAAATGGTAAAAAGATGATTGAAGGAAACTGGGATAATGGTCTTGAGTCTGGAGTTATAAAACGTTATAATGAAGATGGGGACCTTATAGAAGAGCAAACTTTTGATAATGGTAAAATAAATCCAGAATTAACAGTAGAGTATAAGGTTGAAAAGAAAGAAAAAATTATAAAAAACGCTAATCAATCAACAGAAGTAAAGAAGGATACTGTTATCCCTAAAAAAGAAATAGAACTTTTTGATTCTACAGGAGAACGAAAGCTTTACGATAAAAAAAGAAGATTAACTCATGAAGGCTACTTCGAAAAAGGTAAATTAATCAAAGGAAAACGATATTATTACAATTCATCTGACGAGATAATAAGAATTGAGACTTATAATAATGGTAGAATTTATAAATCGGAAGATGTAGAACCAAAAAAGTAAAGGATATGAACTCTTTTTTCGATTATAATTCAAATTATACACAAAAGACATACAACCCCTGTTGTTAGTGATTCTTATTAATTAATAATTCCAGTTCTAATATTTTAACTATTAATAATCATGAATAAAAATTTATATATATATAATTCTCTTACTCGAAAAAAAGAGTTTTTTGAGCCGATAAATGCACCTTTTGTTGGAATGTATGTTTGTGGGCCAACAGTTTATGGCGATGGACATTTAGGGCATGCTCGTCCGGCAATTACATTTGATATTTTGTTTCGTTTATTAAAGCATTACGATTATAAAGTTCGCTATGTTCGAAACATTACCGATGTTGGACACTTAGAAAACGATGCTGATGCAGGGGAAGATAAAATAGCTAAGAAAGCTCGTTTAGAGGAACTAGAACCTATGGAGGTTGTGCAGTATTATACTGAGCGATATCATAAAAATATGCGACAGTTAAATGTTCAGTCACCAAGTATAGAGCCAAGAGCATCTGGGCATATTATTGAGCAATTGGAAATGGTAGACGAAATAATGAAACAAGGTTTTGCATATGAAAGTAAAGGCTCTGTTTATTTCGATGTTGAGAAATATAATAAGAAATACCATTACGGAAAACTTTCTGGACGCAATATAGAAGATATGCTCAATAATACTAGAACATTAGATGGGCAAGACGATAAAAAGAATAGTTTCGATTTTGCACTTTGGAAAAAAGCAAGTCCAGAACATATTATGCGTTGGCCATCTAAATATAGCGATGGTTTTCCAGGTTGGCATATGGAGTGCTCGGCAATGAGTGCAAAATATTTAGGTGAGCAATTCGATATTCACGGAGGAGGAATGGATTTGCAGTTTCCGCACCACGAATGTGAGATTGCACAATCGACAGCCGCTAATGGAAAAGAGTCTGTTAAATATTGGATGCACAATAATATGATTACCATCAATGGACAGAAAATGGGAAAGTCTTTGGGTAATTTTATTACATTAAATGAATTTTTTGATGGCTCTCATAAGATATTAGAGAAAGCTTATAGTCCTATGACAGTTCGCTTCTTTATTCTTCAGGCACATTATAGAAGTACGGTCGATTTTTCGAATGAAGCTTTGCAAGCAGCTGAAAAAGGATTAGATAGACTTTTGTCTGCAATTCAGACTTTAGATAAGATTAAAGCATCTAAAACTTCATCTGTCGATATTGAAGCCATAGAAATAAAGTGCTACGATGCCATTAATGACGATTTAAATACTCCAATTACTATTGCTCATTTATTCGAAGGAGTGAAGGTGATTAATAGTATTAAAGATGGCAAGGAAACTATTTCTGAAAACGATTTACAAGCATTAAAGAAACTGTATTATACGTTTGTTTTTGAAATCTTAGGTTTTGAAAATGAACAAGAATCTGCAGAAAAGTCTGTAGATATCACTTCTGGTTTAATGGATTTTATATTAGATATTAGAAAAACAGCAAAGGATAATAAAGATTGGACAACTTCCGATAAAATTCGTGACCAAATGAAAGAGCTAGGAATAGAGATAAAGGATGGAAAAGATGGAGCAGAATGGACTCTTAAATAAGGAATAAATAATTATCAAATAAGGTATAAAAGGAATGTTGTTGCATTCCTTTTTTTTGTTTTACCGTTTATGGATTCAAAGTAGCAGATGGTCACATTATACAAGCATAAGGTAAAAAAGTCGTTGTTTAGAATAAAATAAGATTGTACCTTCCCGTATTATTTCCTAAACCGCAAAGAAATAATAATTTTTAATGGATATATTATGAAAACACTTTTACTATCTTTTTTTATTGTAATTAGTTCAATAGGATTTGCCCAAGATTTTCAATGGGTTAACGAATTAACAGAGAGTTCTCCTGATTTTTCGGGTTCCGATCCAAATGCTTTTGAAATAGTCGATGTAGAGGTCGATGCGAATGGTTATGTTTATGTGCTAGGAAATTTCAGAGGTTCAGTAGATGTTTCTCCAGGACAATCAACACTTATGCTTACTAGTTTAGGAGGGATTGACTTGTTTATAATAAAATACAATTCTCAAGGCGACGTTCAGCAGACATTTGTTTCTGCTAATGATGGACAATTATCTGGAGGGACCAATACCGATGAGGTAGCTAAAGACATGGTTCTTAGTTCCGATGGTTACTTATATGTGACAGGCTATTTTGAAGCTAATTATTATTTCTGGGGTTATTATCAGGAATCGGATGTTGAATTAGAAAGTGATTGTTCTCATAATATGTTTGTTGCAAAAATTGGGACAGGCTTTTATGTAGAGTGGGCAAAAGAACCATTTAGTTGTTATGCTGATATGGATGATGAATATATTTCTGGAGAAGTAATTACTGTAAAAGGTACGGACCAAATTTTTGTAGGGGGACATTACTATGGTTATCCATCTATTGTAGATGGAGAAAATTTTAATAGTACAGATTCTAAAGATGATATTTTTTATGCAAAAATTGATGATCAAGGTGATTACCAATGGGGAAAAGAAATACGAAGTGCTTCCGATAATCAAGAATATATTACAGGTATCGCCGCTGCATCTTATTTGTATGTGACGGGTTATTTCGATGAAGATGCAAGTTTAGATATGAATCCAGGAACAGGAGTCTCGAATATAACATCAAGTGGTGATCATGATATCTTTTTAGGAATGTATAGTATTTCTACGGGAAACTTTTTTAGTGATACATATGTGGGAAGTATTGGAGGAACAAGTGATGATTATGCTACATCTATAGATGTAGATGCATATAATAATGTTTATTTGTCGGGTTATTCAGGTTCAAATGTAGATTTAGATATAAAATCGGGAACACATTTAAGTTCTGGAGGTTTTATTGTTAAGTATAATTCTTATTTGAGTTATACGTGGAATATGTCATTGGGGACAGTTAGAGGAGTAGCTAAGATTGATGCAGATAATCAAATAGTAGTACATGGACGCTTTCGAGGGACTGTTGATTTTAACCCTTTAGGTGTTGCAAATAATATTTCTAGTAATTCGCAGTATTCTAGTCGTTATTCTACTTTTATGGGGAAATATTCTTCTAATGGAGCATTACAGATGATGAAAGTTCTTGGAGGAGATAAGGATATGGGATATGATATTTCTGTGGGTTATCATCCAGAAACATTTAATAACGTATTTCTTTTAGGTTGTTCGAAAGCAAGTACAGATTATGTAATATATGGTAGATTCGAGGAAATAGTAGATTTTGATGCTGGAGATGGAATTGCTATGGCAAGTCCTACAACTTATGAAAATGGTAGATATTTAGCAAAATATTCACATTGCTACCCTACGGAAATTACAAGTCTTTCTAACGATCAAACTTTGTGTGAAGGAAGTAATCTTTATCTTTCGACTCAAGCTACAGGAAATAATTTGACATATGAGTGGATAATTGATGGTGATCCTGCTTCAGGATATCATAATATTGGAGATTGGACTAGTTCTTCGCTGAGTCATTTTAGTGTTAGTAATATAAATCCTTCGGCTTCGGGTTTGACTTATGAGTGTGTTGTTAGTAGCTCTTGTGCCGATCCAATTACCTCAGATGTAATCGATGTTACAGTTGAGCGAAAACCTATAATTAATTCAAGTCCAGGTAATGTAACTCAATGCGAAGGAGAAAATGTAACATTGACTGTTAGCACTTTATATGCAACAAGTCACCAGTGGTTAGTTAATGATGGAAGTGGTTCTTTTCAAGCGATATCCGATGATGCTACTTATTCTGGAACGCAGACAGCTGCGCTTACTATAAGTAATGTAAGTCCTGCACAATCGTATTATCAGTATAAGTGCTTTGTATCTGGAGATTGTGCTCCTGAGATTTATTCAGACCCTTCAACATTAATTGTTAACCCAAATCCTAATAT